>ENA-OPVG01000005-OPVG01000005.1-human-gut-metagenome-genome-assembly--contig:-NODE-5-length-150690-cov-6.132970_pt1 | contig 150690 bp, 177 predicted proteins | sample MGYA00241093_ERZ501975 | MGnify/ENA primary metagenome ERZ501975 (study PRJEB25962, sample SAMEA2042993) | human gut metagenome | biome: human gut; feature: human-associated habitat; material: faeces... | reverse complement strand
ATAAATAATTATTTTATATAATTTTTAGGGATTAAAGACCCGTCCCCCAATCCCTTTTTTAGGAGAATATTTATGAATTATGCAGATATAAAGAAAATAGATGTTGCAAATGGTGAAGGAGTTAGAGTTTCTCTATTTGTAAGTGGATGTAATCACCATTGCAAAGGATGCTTTAACCAATGTGCTTGGGACTTTAATTATGGTGATAAATTCACAGAAAAAGAAGAACAAAAGATAATTGAATATATGGACCATGACTATATAGAGGGGCTTTCACTTTTAGGTGGAGAACCTCTTGAACCTAAAAATCAAGAGGGGTTACTGCCATTGGTTAAAGATATAAAAGAGAAATTTCCAGACAAAAATATTTGGTGTTATACTGGGTTTGATTTTGAAAAAGATGTTATGGGAAAGATGGCTCAAAAAAGTGAAACAACAAGAGAATTATTAAAATATATTGATGTTATTGTTGATGGTAAGTTTGAAGAGGATAAAAAGGATTTAAAACTTCAGTTTAGAGGGTCTTCAAATCAAAGAATTTTAGATGTGAAAGAATGCTTGAAAAGCGGAAAAATTGTAAAAGAAGAGCAATACTTATAAAAGAGAAGAGATATGTGGTCAACATATCTCTTCTTTGAACAATTTTTATTTTTTTTCTAAAAATCTATTCAATAATTGTTTTCTACACAAATTTTCAAACTCATCGTTTAAAGGCTCTAATTCAATATTTTCATTATATTTTCTATCTAAACAATATTTGATAATATAATCGCAGAGTTCAGGATTTTTAGAAAGAAGTGGACCATGCAAATAAGTGGCAATAACATTATTTTCAAAAAATCCTTCTTCAGAATCACCAAATTTATTACCATTTCCAAACAAAACATTTCCAAAAGAATTAGAAATATCAAAAGTTTGACCACCATGATTTTCAAAACCAATAACTTTTGTTTTTATATTTGAGTCACTAGAATCTGTATCGTTATTTGAATTTCTCAAATTAGCATCTATAACAATATTTCCAATACACCTTTTCTTTCTATCAGGATTAGCAACCGTATAGTAATCAAAAACTTCAAGACCAGGAATAATATTACCTTCAACACCTTTGTAGTATTTACCAAATAATTGATAAGCACCACAGATAAGCAAGAAGAACACACCATTATTAACAGCTTCTTTTATATTATCTTTATATTTTACCAAATCTTCTGCTAAAATGCTTTGCTCATTATCTGCACCACCACCAGCGAAAACAATGTCGTAATCATTAAAGTTTGGAGCGGCATCACCAATGGAATATCTATCTATAATTGATTTGTATCCACGAGATTCAATTCTATATTTTAAAACTTGGATATTTCCATAATCACCATAAAGTTCCAACATATCGGGGTATAAATATAAAATTTTTATTGATTTATCTTTATTATCTTGATTTTCTGAATTATCAGTATTATCAATACTTTGAAGAGCTTCTTTTGTATCTATTTCAGTATTTTCAACATTTACTTTTATTTCTTCTTTTTTAGAAGTATCACTAGTCTCAACATCAGTTACATTATTATTTTTATTCGTCTCATTAAACTTTTTCAACTCATGTCTAGTAGGTTGCAAAGATGTATAATTTGCAATAACATATTTTTTAACATCAGTTTTATAAAAAGCATTAACGGCATCTTCTAAATTCAAATATGGTTCAATTTTTTCAGCAGGGAAGCCACTTGTTTTAATTCTAATAGCAATATCATAAGCACGAGTTCCAGAAGTAATAATTCTAGAAACATTATTTAAATTATTAAAATTAATATCCCAAATCCAAGAGACATCAAAACCATCAGCAATATTATCATTTAAAACAAAAAGCAGTTCTTTTTCTGAATCATCTTCATTTAAAATACGCAAGCTAACATTACTTCCAGTTGGATTTTTTGCTAAATTAATTATAGTAGGAACACCATGTATTTTAATTTCTTCCAAACGGCCATTATTCAAGGCAAAAGTTGAAAAAGATTTTTTTACAATATCATTTGAAATATCATATAAACTGCAAACTGAATATACAGCAGTATAATTATAAATTAAATAAATACTATTTCCATTTATTTTGTAGGTATTTCCATCAATATCAAAACATCTATTTTTTAAATCAACATTTGTTGCTAATTTGTAAATTTCATTATCACCAAAATTACAATTTGGACATTTAAACTTTCCAACATGTGAATATTGATAATATTCATATTCTAATCTTGTTTTACAGAAAGGACAGAACTTGCCTTCACCGGCTTCTTTAATTTGCTCTGTTGCAAATTTATATTTATCAACACTAAAATAATAAACATTTGAATTGTCTGGGTTGGCATGTCCAAGTCGTGCAACATTTGGGTCATCATTATTTAAAATTAAATTTCCATTATAAGTTTTCAAAAATTCATTTATTCTTAAAATTAAAGATTCAACTTCCCCATTTCTATCTAATTGGTCGCGAAAAAAGTTTAGAATTACCAATGTATCCAATCTAAAAGCTTTAAATACAACAGGAATGTAACTTTCGTCAACTTCGAAAACTAAGTAATCTGCTTTGATTTTTCCAGTTAAAGTACAATTTTTTAATATAGTTGAAAGTATCCCTGTTTCCATATTGTTTCCTTCAACATTACTTACTACTTTATTTCCTGCCGTTTTTAGAGTGTAACCTATGCAGTTGTTTGTCATTGTTTTGCCGTTTGTGGCAGATACCGCGATTACGGGACAGTTGACTTTAAAGTATTTGAATATTTCTGGATTCAAGTCAAATGCGATTTTTCCTAAAAAGTTTCCTCCGTTTTTATGACATATTTTTAATATTAAATTTAGTATTTTCATTGCTAAGATTATGAAAAAGTTTTTCATTTTTATCAGTCCTTTCAAATGTCGATTTTTATAATTTAATAGATTATATCATAATGAAGAGGAGGCTACAAGAGAAAAATGAAAAATGAATAAATACGTTGTTTAAATGCTCAAGACCAATATGCTGTAACGAAATTATAAAATATTATTTGAAAAGATAAACATATTCCTAGACAAACCACCAAAAATGTGATAACATAAGTAAGAAAAAATAAGAGAAAGACGGGAAAAGCAAAACAAAAAAGAAAGCATCCCCAAAGTAAGGAAAGAGGTAAGGAGAATATGAAAAAAACATTTTATGTAACAACACCAATATACTATCCAAGCGGAAAATTTCACATAGGAACAGCATACTCAACAGTAGTAGCAGACTCACTAAAAAGATATAACAAATTAAAAGGAAAAGAAAGTTACATGTTAACAGGAACAGACGAACATGGACAAAAAATAGAAATAAAAGCACAAGAATCAGGAGAAACACCACAACAATATGTAGACAAAATGGCAGCAATGGCAAAAGAACTATGGGCAAAAATGGACATACAATATGACGACTTCATAAGAACAACAGACGAAAGACACGAAAAAGTAGTCCAAAAAATATTTGACAAATTCATGGAACAAGGAGACATCTACAAAGGAGAATACGAAGGACTTTACTGTGTACCATGCGAAACATTCTTTACACAAACACAATTAGTAGATGGAAAATGTCCAGACTGTGGAAGAGAAGTAGTTCCAATGAAAGAAGAAGCATACTTCTTCAATATGAAAAAATATGCAGACAGACTTTTAAAATACTATGACGAACATCCAGACTTTGTCAAACCAGAATACAGAAAACAAGAAATGATAAACAACTTTATAAAACCAGGGCTAGAAGATTTGTGTGTAACAAGAACATCATTTGACTGGGGAATAAAAGTATTAAAAGACCCAAAACACGTAATATATGTATGGGTAGATGCTTTAACAAACTATCTTACTGCACTAGGATACATGTCAGATGACGAAACACTATTCAAAAAATTCTGGCCAGCAGATGTACAAGTCGTTGGAAAAGATATTGCAAGATTCCACTTAATATATTGGCCAATATTCTTGATGGCACTTGATTTACCATTACCAAAAACAATATTCGTTCATAACTGGATAACAATGAAAGACGGAAAAATGAGTAAATCAAAAGGAAATGTAATTTATCCAGAAGATTTAATAGACAGATATGGATTAGATGCAACAAAATATTTCCTATTAAGAGAAATGCCAACATCACAAGATGGATTATTCTCACCAGAAGAATTTGTTGAAAGATATAATTTTGATTTATGTAATGACTTAAGTAATTTATTAAACAGAACAGTATCAATGGTCAACAAATATTTTGATGGACAAGTACCAGAATACAATGGAAGACCAAATGAAGTTGATGAAAGTTTAGAAAATGCATGTACAGAGCAAATAGAAAAATTTGAAAAACTATTTGAAAACTTCGAAATTGCAAACTCAATTCAAGAAATCTGGGCACTTGTATCAAGAACAAATAAATACATTGACGAAACAATGCCATGGCAATTAGCAAAAGAAGAAGACACAGAAAAATTAAAATCAGCAATGTATCATTTAATAGAAAATTTAAGAAAAATAGCAATATTAATAAAACCATTTATGGACGAAACATCTGAAAATATATTAAGACAAATCGGAATTGCAGACGAATCTTTAAAAACTTGGGAAAGCCTTAAAGAATATGACAAAATTAAAAATGCAAAAGTAATTGAAAAAGGTGAACCAATATTTATGAGATTAAATGCAGAGGAAGAAATTGAATATATAAAACAAGCAATGAAAAAATAGAGAATATTAACAAATTTCTGATATTGTTAGAATAACAGAAATTTGTTAATTGTAGCAAAAGGAAACGAAAAAATAAAAGAGGAATTTAAATGGGAATATTTAAGAACAAAGATCAATTTGAAGGCTATAACATTTATAGTATGAAAAAATATGTTGATAAAAAAAGAATGATATTTACAATAATTGCAATAATAGTTGTAATTTTAACACTAGCATTAACAATTTATTACCTAGTAGATACAAATATAAGAATAAAAAAAGGAAAAGAATTTGCAAATCAAATTACTGAGTATGAACAAAATCAAAAGAAAATAGAAGAGCAAAAAGAAGCGGAAAGAAAGGCTAAAATTCCGCAACTTACAGAAGCGGGAAAAGAAAACTTAAAAAACATATATCATTCACAAGAAAAAATAGCCTATTTAACATTTGATGATGGACCATCAAATAACACACACGAAATTTTAGACATACTAAAACAATACAATATTAAAGCAACATTCTTTGTTTTAGGTAGCCAAGTACAAGTATTTCCAGAAACAACAAACAGAATATATAATGAAGGACATTATATAGCAAACCATGGATATTCACACAAATATTCAAGTATATATCAGTCACCAGAACAGGTCTTAAATGAATATAATCAGTGCAATGAAGTCGTAGCAAAAACAATAAATGTACCTGAATATAATTCACACCTATTCAGATTTCCAGGAGGTTCAGTAGGGGGAAAATATGCTGATTTAAAAAAACAGGCAATAACACTACTTGACCAAAACAATATTTTACATATTGACTGGAATTCTCTAACTGGAGACTCAGAAAAGGCAAATCCAACAGAAGAATATTTAATGGACAATTTACAAAAGACGACAGAGGGGAAAAATAATTTGGTAGTTTTAATGCATGATGCACAGGCAAAACACATAACTGTAGAAACATTACCAAAAGTAATTGAATATTTACAACAACAAGGATATACATTTAAAAATTTCTATGAAATTATTAAATAAAATGTGTTTAAGATAAATACACGAAAATGTGTATAGAAATATGGAGGAGAGAAAATTGCCTAGAAAAAAGAAAGAAGTAGTAGAAGGAATAACAGAAAAACTTGAATATTTAGGTTTAGACTTAGATAAAATACCACAGAATCTAAAAAAATTTGAACCTTTAGAATATAGAGTTTCAAGATTTTACGATGAAAAGCAATATAGACAATACAGATACATAGATGTAAAAGATATACAAATTTTATTATCACCAACAAACAGATTAACAGACTTAGATGAAAAATACAAAAAGGCAAGACCACTTTATGAATATTTAGATAGTAAAAATGAAGAAAATATCATAAAATATACAACTTTTTTGAATATGTTAAGAAATATGGATATAAATGAGGTAGAAAAAGTTGAAAGAGAACAAATGCAATTAAGTAGAGAAATACCATTTAAAGTAAAATTCCAAGGAAACTATTTATGGCAAATTTACTATTCAGAAAATACAGACAAATATTTTATGATAGTACCAACAGAAGATACAGACTATTCAACATTTTTCTATTTGTTGAAAAGACAAATAGAAAACAAAAGAGTAGGCAAAGTTTTTGTACCAGTAAGTAATGTAAAATATTCAAATAAAATTCTAAAAAAATCTGAATTTGAAGATATAGAAAATTATTTATGGCTATTTACAAAAGACTGGCCATTAATATACGAAGTATATGACAAGAAAAATGTAATGTCAGTTCAAATTATAGGTGAAACAAATGTATACGAAAAAATAAAAACAACATATAAAATTCAATTAGAAGACGAAAAAGAGGCAAGTGAATTTTATAAATTGTTAAAAGCACTATTTATATTGCAAACTGAAATTCCTGATTACTATAAATTTGATACAAATATAGATAAAACAGGAAAATTAGAATTTTACTTAGATGGACAAAAGATTGAATATAAACATATGGTAGAGTTTATAAGAGAACAATATAAAATAGGACTAAAAAGAAGAAAAGAACTAAAAAGCAAAATTCGTGCATTTAATAAAAGAATAAAAAAATTACAAGAATTAGCAGCAACACAAGAAATTGAATATTTAGCAAAAGAAAAACAAATATCAACATTCTTAGAATGCAAAAAATCATTTTTTGGAAAAGTCAAATATTACTTTAAATATAGTAAAAAAAGTAATAAAAGTATAAAAAATGAAGAAGTTGAAGACGAAATAATAGAAGAAGAAAATACACAAACAGAGGAAGTGCAAGTAACAGAACCTGTAAAAAAAGAAAAGAAAAGAATTCCAATTAAAAAGATATATACATTAGAAGAATTAATAACAAGTTACAAAGAACTAGAAGAATTAGAAAATCAAATGAAAAATCTTTTAATGGATATAAATGCTTTAAAATTAAAAACAAAAAATATGGCAAAAAAAATAGAAAATGCTTCAAAATATATTGAAGAAATAGATAGCCATAAAAAGAGTATATTCGAATTCTGGAAATATAGCAATAAAGACGAAATGGAAGTACTTCCAGAGGGCGAGCAAGAAGAAGTAAATGTAATAAAGAAAATAGAAAAAACATTTAATTATGAAGAAGATTTAGAAGAATTTGGCAAAAAAATTGATAAAATGCAAAGAAGAAATCTTGATAGAGAAGATACAGACAGTGTATTTATTGCAACAACTAATTTGATAAATACTTTAAATAAAATAAAGACCAATAATATAATGCCAGAAGAAATAGAAAAAGCACTAAAGGACTTAAAAGCAGAAGCAAAAGAACTAAAATCTTTAAATGAAGAAGAATATGATATTTTTGGAAACATTATTCAAGATACAACAAAAGTTAGAAAGATAAACAATAAAAGACACAGAGAATTACCAAAAGATAAATTTAATATTTTGGAAGTTAACAAAAATACAAAACAAATTGGCTTCAAATTAGTTTTACAATCAATTGTACAAAATATAACAAAGGCACTGGATAAGGGAATCATTCCGGAATCTCTACCAGTATATAAAGCTATTAACGGAGAACTTTTGAATAATAAGGAAATTAATATTTTCAATATCAACCCAGAAAAGGAAATGCAAGAGGCAGTAAAAGTTGACGGAGATAAAATTAATTTATATAAAATACATATTAAAGAGGGAAGTAAAGGTATTGCTTTTTCAAATATAATTTTTTATGATAATCAAAACAAGACTTTGCCTATTGGCATGGATTTATCAACTAAAATGATTGTTGATATGTCTAAGTTGCATTTAAAATTGTTAGATAAAAAGAATTTTAATGTTGCTAGTTTTGAAGATAGCAATGATGATTTTTCAGATTTTATTATTAAGAATATTACCGTTTTTGATTATGAAGTTGTTGAGTTGGAAGACTTGGAAAAAGCAGGTATCGAAGAATAAAATATTATTTGAATTAAATTGTATTTCTAGTTTTTTATAGAATCTAGTGAATAGTAATAGGAGTAAAGAATTTTCAAAGTTCTTTGCTCCTATTACTTTAGGGGATTTATTTAATTTCTTTTATAAACTGCTCTAAAGTAGTAAAGTTTTCAAAGCAATTTTTATGTGTTACTTTTTTATTTAAAAATTCAAAAGATGAATTTTTTACATCATCAATTGAAAATTTTCTGCCACAACATGGACAAAAATCTCCAAATTGTGGAAATGGAAATTTTTTACTATAAATTGAATCTGTTTTTTTAAAGGAATTTAGCAAATGTTCAAATTTACTTTTTTCCATAATATCTGGAAATACAACGGAAGAACCAAATGAATAATTTCTAAGCAAAAACTGTCCATCAGAACTTAAAAGATATTTACCAAAAATTATGAATTCATTTAAAGCATTGCCAGATATGGTATGAAATATTAAACGATTATTTAACATTTCAGTAAAATCCTTTAAACTATTTAAAGATTTTTTAATTCCTTCTTTTGAATCAAAACACTCTGTTGGTATGTCAAAAGGTCTTTCTTCATATGAGACTTCTGCTTTTAATATAAAGTCTTTTTTACCATTTTTTATACGAATTTCTTGTTCTTTCCAGTTGTAATATTCTACTAATTCTTTTGGAAATTCTGGTGATCCGTATATGTCATACGAAGTTGGTTTGATCTTATCTCCGTTAATTGTTATCCGTATTGATTCCGGATTTGCTAAATTGTTAAGTGTTATGTGTCCCCATATTTGATTTCCACTTTTTACGGTTTCAATCTTTTTTCTTTCAGTACGTCTCATTTTGTTTACCTCCTTGAATTGTGATTATACTGATTTTACAAATATTTTTAATCCCCCTTTGATTTTAACTTGTCATTTGACAGGTAATATATATATTTGCTTGCATCCTATTATACATCAAATTAACATAATTTGCAATATCTGCTATGGTTCATATATACAAATCATAAATAACAGCCTTATAAATATTGATATTTCAATATTTATAAGGCTGTTAACATTTGGTACCGATGGTGGGACTCGAACCCACATGGTTTCCCGCACGATTTTGAGTCGTGTGCGTCTACCAATTCCGCCACATCGGCATAAATATTTAATACCTTTCTATATTAACATACTTTAAAATAAAAGTCCATACCAAAAATTAAAAAAAACAAAAAAAGTTGTAGCAACGTTACAGTTCACAGCCAGTAAAATTAGCGCAACACAACAAACAGCAGATTTTTAATACACTATATTTTAAATTTACATAATTTGACAGAATATATAAAAAGTGATATAATACATTCATCATATCCCAAGTGTCGGGAGCAAAAATAGACACACGTTACATATAAACTTCAATAGTAACTACTAGGAGGTAAAAAATGAAAAATTTATTTCGGAAAACTTCAAAAGGAACAACTCCAAAGGCACTAAAAATTAAGTGCACAAAAGAAACAAAGGAACAAGTTTCAAGTATTATGAAAAAATATGGATGGACTTGGAACGAATTTGAAAGCTTCATTGAAAAAGAAGGTCTTGAATTAAACATGACAAAAGTACTAGAGAGCAAATTTTCAATGGATAATATTAATTTCTCAAATGAAGATAAAACAGAGAAAACGAAATTTTTTCAAGCAAATGATACAGCCTTAGTGATTTTGATTATTCAAGGAAATCAGATAATTACTTTGGGTATTGAAAAAAAGAAGGACAAAAAAGAAAAAATGGAGGAAGCAGTATTGAAAAAAGAGAAGAAGGTACTAAACGGTCGCATAATAACGACTGATATTGAAAAAAATAAGATAAGGATAGAAGTAAGAATAGGAGAAAAAATCATTTACAATATAAAAATTGTAGACGATAGATATTCAACTTCAAGAGTAATAAAACTTATCAAAATAAAAATCAATAACCTTTTTGATATAATTGCTCACTCTAAAGAAAAAGAAATGGGCAGCAATTTGATTGAAGAAATAAAAACATGGAAATAATTGGAAACAAATTATTTCTACAGAAAGAATATTCATAATGAATATTCTTTTTGTTTTTGGGAAATATTTAAAATAAAAGAAAAAATAAAAAGACAATATTTGACAGAAAAATGAGATAAAATAGAAATGTATTTTATGTCTCAAAAGGGGGAAAAAATGATATATACAATTACATTCAATCCAGCAATAGACTATGTAATAAAAATAGAAAATTTTAAACCTGGAAAAATAAACAAAAGCAAAGAAGAATATATATTTCCAGGAGGAAAAGGGATAAATGTATCAATAGTACTAAAAACATTAGGACAAGAGACAACAGCAATGGGATTTATAGCAGGATTTGTAGGAAAAGAGATAGAAGAACAAGTGCAAAAATATGGAGTAAAAACAGATTTTATAAAAATAGAAAACAACAATTCAAGAATAAACGTAAAAATATTAGAAGAAAATAAAGGAAAAAATGGAAATACAGAAAAAGAAGAAACGGCAGTAAATGCAAAAGGACCATATATTGATTCAAAATATCTTGAATTATTATATAAAAAATTGGAAATAATAAAAAACGAAGATACTTTAGTATTGTCAGGAAGTGTACCAAATGGCGTATCTAGCAATATTTATGAAAAAATTTGCCAAAGACTAGAAAACAAAAATATCAAAATAGTTGTTGATTCAACAGGTGAATTATTACTTAAAACATTGAAATATAAACCATATTTAATAAAACCAAATCAACAAGAACTAGAGGAAATTTTTGGTATAAAAATATCAAGTCAAGATGAAGCACTTGAGTATGCAGAACAATTACAAGCAAAAGGAGCACAAAATGTTATTGTATCATTGGGAAGTGATGGAGCAGTACTTTTAGACGAAAATGGATATTCATACAAAATGAAAGCATTGAATACAAAAAATGCTATTAATACTGTCGGAGCAGGTGATTCCATGATAGCTGGTTTCTTGGCAGGACATGAAATGTATAATAATTATGAAAAATCACTTCAAATGGGAGTAGCGGCGGCAACCGCAACAACAAATACATTGTTTTTGGCAACTAAGGAGAAAATAGAAGATGTTTTAAATAAATTTAAATAAAATACCTTTAGGAGGAAATGAAAAATGAAAATCACAGATTTACTTACAAAAGAATCCATAGACCTAAATGTAAAAGCATCAAACAAAAAAGACGTAATAGAACAAGCAGTAGAACTTATGGAACAAAATGGAAATATAAATAATAAACAAGAATACTTAAGATTAGTCATGAAAAGAGAAGAAGAAGGCTCAACAGGAGTTGGTGAAGGGATAGCAATACCACATGGAAAAGGTGGGGTTATTTCTGAACCAGGATTAGTTGCAATGGTAATACCAGATGGTGTTGATTTTGATGCATTAGATGGTAAGCCTGTAAAATTGTTATTTTTAATTGCTGCTCCAAATAGTAAGGACAACCTACATCTTGAGGTTCTAAGCCGTTTATCAGCTTTATTAATGAATGAAAAGTTTAGAAATAAATTGTTAAATGCAAAATCAAAAGATGAATTTTTAAAAACAATAGATGAAGCAGATGAACAAAGAATAAATGAAGAAACAACCAATAATGTAAATAATAATTTAAATGAAAATAACAAATTAAAAAATGACGAAAACAAATCAATTAATAAATCAAACAATAATTATGAATTATTAGGAATCACCGCATGCCCAACAGGAATAGCCCATACGTATATGGCGGCAGAAAGTTTAGAACAAATGGGAAAAGAATTGGGACATCCAATAAAAATAGAAACACAAGGACAATCAGGAACAAAAAATAAACTTACTGATGAAGAAATTAAAAATGCAAAAGCAATAATTATAGCAGCAGATGTAAAAGTAGATTTATCAAGATTTGATGGCAAAAGAATTTTAAAAACAGGTGTATCAGAGGGGATTCACAAGCCAAAAGAATTAATAGAAAAAGCATTAAATTCAGAAAATGAAATTCCAGTTTATCATCATCAAGGAAATAAAAGAGAAAATATAGAAATGGAAAAGCCAAAAGGAAATATATACAATCATTTAATGAATGGTGTAACACATATGTTACCATTTGTTGTTGGTGGAGGAATCTTAATTGCAATAGCATTTTTATTAGATGACTATTCAATTGACCCATCAAATTTTGGTATGAATACACCAGTCGCAGCATTTTTTAAAACAATAGGTGGAATGGCATTTGATTTTATGCTAGTAATTTTATCAGGATATATAGCAATGAGTATTGCAGATAGGCCAGGGCTTGTAGTTGGATTTGTTGGTGGAGCAATAAGTAAAGTGGGAACAACATTTACATCACTTGGAAATCCAGAAGAAGTGTTAGTAAGTTCAGGATTTTTAGGTGCATTACTTGCAGGTTTTATAGGTGGATATGTAGTTTTATTTTTAAAAAAATTATTTAGTTTTATGCCAAAAAGTTTAGAGGGAATAAGAACAATTTTGATTTATCCAGTTGCAGGGGTATTGCTAATTGGACTAATAATGTTATTGATAAATCCATTTGTATCAGCAATAAATACAGGTTTAAATAATTTCTTATCATCAATGAGTGAAGTGAACAAAGTTATTTTAGGAGCAATTCTTGCAGGTATGATGTCTGTTGACTTAGGCGGACCTGTAAATAAGGCAGCATATACTTTTGGAACAGGAATGTTAGCAGAGGGACATTACGAAATAATGGCAGCAGTTATGATAGGTGGAATGGTAGCACCACTTGCGATAGCACTTTTAGCAACATTCTTCCCTAAAAAATTACCTAAAAAAGAAAGACAAGCAGGCTTATTAAATTATGTTATGGGACTATCATTTATATCAGAAGGAGCAATACCTTTTGCATCATCAGACCCACTTCGTGTTTTAGTTTCTTGCGTAATTGGTTCAGCGGTTTCAGGTGCATTGTCAATGGCATTTAACTGTACTTTGATGGCTCCTCATGGTGGAATCTTTGTGTTACCGTTAATTGGTAATTGGCCTTGGTATGTTGTAGCACTTACTGCAGGTTCATTTGTGGCTATGGGTATTATGGCTGTTTGGAAGAAAAATGTTTGGGAAAATGAAAATATTAATGCAAAAGGTTAAGGGGGGAAGGTAAAGTTGAAAAAAGCAAATGTTGTTATTGAAAATGAGACAGGTCTTCATGCAAGACCTGCAACTGAACTTGCCAAACTTGCTATGAAGTATAAATGTAGTATTAACTTAATTGTTAATGGAAAGTTGATTGATGCTAGGTCACCTCTTATGATTATGTCTGCAGGTATAAAGCATAAGACAGAGTTGGAAATTATTTGTGATGGAGAAAATGAAGATTTGGCGTTAGAGGATGTTAAGATTTTTTTAGAAAATAATTAGAAAGAAGGTAATTGTATGCTTGTTGGAAAAGGTATTTCTGAGGGAATAGGACTTGGAAAAGCAGTAATTTTAGAAGAAAATGGATTAAAAATAGAAAAACAAAAAATTGAAGATATTTCAGCAGAAAAACAACAAATATATGATGCTGTAAAAGAAGTAGAAAGTGAAATAGAAAAATTAATCAAGAATATAGATGGAACAGAAAAAGAAATAATGCAAGCATATTTAATGATATTGCAAGACCCTAGTTTGATTCAAGAAACTATCAAAATAATTGAACAAGAGAAATGCAATAGTGCATATGCAGTAGAAAATGGACTAAATCAAATAATAAAAACATTTGAAGAGATGGACGATCCATATATGGCTGCACGAAGCAGAGATATAGAGGATATGAAAAAAAGGATATTAGCGAAATTATTAAAAATAGAAGAAATAGATTTATCAAAATTACCTGAAAATACAATACTTGTTGCAAAAGAATTATCAACATCAGATACTGCAAAAATGAATTTAAAAAATATTTCTGGAATTATTACAGAAATTGGCGGTGTTAATTCTCATATGGCTATAATTGCAAGAACTAATGAAATACCGGCAGTTGTTGGAATAAAACATATTTTTGAGAATATAAAAGAAAATGATTATATTGCATTAAATGGAGCAACAGGGGAAATATTTTTAAATCCAACACAAGAGAAAATCAAAGAATTAACAAAAAATCAAGAGAATATAAAACAAGAAAAACAAGAATTAGAAAAATATAAAAATAAAAAAGCAATAACAAAAGATGGACATCAGGTTGAACTTTTAGCAAATATTGGAGGTCCACAAGATATTCAAATTGTAATTGATAATACAGCAGAAGGTGTAGGGCTTCTAAGAAGTGAGTTTTTGTATATGGATGCAAAAGATTTTCCATCAGAAGAAGAACAATTTGAGGCATACAAAAAAATTGCGGAAAGTCTAGAAAATAAAAGACTTGTTATAAGGACATTAGATATTGGCGGAGATAAAGACTTAAAATATATGAAATTACCAAAGGAAGAAAATCCATTTTTAGGTTATAGAGCGATCAGAATTTATCTAGATAATGTTGATTTATTTAAAGTTCAGTTAAGGGCTATTTTGAGAGCAAGTAGTTATGGAAATGTTGCAATAATGCTTCCAATGATTTCGTCAATTGAAGAATTACGAAAATCAAAGGAAATTATTGAAGAAGTAAAACAAGAGTTAAAAGAAAAAAATATAAAATTTAATGAAAATATAGAAGTTGGAATTATGATTGAAATTCCGTCATCTGCTGTAATGGCTGACGAGTTTGCAAAAGAGTGTGATTTTTTTAGTATAGGGACAAATGATTTGATTCAATATACTATTGCTGTTGAGAGAGGTAATGAGAAACTTGCAAATTTGTATTCTCATTTTAATCCTGCTGTAATTCGCTTGATTAAATCTGCTATTGATGGTGCACATAAAAATGGTATTTTATGTGGTATGTGCGGAGAAGCGGCTGGTGATGTTAAGTTTATTCCTTTGCTTGTCGGTCTTGGACTTGATGAGTTTTCTATGAATGCTAATAAGATTTTGAAGGCTAGAAAGTTAATAACTGATTTGAGTTTTGAGGAGTGTAAGGAACTTACAAATAAGGTATTAGAATTGGAGTCAACAGAAGGTGTTAAAAGGATACTAGATACTAAGTAGTTACAATTCTCACAAACTAAGAAAATTTACAAATTCTGGAAATAATATTGCAATTAACATAAAAATGAGATATAATAAAGTTAGCCAAGAAAAACACAAATAAGTGGAGGTAAAAAAGATGTTGGAAATGAAAAATAACTCAAATAAGTTGGAGAAAGTTAATGAAAGTGAGGTCAAATTAATAATACCAGATATGGTAAAAAATATAATGAATCACTTTGAAAAATATCCAACCGCAAAAAAAATTTCTAACTAATCTCAAAGCCCTAACTCTAATTAGAGTTGGGGTTTTTGAGATTGTAGCAGATATAAATTTTGTTCAGACAATTTAAGTAAAAAATAATAATCAAAAAAATATATAATTCATAAACTCAAAACCAAAACATATATTGTAATAATAAAATTTAAGGTGGTGAGCTTGTGAAAAATACATATATAGTAGCATTAGCAGGAAACCCAAACGTAGGAAAATCAACAATATTCAACAGTTTAACAGGAATGCATCAACACACAGGAAACTGGACAGGAAAAACAGTAGCAAACGCAACCGGAAAAGCAATAATTAATGACAAAGAATTCACATTTGTTGACATTCCAGGTACATATTCAATAATGTCAAACTCAGAAGAAGAAGAAATTGCAAGAGATTACATATGCTTTGGAAACCCAGATGCAACAGTAATTGTAGTTGACAGTACATGCTTAGAAAGAAATTTAAATTTAGTATATCAAATTATGGAAATAACAGATAACATAATAGTTTGTGTAAATTTGTTAGATGAAGCAAAAAAGAAAAAAATAAAAATTGATTTAAAAAAATTAGAAGATTTGTTAGGCGTACCGGTTGTAGGAACAGTTGCAAGAGATAAACAAACACTAGAAAATTTGAAAAATACAATATACAAAGTATGTGAAGGTGAAATAAGACCACATACAAAAACAGTTATATATGAACAAGAAATAGAAGAAAATCTTGAAAAAATAGTGGGAGCACTTGATACCGATTCATTAAAAAATGAATATTTAGAAAAAAGAAATATAGCAACAGACATAGAAGTTGAAGAAAACAAAATATCAAAAAAATTATACAGGTGGATAGCGATAAAACTAATAGATGGAGAAGAAAAAATATTAAAATCAATACAAGAAAATTTAGAATTAAATTTAGGAGAGCAAGAGATTCGACAGTCAGTAATAGAAGCAAAAAAAAATCTAGAAACAAGAGAAATCACATCCAAAAATTTTAAGGATAAAATAGTTGCAGATATCATGAAAAAAGCAGAAGAAACATCAAAAGAAGTATGTACATTTGAAAACAAAAATTATAGAGAAAGAGACCTAAAAATAGACAAAATCTTAACATCAAAAATATTTGGAATTCCAATAATGATACTATTTTTAGGTCTTATTTTTTGGATAACCATAGTAGGAGCCAATTACCCATCAGAGTGGTTATTCAGTGTATTTAATTGGTTACAAGACAAACTAATATATTTTGCAAATTATATACATTGTCCAATATGGCTTTCAGATATGTTAATAAATGGAGTGTATAAAACATTGACTTGGATAGTTGCAGTAATGTTACCACCAATGGCTATATTCTTCCCACTATTCACAATATTAGAAGACTTGGGGTATCTTCCACGAATTGCATTTAATATGGACGGATTCTTTAAAAAGGCTTGCTGTAGTGGAAAACAAATGATAACAATGTGCATGGGTTTTGGGTGTAATGCGTGTGGAGTAACAGGATGCAGAATTATAGATTCACCAAGAGAAAGGCTAATTGCAATACTAACAAATAACTTTGTTCCATGTAATGGAAGATTTCCATTTTTGATAACAATAGCAACAATATTTATAGCGGGAGCATTTGCAGGTGGAAATGGATTTCTAGCATCAATATTATCAACATTTGCGGTAATTATCGTAATAATATTTGGAATATTTTTAACACTGGTGATATCAAAAATATTATCAAAAACAATATTAAAAGGAATGCCATCATCAATGATTTTAGAATTGCCACCATATAGAAAACCACAATTTGGAAAAATACTAGTGCGTTCAATATTTGATAGAACCTTATTTGTTTTAGGTAGAGCAATATCAGTTGCAGCACCAGCGGGCCTTGTGATATGGCTTATGGCAAATATAGGAATTAATGGGCAAAGTTTGCTTTCGATTATAGCAAATTTCTTAAATCCATTTGCAAAATTGATGGGATTAGATGGATATATTTTAACTGCGTTTATTTTAGGAATCCCTGCAAATGAAATAGTTTTACCAATAATTTTGATGTGTTATTTGAAGAGTGGAACATTAGTAAATATAGAGGATACAATTCAAATTGGCCAGATTTTAATTCAAAATGGATGGACTATGCTTACTGCTATGAATGTTATGCTCTTTACAATTTTACATTTTCCTTGTGCTACAACATTGCTTACTGTAAAAAAGGAAACTGGCAGTTGGAAATGGACTGCAATTTCTTTTGCAATTCCTACTGTTTGCGGAATTGTTTTGTGCATGTTTACAAATTTGGTATATAATTTTATTTTAGTTTACTAAAGAGTACTATTCATAGTCTTACATACACAAGATTTTGGAGGCTATGAATAGTAATATTACCATCAGTTTGTCGATTTTTGTCATCAAGTTGAAAAATAAAAAGCCCTAAAAATAGGGCTTTTAAAAGATTTTTGTTACTAATATGTTACTAACAAGATGAAATTAGAGGGAATTTAAGCTCTTAAATATGTAATTTTTTCATGTTTTTTCTTTCTATAATTTATCAGTTCAATAGTAGCTTTTAATTCCTCAAATGTTTTTTGATTATATACTTTATTTCCAGCATTTCCACTTTGATGTCCCATTAAAAGATCCATACATCTATCGTCTGCTCCCATTCTATCAAGTTCGGAACGGAAAGTATATCTCGTTTCATGTGTAGTATAATCATCTTTTAAGTGTAAATTATCCATAAATTCTACATACATTATTCTATATTTGTCATAATATAATCTTTTTCCGTTATTCATCATAAATAAATACTTATTGTCTTTATTGAAATATCTTTTTACAATTGGTACTATTTCATGATGCAAAGGTATTAATCTATTCTTACCAGCTTCTGTTTTTAATCCACAAATCCAATATTCATCTTCCATATTTATGCTTGCTGTATCTAAAAATAAAAGTTCTTCAATTCGCATACCTGTGTAAAGAAGAATAAGTTGTATATCTGCGATTAGTTCACCTTCATGTTGCCAAATTCTTTCAATTGTATCATATGTATAAGGTGCTCTTTGCCCATCAGATTCTTCGTATTCGACTTCTAATAGTGATCCATATCCTTTTATTATAATATCTTCTCCTAGGGCATAATCATCTAATTTCATTATAAGATTACGCATATCAACAATTTTAGTCTTTTTTCCATCAGTAGAATAAATAATTTGCTGAAAATCATTCTTTTTTATTGAAGAATATTTCCTATTATATAAGGATTTGAATTTTTTTGCTGCTGCTAATAATCCCATGGAATTTGATAGTCCAAGTTTTCCTTTTATAGTTTCGTGTGTTTTTCTCATTCTCTTTCGTTCTTCCTTTGTAGGAATAAAGATTTCAGACCACTCATCAAATAGTTGCTTAAAAGTATAGGTTAATTTATTTACATTTAAATTACCATGATTTTTGTTCCACCAGATAAGTGTTTCTTCAGCTTCTGGTCTTGATTCAAAATATTTTTCTCCTTTTTCATTACATACTGCTTTTTGAATAGGCTGTCCATTTTCTTTATATCCTACTGTTGCTTTTGCAAACCAAGGCTTTCTACGATTTCCTTTTAATTTAACAATCGTGCCTGTGCCATTTGCTCTTTTCATAATAAAAAACCTCCATTTTTTCAATATAATTTTGCAAATCACTTGAAAAAATTAAGGCTTTTGTATATAATACAAAAGTAATCACTTCAAGTGGTTGCGTCCTTGGATAGAGTGTGTCGTCTCGCAAATGAAACACTTTATCCTTTTTGTTTTATAATTTATTTATTATTTTCTATACATTTGTCTAAAAAACTTATAAGGTTAGTTGACGGATAAGGGACTGATACTTGGAAAGGACCTGATGGAATAGTTAGGTTAATTATTAAAATTGGAATTCCACCAACTGTTTTTGTTTCTTCCTTTGCAGTGGAAGCACCAACTATTGCACCAACTGGACCTGCAACTAAATTGCCAACTAATGCTCTATTAATAGAACCTTTTTTGGTTGTAACAATTTTCTCACCTTTTTTCTCTAAACTATAATTTTTTATTTCGCTAAAAGAAAAAACAATATCAGTAAGTTTTTTAGTTTGCTTACCTATAATAAGTAATTCATTTGTTGAATCAATATAAATAGGTGTTGATCCTAAATTTTTTAATGTAGTTGTTGGAGTAAAAACCGATAATCTTGATTCATTTATACTCCAGTATTTTTTTAATTCTTCAATAGTATTAGTTTGAAAAGAATTTGAAATTCTTATACAATTTAAGCATACTGAACCATCTAAAACTTTATATTTATTTAGGATACTGATTTTATTATTGCAGACATCACATTTTGACATAGTAAATCTCCTTCCTTATTTAAAAGCACTTTCATTTTCTGCTTTTACTACTTTACCTATTATTTGTACTGTGTCATAAAGATTATCAGCAGGAATATCTATTGTTTTACAACAGGTATTCTTTGCAATTAGTTGATATACATTTTTTTCTTTATCTAATACAAATTTTCTTATGGTATTTTTTCCATTTAATTTTATAAGATAGGTTCCTTTATTTTTGTTGTCAGTCTTGTCAATTACATTTTGCTTGTATATTAAGGCAATATCTCCAATATCGAGTATAGGATACATAGAATCGTCTTCAGATATAAATTCAAAATAGTTATTATTGTCGCAACTACCTTCTATTAAATCAGAAACATTTATATTTAAATAATCTGCTAATAATTGTACTTTATTCATTCTAGGAAGTCGTGTTCCATTGCACCAGCTAGAAATAGCAGACTTATTTATATCTAAATCATTTATAATATCCGTTTGAGTCTTATTCTTTAATGTCATATAATAATTCAAATTTTTTGAAAATAGTTTTTTGTATTTACTATCTTTGTCCATATAAAAACCTCGCTTTCTTTACATTTGACTATATTATAATACTAAAAGTAGAAAAAATCAATAAAAAAGTTTAAAAAATTCTACTTTTAGTATTGACATTCTACAAAAAGTAGAATATAATGTGAACAAATCAAGAAGGGAGTGAATAAAAATATGGAGAAAAAATTACAAATAACATTAACTGCAGCAAGAGTTAACGCAGGTTATTCATTAGATGAGGTGGCCAAGGAAATGAAGAAAACAAAAGGAACTATTATTAATTGGGAAAAGGGAAGAACATCAATTAAAATAGCGGAGTTTGAAGAACTTTGTAATTTATATAAAATTTCAAAGGATTATATTATTTTACCTACTACTCTACAAAAAGTAGATTAAAAGGAGGAAAAATATGAAAAAATTAAAAGAATGCGAGACGACACACCAAAAACAAGGAGGAAAAAATGGAAGTAGAAAAAATGTCACCAACTGAAGTTGGAAAAATTATAAAAATGAGAGCACAGTCTGTTAGGCTTGGTCTACAGCAGGGAAAATTCCCTTTTCGGAGTTGCAATACAAAAACCGGATGGCAGATGGACATACAATATAATAGCATCAAAGGTTTATGAGTATGCAGGAATTAAAGTAGAAGGGGGAAAAGAAAATGAAAATTACGAATAAGAAAAAATTTATAGTAAGAATATTAGAACTTATTACAATAATAGCAACAGTTATTTTAACAATAGTATCAATCAAATATGCCACTAGAACAAGAGGTTATAAAGCATTTGGAGGGGAATACTTAATACTTGTTTTTGGCTTAATTATAGTATTAGTTTTAGAGAGTTTTTTAGATGAAGATCAAAACTAATAAAGGAGGATTTTACAATGGAAAAAAGTGCAAATTTAAAGGATGCAGAAAGAGAGCTACAGAAAACATTTGAAAAAGAAAAAATGAATGACAAAGATACAAAATTACTATATGCGATAGGATATTTAAAAGCAAGTAAATTAGATAAGGACGATACAATAACAGTAATAAAACATATATTTTTTGAAGAAATATAGGAGGGTACAAATGATTCAATATTACCAGGAGTTATTAAATGAATGTATTGATATTGCAGAAGCTAAAACAAAATATAAAAATATGTTATTAACATTATTAAAGATGAAATATAGATTAAAAAGTTTGAAAGGAGGAAAAAGAAAATGCCAGGGAAACATAGTAGAGAAGCAGTAGAAAATAAGAAACTTCAAGAAATAATTGCAAGAAGGGATAAAGAAATTAAAGATATAAAAACAGAATGTGCAGAACAATTTAAAATGATTAAGGACTTATGTTTTATAAATGAATACAATAATAAAAATATCAAATTAAAGAAAATCTACGAAATTGCTTCAGATAACTTTTCAGCACTAGTAAAAGACATAGTGATAAATGAAACAGATGAAACCGCAAAAATAATAGAACTACCAAATACCGACCAAAGTAAATAAATAGTTCTAAAAAACACATATATAAATGTTTCTTTAAATATTGTAGCATACATATCTAAAGAAATCAAGAGAGGAGTAATATGGAAATACATGAATTAAGGCAGGATTTAATACAAAGGACAAATAATAATAGTTTTTATAATAGAGGAACCAACACGGAACAATGCTACAAAGCATACGCTAATGAAGTTATAGAATGGCCAATATCTGAGGTTAAAAAGCAAAAAATATTAGATAACTTATATAAAAAATATTCAAAAATATTAGAGTATGAATCTCAACATGTACCAGTTATGGTAGCAGGGCCAGCAAAATATAATTCTAAAAGACTTGATAAAAGTGAACAAATATTGAAAGCTTCACATGAATTGAGTGAATGGTTCGAGGACTTAAGAAAACAAGTAGAAAATGCCAAAAAAGATGATTCCAAAGAAGAAAAAGTAAAATATATTATTGATGGAATAAAAAGGCTTATTCAATTAAATTTAGATCCAACAAAAGATATTATGAACATAGCAACCATTGATAATAAAAAGTTTATAGAGGTATATGAACAATTACAAGAAAAATATAAGTGGAGAAAAAACAGTAATATATATAAATTATATCAAGCATCAATAAATGGCGAAGTAAAAGAAATAAGAAAAGAAATTATTTATGAAGATGAAAATTTTACATCTTATATTGAGGGAGACAGAGCGTATATAAAATTTACTATGAAATGCAAAAGACAATTAATATATGCTTTAAAGAAAAAAGGCTGGTGGTGGAATTCTTATAAGTCAGCGTGGAGTACATATCTAGATAGAGTAAACACAGAATGGATTAAAAATATAAGTGAAAAATACGAAGAGTATTTGTAAAAGAGGTGACAAAAATGAGAATATGCCCTAGATGTAAAGGAATACTTGGAGAAAGGCCTGCATTGTCCAGAAGAGATGGAAAAACTGATATATGTTCCCAATGTGGACTTTTGGAAGCGTTAGAAGATGTAGAAAAGTTAATGAAAACAAGGAAGGAGAATAAAAATGCAAATAAAGATATCTAATTTAAAACTAAAAAATTTTAAGGGAATAAAAAATTTAGAGATTAATTTCGAAGGAAAAAACGCAAATATATATGGAAAAAATGCAACAGGAAAAACAACGGTATTTGATGCTTTTAAATGGCTATTTTTTGATAAAGATAGTAGCGATAGGAAAGATTTTAATATAAAAACATTAGATGAAAATAATAAACCAATTCATTTTTTAGAACATGAAGTTGAGGCCATTTTACTAATAGATGGAGTGGATATGACTTTTAAAAAAATGCTGAAGGAAAAATGGGTTACTAAAAGGGGAGAAACACAACAAGAATTTTCTGGACACGAGACAAGTTATTGGATAGATGAAGTACCAGTCAAAAAGAAAGATTATGAAGAAAAAATCAATAGTTTAGTTCCAGAAAGTCTATTTAAATTAATAACAGATCCTTTGTATTTTAATAAACAATTAAAATGGCAGGAAAGACGAGAAATATTGACTAATATATCTGGTAATCAAATAACAGATGAGGAGATATTAAACGCAAATGAAGAATTTAAAACATTACAACAAAACTTAAATGGTAGAAGTATAGAAGATTATAAAAAGGTTATTCAATCTAAAATAAAGGAATTAAATAATCAAAAGGAAAGTATTCCTATAAGAATAGATGAACTTACCAATACTTTAGTAACAGAGCATAATATAAATTATGATGAATTAGAAAAACAAAAAGAAACATACAATCAAGAATTGAAAAAAATTGAAACAGAGATGTTTGATATACAAGCGAGAGCAAAAGAAAATATAGAAAAAGCCGATAAACTTGCGAAGGCAAAAAATGAATTAAATGAATTAAAAATTACACTAGAAAAGGAAAATAAGCAGCAATATGTAGCAGAAAAAATAAAACTAATAAATGATAAGGCCTTAAATGAAAGTATGTTGAGAAATAAAAGACAAGAATTGGATGAGAGACAACTAAAAATAGAGCAAGACAGCAAAAGAAAAAATGAATTATATAAAAAGTGGGATGAAATTAGTAATACAAAACTGGAATTTGATCCGGATTCATTTGTATGCCCAACTTGTAAGAGAGAATATGAGACAGAAAAAATTGAAGAAATTAAAAAACAATTTGAAAATAATTTTAACAATCATAAAAAGGTAGAACAAAATGCAATAAATACAGAAGGACAAGCAATTAATTCAAGAATTAAAGAAAATACAGAAACAATTGAAAAAATAAAAATGGAAATGGCAGATATCGATAAAAAGTTAAATGAAATTAAGATTAAAACTGAGAATATTGAAAATGAAGAAGCAAAAAATGCAATTATTGATGTAACAACATTTCCAAAATATCAAGAAAAACTAAAGGAAGTTAATGAATTACAGGAAATAGTAGATAAACTAATAAGTAGTGATACATCAGAAGTTCAAGATAGAAAAAATAATATTATAAGTCTAATTAATAATATTGATAAACAATTAAATGAAAGAACTGTACAAGAAAGAACAAAGGAACGTATAAAAGAATTGGAAAATGAAGAAGAAAATATAGCAAATAAAGTTCAAGAATTGGAGGCACAACAATACCAAATTGAACAATTTACAAAAACAAAAGTTGAACTATTAGAAAATGCTATAAATAGTAAGTTTGAAGTAGTAAAATTTAGACTTTTTGATACACAAATTAATGGTGGCCTTGTTGAATGCTGCGATACATTAGTAAATGGAGTTCCATATTCTGATGTAAACAATGCACATAAAATACTTGCGGGGCTAGATATTATAAATACATTAATAAAATTCTACAAAACTTCTGCACCAATATTTATTGATAATAGAGAGTCAATAAATGAATTATATAACATAAATGCACAAGTAATTAGCCTAATAGTAACTCAAAATGAAAAATTGAGAATAGAGGTGATGTCATAATGGAAGAAGAAATAATTTTAGAGTTTAAGAAAAGTAACAATGGTGTTGGAGTTGAAATACACGAAGGAACGGCACTGGAAGTAATAATTGGAATTGCAGAAACAATTCAAATTATTATGGAAGAAACAGGGCAAAAAAGAAAAGATATAATTGCAAACATAGAGAAAGCAATTGATGTATTAGAAGAAGGAGGAAAAGAAAATGAATAATGAAATTTTAAAAGTATCAAGTAAATCAAATCCAAATGCTGTAGCAGGGGCAATAGCAGGATTAATAACAGAAGATAAGAAAACAGAATTACAAGCAATTGGAGCAGGAGCAATAAATCAAACAGTAAAGGCAATAGCAATAGCAAGGGGATTTGTAGCACCATTAGGAATTGATTTAATTACAATACCTGCATTTGCAACAGTAGTAGTAGAGGATCAAGACAGAACAGGAATGAAATTCATTGTGAAGGGGATAAAATAATATGAATAATGCAGAAGAATTTGTAAAAGGAAAAATGAAAAACATAGCTCAAAAAGTTGAAAATGAATTACCTAATGGATTTGGATTTGTAGTTTTAGCATTTTCATTTAATACAGAGCCTAATACTTCACAAATGATGTATGTATCAAATGCAGACAGACAAGATATTGTAAAGGCAATGAAAGAATGGATAGATAAGACAGAAAAAACATATGGAAATGATACAAATAAATATTAAGAAAGGAATTTGAAATTATGAAAAATGAGAAAATAAATATAACTAAATTAAAAAGCGAATTAGCGTATTACAAAGGATTTTATGAAGGGGTAAAGGAAATGACAACATTATTAGGAGATGGCCCAATAGATATAAATCATAACTTTAATGTAAGTGAAGAAAAAAAAGAAAGACCTAAAATGAAAGTAACAGTAAGAAGCATTGATGGAGAAGCAGTAGAAGCATTTAAGAAAATGTTAAAAGAGATGGGGGGAGAAGAATAGTATGGGAACAGAATTAGTAAATAAAGAAACTGGAGAAATAAAAAAAGCAGAACCAACAGCAAGTGAAAGATTTACAGCAATGGTAATAAATGAATTTAAGGGAAATGTTGGGGAATTAAATTTGAATGACTATCAAAGACAATTAGTTAGAAATTATTTCATAGGAATAGATAATTCTTTAAAGAGTGCAGAAGAAAGAAGAAGTTATAGTAAGAAAAAGGCAGCAGACCCAGCAGTAATATGGCAAAATGTAAATATGAATAAACTAGCCGTTGATGTAGTACAAAATGCAAAATTAGGACTAGATATGGCTGTTGCAAACCATTTAAGCGTAGTACCTTATCTAAATGGAAAAACCAAAAAATATGATTTAACGCTAATGCCAGGATATGAAGGATTAAGATATGTTGCTATTAAATATTCAATATATCCAATAGTTGATATTAGAGTGGAATTAGTACATAAAAATGACAATTTTAAAATGATTACAAAGAATAATGTTGATTGTTACGAATTTGATATATCAAACCCATTTGATAGGGGAGAAGTAGTAGGTGGATTTGGATATATAAGATATAAAGATGAAACTAGAAATAAACTAGTTACAATGTCAAAAGCAGAACTACTAAAAAGAAAACCAAGTACAGCAGCAGCTGAATTTTGGGGTGGAGAAAAAGATATCTGGGAAAATGGTAAAAAGGTTGGAACAGAAACTCTTGAAGGATGGCAAGAAGAAATGCTTTATAAAACAATGGTAAGAGCAACTTGTAAAAAGGTACCATTAGATCCTAAAAAGATAAATGAAAGCTATGTATATGTAATGGAAAATGCAGAAGACTATTATGTAGAAAATCAAGAAGACAAAGTAAAGCAAGAAATTGAAGATAATGCTAATAAAGAACTAATAGATGTTACACCACAGGAAATACCAAGTGAAACATTGAATGAAAGTCAAGAAATTTCTCAACCTGTATCTGAAGAAGAAAATATTGATACAACAGAAAGACCATCATTCTAATGAAATTAAAAGTATTAGGTAGCAGTTCAAGTGGTAACTGCTATCTAATAGAAGCAAATGAAAAAGAAAAGTTAATATTAGATGCAGGTGTTAACTTTAAGAATGTGCAAAAAGAACTAAATTTTAATTTTAGCGGAATAAATGGAGTATTGATAACACATGAACATATGGACCATTTGAAATATGCTACAAATTTTGCCCTTTATGGAATGGATATATATGCTTCAGCAGGAACTTTTGAAAAGCAACATTTAAAAGGACATAGATTTCATGTAGTAAAAGCATTAAAACAATTTGAAATTGGAAATTTTATAATACTTCCTTTTGATACGCAGCATGATGCAGCAGAACCATTAGGCTTTTTAATTCAATATAAGCCAACTGGTGAAAAATTATTATATGCTACAGATACATATTATATAAAATATAAGTTTAATAAATTAAATTATTTATTATTAGAGTGTAATTATAATCAAGAAATAGCAAAAGAAAATGCAAGAAATGGAGTAATAAATAAAACTAGATATACGAGACTATTAGAAAGTCATTTTAGTTTAGATAATGTATTAAAGTTTTTAGCATCAAATGATTTGAGATATGTAAAAAATATAATATTATGCCATTTATCAGATACTAATTCAAATCAAATGATAATGCAAAATAGAGTATATGAACAAACAAAGATAAAAACAACTATTGCAAGACCAGGATTAGATCTAGAATTAAAATTATATCCGTTTTAATGTGGAGGGATATTATGAATAGTATAAAAGCAATAACACAATTAGAAGAATTGAGAAGAGATAGATTAAGCTTCATACAAAATAGTGATTCTGATGAAATTTATTTGAATGATATAAAAGCAATAAGTCTAGCAGTAATGGCATTAAAAAAGTGTCCTGACATAAAAGATAGAACATTTAATTGCCGAATGTGTGGAAAAGAATTAAAAACTTGGAGAAGTATTCAAAAAGGATTTGGTCCAGTATGTGAAAAAAAATATATAAATGATGTATATAAAAATCAACAACTAACTATGGATGTTATATTACAAAAGAAAGGAGAGGTAACCAATGGCCAACAATAAAGATGTTTACTATTTTAGCCATGATGCAAACGCATTATCGGATCCAAAAATATTAGCAATGAGATGTGATTATGGGTTAGAACGGATATGGTCTGTTTTGGGCAATATTAGAAATGCTTCGTAATGAGGCAACATATAAATTACCTCTCGACAAAACTACATATAGAGCAATAAAAATGCATACAGGAACAACTATTGATGTCGAGGCGTACTTGAAAGACTGTATAAGTGAATATACAGATGGCGAAAGTGGAAATGGCTTATTTAATTCAGATAAAAAATTCTTTTGGTCTGCAAGTTTATTAAGAAGAATGGAAAAGTATGAGACATTGAAAGAAAAAAGAAGCCAAGCAGCAAACGCAAGATGGAACAAAGAAAGAAAAAAGGAAAGCAAAAGCAATACAAAAAAGAAACAAAAGCAATGCAAGTGCATAAAAGGTTATTGCATAAGTAATGCAAATGCATACAAAAAACGATACAAAAGCAATACAAAATTATGCAAATTAAATCAAATAAAATCAAATCAAATTAAATTAAATAAAATTAAATTAAACGAAATTACATCTATCTTTCCATCTAGTTACAAAGCAAAAAAAAACAAGACTTTAGATGATATGATGGACGATACTGAAAAGATGGAATATGAATTGATGATACATAATTGCGAAATGAATATATTTACTCCAGAACTTGCTATTGAAATGTCAGAGATTTTGAAAGAAATGTATATGAATCCAGATACAAGAGAAAAAGTGCAAGAAATCAATTCTAAAAAATTGTGTTATGCTTTGAAAAACTATACTATTGCGAACACTATATCACAAATAAAAATTCCAAAAGCATATTTTAAAAAATGTGTATTATCGGCATTAGAGCAAACAGAATTAAGCACACAGTATGATTCAGATACAATAATGATGCAGATATCAGAAGCGGAGGAGTAAAGAAATGGGATTTATTAGAGAAGATGAACTAATATCTAGAGGATTAAAGACATGTGAAAATTGCGAATGGTGTATTCCAATAATAGAAAAATATAAGAAATTTGAGATAGAAGTACCACGATGCTTATTAAAAGGCAAACAAACAGGTTTATTTGAATATTGTGAGCTTTTCAAAAAGAGAACAGGAATGCACATAAGTATGTAGAAAGGGGGAAATATAATGGCACTTAAAAACTATACAACAACTATAAAAACAGAAAAAACAATTAATGAAATACAACAAATACTTGCTAAACATAAAGCTAAAGCAATTTTAATTGAATATGGAGATGCAGGAAGTGTCGTAGCAATAAGTTTTAAAATAAATACTTCGCAAGGAATAGTTGGAATTAGGCTACCTGCTAGGCAAGAAAATGTTCTAAAAGTTTTAAGAATACAAAAGGCGAATAATAGTGTTATTAAGGCAACTAATGAACAAGCAGAAAGAACAGCGTGGAGAAATATTAAAGATTGGATAGATGCACAAATGGCACTAATAGAAACAGAAATGGTAACCGTTGATGAAGTATTTTTTCCATATATTTTAAATGATAGAGGACAAACATTATATGAAACATTTAAGGAAAATAATACATTGATGCTTACCAAATAAGAAAGAGAAAACTAAATATTAGAAACAAACACAACCTAGAAAAAATATACAAAGGAAGGGCGAGAACGATGGTAATTGAAGATATGCAGCAATCATTAGAATTGTTGGAAAATATAAAATATTTTTTCTATAACATAGAGGAAATAGAGAAAAAATTGAATATAGATTTACGAAATAAGGAATACGAAAGAGACGATCTGTTACACGAAATAGAATTGAGTAAATTAAATGCTATTGAAATAATGGCAGTTTATAAAAAACTAGAAAAGGTACTACAGGAAAGAAGAATAATAAAAGATAAAATAGATCTAGTAAGTACAATAAAACCATATACAAGTAAGTTTATAACAAAGGGGATTTGTGCTGAAACTGATACGACTATAAAAAATATAGAAACATTAAAAAGAAACCAGGAAAATAGGCAATATACACCAAGAGTATTACAAGATTTAAAGTGTGCAAAGAAAAAGAAAGGAGAATAAAAAATATGAATTTTAGACAGATTCAAGAAATTCAAAAAATAAACAGATTAAAGGAAGAAAATGAATGTTTAACTTGCGAAGTTGTAGTAGTAAAAGAATTTAAGAAAGCACCGGTATCAATAGTACAAGGAAATGGGGGGCCTATTGAAATGGCTCAAATGGCAAAAGTACTAATGGATGTTGCGGAACAGTTAAAAAAAGAGTTTCCGGAAATAAATGAGATAATCCCAATGTTAGATAAAAACGGAGGAATGAAAACAGCCTATAAAAAAGTTGAAAGTTGGAAGGAATTATAAATGGATATAAATAGAGCATTATTGATAACAAAAGATAGAATAGGTAATTTAAAAGAATTTACACCAAACAATAGGAGTGAAGTTTATATTGTAGCAGAAACATTAGAGTATTTAGAATTTGTTGAAAAAATATTAGAAAAGGAAAAAGAAGATGAACAATCAAGAACATTGGAACATTGAACAATATAGGGAATATCAGAAAAAAGGTAATAGGAAAAGCAAATATGGAGCAGTAAAGACTTCCGTAGATGGACAGACATTTGATAGTAAAAAAGAAGCGGACTATTATTGCAATTTGAAGTTAAGGCTGCAAGCAGGAGAAATAAAAGGTTTTTGTTTGCAGCCTGTGTTTATACTAGCTCCAGGTTTAAAATATAAAGCGGATTTTATAGTATTTCATAATGATGGGGCAGCAGAAATTATTGATACAAAAGGATTTAAAACAAAAGAATATATTGCTAAAAAGAAAGTATTTGAAGATAAATACAACCTAAAAATAAGGGAGGAATAAGGTATGAGTAAGACACATAATAAATTATCGGATTTAAATAATCACTTATTTGAAGAGCTTGAAAGACTGAATGACGAAAGCTTGACAGGAGATGCATTACAAGAAGAAAGAGAAAGAGCGAAAAGTATGGCCAACATAGCACAAACAATTATAAATAATGGGGAATTAGCACTTAAAGCAGTAAAACATTTTGATGAGTATGGAAAAGAAAAAATGCCGGATATATTACAAATAGGAGATGGAGAATAATGCACAAGTTTAGTGAGGAGCAATTACAATTTATTAGAAAAATTGCACCAGGAAGATATGCGGCAGAAATAACAGAAATGTTTAACAAACAGTTTGATCTAGAATTAAAGGTGAGTCAAATAGAATCTTGTAAAAGAAACCATAATATAAAGTCCGGCATTGATGCTAGATTTAAAAAAGGAAATATTCCTGCAAATAAAGGAAAGAGGGGCTCTATGAGCCCTGAACAATATAAAAAGTGCAAAGCAACAATGTTTAAAAAGGGAAGTATTCCAGCAAATGCAAGAGCCATTGGCAGTGAAAGAATAGATAAAAATGGATATGTTTTAATAAAAATACAAGATGGACATGGAAATAAGAATTGGATTAGGAAACATAGATATTTATATGAGCAGGCTTATGGAGAGATACCAAAGGGACATAAAGTAATATTTGCTGATGGGAATATCAGGAACTTTGAACTAAATAACCTAATACTGATATCAGATGCGGAAGAATTAATAATGAATAAAAGAAAATTATTTAGTGAAAGTCCTGAACATACAAAAACTGGTGTATTGATAGCAAAGGTTTTAAATAAAGCAAAAAAGAGGTAAAAATGAAAAGTGATATTGATTATGAACAATTATACTATGATACTTTATATGAAAATAGAAAGTTAAAAAATAAAATATCAGAATTAGAAATTGAACTACAAGATTTAAATATTTGCAGGACCAAAAGAAATATAGATTTGCAAAAATATATAATGCTGCAGATAGAAAGGAGAAAAGATGGGAAAACCAGTACAAAGAAAAAGATATAAAATCAAGCAGAATGTTACTTGCGAACAATGTATAAATTGTATGTATATTGAACATGGAGATATGTACTGCGATGAAAAAGAAGATATGCCACTTGTATATGATGAATTTTGTCCAACTGAAAATTATATGTGGTGTAATGGAAGAAAATTTATTGAAAGGTAGGAACACTTATGAAAATTTATGATAAAGAAATATATATGAAAACTGAAAAAATAAAAGCAACTTTAATGGTTATTTTATGTTTTGTTTTTGGATTTGTTGTTGGGTGTATAGCAATAAACCATAATCTAAAAAATGAAAATACAAAGCTAAAAGATAAAATAGGTGAATTAGAAAGAACAATAGATAGGAGACAGGCAATAATAGATGAACAGTATGTCGAACTGGACTCATTAAGAGAAACAGTATATATGTATGAATTAAATGGAAGGTAGGTGTTACAAATGATAAAGTATTTAATAATAGGGTTTTTAATAGGCTTTTTTATAGGAGATTTTATAGGTATGGCAATAATGTGTATATTGCAAGTAGCAAAGGATGGTGAGGAATAATGCCATCCTTAGAAATAAAAGGAAAGAAAACAGGAATTATATTCGGTTTTAGGGGTAAAAATCAACTTCCATTATTTATGATTATAAAAGAGTACTTCGATGAAAATGGAGAAGTCGATTTTGCAAAAGTATTATTTGAAATTGAAGGAAAGAAATGCAAAGAAGAATATAAGAAAATATTTGAAAAGGAGGGATAATATGTCAACAGATGAAGTAAAAAAGTTAATAGTAGATGGCGATATTTTGATACAGGACAAAGATGGAGAAATTAGTAAAATAGCAGAAATACAAAACTTTGAAAGTGCACAGGAAAATAATCAAGATGATGCTGCAGATGCAGTAAGGTACGCAATAGAAAAAGAAAAATCAAAAAGTGTATCAATTACGATTACAAGAGAATCATCAATACATTTGCAAAAAATGTTAGGTATTGAAAGAATTTCAAGAAAAAGATTTATTAAATTACTTATGGGATGCAGAATTCAAAGAAATGATGCTAATATATTTGCAGATATAGTTGGAAAAAATGAATATGGATATTGTCCAATTATGGTACAGGCAGTTATAGAGTGGGTTATAAAAGAAATACAAAAGGGGGAAGAATAATGAAATGTACAGATAAAGAATGGGATACTTGCCAAGTTGAAAAAATGGGATGCCCAGGTTGTTACTATGATAAAATAGAAATAGATGAATACATAAGAAATAAGGCAGGGTATATAGGAAAAGTAAAAAAAATTATTGAACCTGATGAATATATGAATGAAAAGTATTATTGTTGCGAAACTACAATGGCAAGCGAATATAGGAGCCAAATAGTAGAACATTCAAAATCAAAAGTAGACTTAGTAAAAGAAGGAGACTATGTAAATGGACATCTTATTGTAAAAATTAGAATTGATCCATTTACAAAGAAAAAACAACTATTTACTGAACATTGGGAATACAACTGGCAAGGAGATGGGACACTGGTAGTGTTTTACGATGAAGATATAAAAACAATATTGACACAAGAAATCTTTACAGAAAATAGTATTGAGGTAGGTGAGTAAAGTGAATTATATTTTTTTGGACATTGATGGGGTATTAAATAATAAAAAACATTACTCTAAACAACATAAAAAATATGGTGGAAGGTTCTGCTGCGAGAATATGCCATTTAATCCTAGAAGTATATTAAATTTACGAAAAATAATTGATAAAACAAATTCAAAAGTAGTAATATCTTCTTCCTGGAGAAGAACAAAAAATGGAATGATAGTATTAAAAGCAAGACTTATAGAATACGGAATAAAAATATATTCCGTTACTCCATTTATTAGCCGGAGATAGAGGAAAAGAAATATTACAGTGGTGCAAAGATAATACAAAGGATGGAGACAGAATATTAATAATTGATGATGAATTATATGATATTAAAGAATACTTCAATGATAATAAAATTGTAAAAATTAATTATAATGATGGATTAAATAAAATAAAGAGATATGAGGCTATAAGAAAGTTAAGTAAAAATGGAGGTAAATTATGGATGATGTAGAAAAAATAAAAGAAATGAAAACTTGCTTTGAAAAATGTGTTGATGTTTTAGAAAAAATAATTGAGTTAATGGATAAATTAGACAAAGAAGAAGATGAAGAAAAAATGAAGCAAATTCAAAACGAAATTGAAGAAAAAACAGGAGTGTTTGTAGTCCAAATGTTGAAGATAAGTAGCTTTAAGTAAGGAGAAAAGATGAAAATTGATGTAAATGGAGAAACAGAAGATTTAAGTGCAATGTTAATTGGAGCAGAAAGATATGCACTAGGAAGAAGAACATATATTGTGCAATGGACCTGTGAGTTTATAGGTAATAACTTGCACTTACTAACTGAAAAGGATAAGCAAGTAATGATAAGAGATATAGAAAATCCAATAAGTTATGGGGAAGAGTGTGACAAAGCGTGTTGGATGCAACTATTAGAAAAGTTGAGAAAGGAGAATATAACAAATGAAAAAGCAAAATCAAGAAAAAGTAGAAAAGAAAAACAAAGATGAATCACAGCAAATGTTGAGTTGGTTTCAAATTATAATGCTGATAGGTAGACCATTGTGGGATAAGACAAGAAAAAAATGGAGAGTGTTAAATGGCTATCAAGCAGTATTAGGAAATACCAATAATTTATTTTATGAAGTAACATTTACAGATACACCATACTGGGAAAATTATGCTGATGAGCAATTATACTTAAGTGTTCCAGTAGAAAAGGAGAAACAAAAAGAAAGTGAAGATAAAAGAAGCAATAACAAAGACAAATGAATTAAAACGAAAAATAAAAGACAAACAATATATTCAAGTAAGGAAAGATGGTACTGATAGTTATGGATATATTGAAGCTCTAGATACATTAGTAAGAGCATTGAAAATGTATGTAAAATAAATAGGAAACATTGTATTATAGAATAAGAAATAGAGAATTATAATTTACTAAAGCACAAAGCATACAGTTTACCTAGAAAGAGAGGTTTTGTATGGAAAAAATTGAAATATCTGAAAAAGAAAGCAAAATATTAGGTGTTATAGAACAACTAATAAATTCTGCAGTAGAAAAGGGAATTGAAAAAGGAATTGAAAGGGCAAGAAATGAGGAAAGATTAAGAGAAAAAATAACATATGATACAAAATTAAAAAATACCAGGCTTTTAATAAAAAATTATAGAAGATTTTTAAGTGCTTGTCAGCAGGCAACATGGACTGAAAGTGAACTAGAAACAGCAACTGTTGATGAGGTATTAGATAAATTATATTGTACTACATCTGATGAAGTAACTGTAGTTCAATCTATATTAGCGTCTAAAAAAAGAACAGAAATTATTATAGAACATATAAAAAGAATTATAAAATTTTATATATATGAAGCTGAAAGCAGTAATAATACAGAAAAAATAAGGAGAGCTCATATTATTGATGATCTATATATAAAAGGAGATAAGAAACCAAAAACAAAAAGTATGTCCGAAAAGTATCACATTAGTGAAAGACAAATTAGTAGAGATCAAAATACTGCAATCGAAGAAATAGCAATACTTATGTTTGGAATAGATGGTATAAGAAAAATGTTCTAATAATACAATGTAAGTTTGTCCATAATTTGTCCTTGACATGTCATAATCAAGGAACTATAATGATATTGTGAAAAAATATAAATTACAAAATATTCAATCCCCTAAAAGACCTATTAAGGTCTTTTTTATTTTGAGAAAGGAGTATTATTGAAACAATTTAAGAGCTTTTATAAGGAAGTAGGCGGAAATGAAGGCAGCAAGTGTAATTATCCTATAAGATTAGATACTTATCGGATGTCGGTTGCAGCCACGACTGTAAGTATTGCTATGCAAAATCCCTATTAAGCTTTAGAGGTTTGTGGAATCCTAAAAATCCAAGCGTCGCTAATGTTGAAAAGCTAAAAAGGAAAATTGATAAATTAAGAAAAGGAACAATAGTAAGACTTGGAGGAATGACAGACTGTTTCCAACCAATAGAGTTGGACAATAGGATAACCTATAAAATTATTAAATATCTAAACAAAAGAAGAATTGGATATTTAATAGTCACAAAATCAAGTATTGTTGCGAATGATGAATATTTGAAAATTTACGACAAGGATTTGGCCCATTTTCAAATTACCGTTACTACCACAGATGATAGTAAATCAGTAAAATATGAAAAAGCCACAGTCCCTAGTAAAAGAATAGAAGCTATTGAAAAATTATATAAAAATGGGTTTGATGTTCAAGTAAGATTAAGCCCTTTTATTTATGAGTATATAGATTTTGATATATTGAATAACATCAAATGCAATAAGATTTTAATAGAGTTTTTAAGAGTGAATCATTGGATAAAACAATGGTTTGATATAGATTATTCTAAATATACAGTAAAACATGCTGGATATGAACATTTGCCTTTGAGCATTAAAAAGCAATATCTACAGAAAATCACAGGCTTTGAACAAATAAGTGTATGTGAAGATGTAGATGAACATTTTGAATATTGGAAAAGCAACATAAATCACAATAAAAAAGACTGTTGCAATTTAGGAGGATGAGAATATGAAAATTGAAAAAGTAAGTATTGATAGTATTAAGGTATATCCTAATAATGCTAAAATTCACACAGCAGAACAAATTGAAGAAATAAAAAAATCAATTCAAGAATTTGGAAACAATGATCCAATTGCTATTGATGAAAAAGGTTTTATAATCGAAGGAGAAGGAAGATACCTGGCACAAAAAGATATGGGACTAAAAGAAATAGAGGTTATAAAACTTACACATTTATCTGAAGAACAAAAAGTAGCATATATGCTAGTCCATAATAAACTAACTATGAATACCGGATTTGATATTGATATCTTGGAAGAAGAACTTGCAAAAATATCTAATATTGATATGCAGGAATTTGAGTTTGATATAAAACAACTTGAAGAAGAACTGGAAAACGAAGTGAATACTTCAAGTGAAAGCAGTTTTAATTATAAGGAACAATATGGAGTAATTGTAATATGCAAAAATGAAGAAGACCAAGAAAAAGTATATAATAAATTACTTGACCAAGGTTATGAATGTAAGGTGGTGACAACATAATGGATAACAAAACAAAAATAGAAATTCATAATCGAGTTCAAGATTTCAATAGTTATAGAGCAGCAAGGGTTAAATCATTGTTTAATGCAGAAAATGGTTGTAATTTTGATTTGGAAGCAGAAATAGATTTATCTGGAGAATGGCAAATTGGAGTTGTAGTTGGCCCTTCTGGAAGCGGAAAGTCTAGTATAGGAAAAGTTATATTTGGTGAAAACTTAATATATGACTATACAAAAGGCTGGGCCACAGATAGACCAATAATTGATGAGATTGCTCCGAATGGTGATTTCAATGAGGTCACAGGAGCGTTAGCAAATGTTGGGTTAGGTGATGTACCTGCCTGGTTAAGACCATTTAGGGTATTATCAAATGGGGAACAATTTAGAGCAGGGTTAGCAAGACTAATTTGTGAAAAACCAGAAAAAGTGGTTATAGATGAGTTTACATCTGTAATTGATAGACAAATAGCAAAAATAGGTTCACAAGCATTTCAAAAAGCTTGGAGAAGAACGAATCCAAATGGGAAGGTGGTGTTGTTAACCCCACACTATGATATTTTAGATTGGGTCAAACCGGATTGGGTATTTGATACAAAAACAAAAGTATTTGAGCGTGGGTTGGCCAGGCAAAGACCTAAAATTGACCTCCAAGTTTTCAAGGTCAACCAAAGTTACTGGAAATATTTTAAGCCACATTATTATTTAAATTTACCTATGCCGCCTTGTGCAGAGTATTTTATAGGGGTTGTAGATGGAGAACTAGCTTGTCATGTAGCAGTTGCTCCTTTTTTTACATCCAATGGATACAGAGCAACAAGATTAGTTACTATGCCAGAATGGCAAGGTGCAGGTGTTGGAATGAAGTTTTTAGAATGGATAGCACAATATCATTTAGAAGGTAACGGAAGATGCAATAAAAAATTTCCAACTTATTTTCATACATCGCATCCACAGTTATGTATGGCATTGAGAAAAAGTAAAAAATGGGTGCAAACAAGTGCAAATTTGTATGGTGGAAATAAAACACGAAGTTCAAAATCTATTATGAAATCAAGAAAAAGACATAATGGTGGAGAAGCAAATGCGTGTGCATCTGGATACGGTGGACATTTTAGAGCAGTACAGGGATTTAAATATATAGGGGGTTAACAATTATGAATATATTTATATGTGGGCAAAAAAGTTTTGGAAAAGAAGTCCTAAAAGCATTATATGAAAAGGGACATAATATTGTTGGTGTAGCACCACCACCACAAGAAAAATACTATGATAAAATGCAAGGATATGCAATAAAACTAGGAATACCTGTGATAAGCGATTGCGATAGATTAGTTTCAAGGGATATACCTGAAGAAACAGACCTTGTAATTGCAGCACATTCACATTGGTATATATCAACTAAAATTATTGAAAAAGCAAAATATGGAGCTATTGGTTTTCATCCTTCATTGTTACCTAGACATCGTGGACAAGATGCTGTTAGGTGGACCACTGCTATGAATGACAGTATAACAGGAGCAACAGTATTTTGGCTTGATGATAGTGTAGATGGAGGAGATATATTCCTTCAAAAAACATTATTTGTTGATAGAAAATGGAACTATCACGATTTATGGAGAGAAATATTCCCAATAGGTGTAGAAATGATTTGTAAAGCAGTTGATCTAATAGAAGAAGGCAATATTATAAAAATTCCACAGGATGAAAAATATGCTACCTGGGAGCCATCTTTTACTAATACAAGGTTAAAAAGAAATGAATTATTACAAATAGGTAATGGAATAAATATTTGAAAAGGTAGGTGGGTGATATGATGTGATAGATGATAATAACAAAATTTCTAAAATAAAAAAAGACTATATGGCAGGAAAAACCTATAAACAAATAGCACAAAAACATGATGTCACTTATAACGAAGTTCTTTATTTAGTAAAAAAGAAAAATTGGAAAAGAAAAAGCAACTTAAGTAAGGTAAAGAAAGGAAATCAAAATGCAAAAGGAAATAAGGGTGGACCAGGAGCAGAAAAAGGAAATACTAGAGCATTAAAAACTGGAGAATATGAAACAATATATGATGACCTATTGACAGATGAAGAAAAGGCTATTATGAAACAAACAGAACTATACGATAAGAAATATCAAATAATGTCAGAAATAAAAATGCTATCTATACGAGAAAGAAGAATGATGCAGAGGATAAAAAATGTAAAAGAAGGCAAAGATTTAACAATTGTGAGAATGTCTAAAAGTACATCAAAAAATATTTCATACAAAAGCAATGGATCAACTACAACAACTGAAGCAGAAAGTACAACAAATATTATTCAAAGACTAGAAGAATCACTTACAAGAGTGCAAGAGGCCAAAAGGCGATATATTGATAGTTATCACAAAATAGAAACTGATGATAGAAAACTTGAATTAGATTTGATTAGATTAGAAATGGAAGCAGCAAAGGATGATAGCTCAAATAATGAAGATATGAAAGATGACAGTTTTATACAAGCGTTAAACGATTCGACAGAAGGTGCATGGAATGATTACACTGAAGAATAATAGTAAAAGTTTTGATGAAAGAATATCTAATCTAAGAAACAAAGTAATGCAAAATGCTATTACTTTAAGAAAAAAAATAAAGAATGGTACATTATTCAAGTTTAAGCCATTTAGTTTAAAACAAAAGAAGATTTTGACCTGGTGGACAGATAAAAGTCCAGTAAAAGATAAAAATGGAATTATTGCAGATGGAAGTATTAGAGCAGGTAAAACATTATGTATGTCATTATCATTTGTTTTATGGGCAATGACAAGATTTAATGGACAAAATTTTATATTGGCAGGAAAAACAGTAGGAGCATTTCGTAGGAATGTTCTTTTTTGGTTGAAGCTAATGTTAAGAGCACAGGGATATAAAATAAAAGATAGGCGTGCAGACAATATGTGTGAAATATCCAAAGGAGAAATAATAAATTATTTCTATATCTTTGGTGGTAAGGACGAAAGATCACAAGATTTAGTACAACGGAATTACTGCTGCAGGGGTATTTTTAGATGAAGTTGCATTGATGCCACAATCTTTCGTAAACCAAGCACTTGCTAGATGCTCTGTAAAAGGTTCAAAATACTGGTTTAACTGCAACCCAGAAGGACCAAATCATTGGTTTAAAGTTGAATGGATTGATAAAAAGAAAGAAAAAAATATATTACATTTACATTTTACAATGGATGATAATCCAAGTCTTGATGAGGAAACAAAAGAAAGATATCGTAAAATGTTTGTAGGAGTTTTCTTTCAAAGATTTATATTGGGGTTGTGGGTACTTGCTGAAGGTATTATATATCCTAATTTTGATAAGATTAAGCATTGCATAAAACCTGTAGATATTCCTAAAAAGTTTGATTTCTTTTATGTATCATCAGACTATGGAATTACAAATCCACAGGTATTCTTATTATGTGGAATAAAATATATTGATGGAAAGCCACAAGTATGGATATTAGATGAATATTACAATAAAGGAACTAAAAAGAACAAAAAAGGACAGGAAGAAAAAATAACAAAGACTGACACAATGTTTTTAAATGATTATAAAAAATTAATTGGAGATTTGGAAATTAGAAAGGTTATTATAGATCCAAGTGCTACATCTTTAATTAATTTATTTAAGCAAAATAAAATAGCCGTTAAGGAAGCAGACAATGCGGTTATAGATGGTATAAATTTAGTTTTGAATTGGTTAGATGAAGAAAGAATCCATATTGTTGAAGAAAAGTGTCCTAATATAATAAGAGAATTTAATTCATACATTTGGGACGAAAAGGCACAGGAAAAAGGAGAGGATAAACCAGTCAAACAAAATGATCACGCATTAGATGCATTAAGATACTTATTACAAACATTATACCCTAATAAGAAAAGGGGAGCATATTTTGTGCAGTAAGGAGAGAAAAATAATGATAACAGAGATGGATAGAATAAAAATGATAATAGCAGAAGGAGCAAAAAAAGGTCTGGTATTGTCAAAATTTATAGATTTACAAATAGATGATTTTAAGCAATCAGATACATTTAAGGAAATGGTAGAAGGAAGTAAATACTACAAAAATCAAGGTGATATTGAAGATAAACAAAGAATTATTATTGCAGAAAATGGAGCAGAACAAGTAGCACCACACGCAAAAAACTATAAACTAAAACATCCGATTATATATAAAATGATAAACCAAAAAGCGGGATATCTTTTAAGAAAAAAGCCAACAATAAAACAGGTTCTAGCCAAAAATGAAAAAGAAGATGAAGAATACAAGGACTTATTGAAAGATTTATTTAACAATAAAATGCATAAAAGACTAAAATATACACTAATAGAAGCAGTAAAAAGAGGAATTGCTTGGTGGCAAATATATATCGATGAAAATGGAGATTTAAAAGCAAGGTTAAGATATGCAACTAGAATTATACCATTATGGCAAGATGAAGAACACGAAATATTAGATGCAATTATAATGACATATGAAGTTGAAGTATATACAAGTGAAACAGAAAGAGAAAAGAAAACAAAAGTAGAATATTGGGATTTAGAGGGTGTAAGATATTATATTTATGATGGTTCTACATTACAAGAAGATGTGGAAGAAGTAGACAAGAGAAGTAAGTTAGTAATTGGACAAGATGGAGAAGGAACAAGTATTGTTGCACATTTTGAACTTGATGGAAAACCACAAAGATGGAAAAAGATACCTTTCATATATTTCAAGTATAATGGAGATGAAATGCCACTAATTCATTTATTGAAAAGCCTTATTGATTGTTACGATGAATTATGCTCTAGAACAGGAGATTCAATTTATGAAGCACCAGATGGAGTTAATGTTGTAAAAAATTATCAGTCGGAAGCAGGAACTTTTCAAAAAAATCTAGCAACATATAATACAGTATTTTTAGATACTGATGGAGAATACGATCGTAAAGATATAACTTTAAATATAGAAGCATTTAAAAGTTTTATCGAACAATTAAGAAAAGATATTTATGAGGGTGGCTCTTGCGTTGATACTCAAAGCGAAAAATTTGGAACACAGGAGTCTGGTGTAGCATTAAAACAATTATATGCTGACCTAGATTTAGACTGTAGTAACATAGAAACAGAATTTAAAAGCAGTTTGGAATATTTTATGTTTTTCTATAATAATTGGGTTGAAATGAGCACAGGCAAAGATTATTCTGATAAAGAAGTAGAATATGTATTTAATAAAACAATGACTGTAAATGAAAAAGAACTAATAGAAAATTGCCAAGCAAGTATAGAAATGTTAAGTCAAGATACAATATTATCAAGACATCCTTATGTTAATGATGTTGAAGATGAAAAAGAAAAGATAGATAAAGAAGAAAAAGCAGAAGCGGAAAAAAATGAAAGTGATTATAACAAAATAATAAAGGAATTAGGGAACAAAACAGAAGATGGAAGTTCAAAAGTTGGTGATAAATAATGGGAAATAATGCAGAATATTGGACTAAAAGATTTGAAGAACTTGAAAAAGCACAATTGCTGAATGAGGCTAAATATATTACAGAATTAAAAGAAACATACGATAAGGCATTAAGCACCGTAAAAAAAGAAATAAATAATTGGTTAGTAAGATTTGCAGTAAATAATCAAATTAGCTTAAAGGAAGCAAAAAAGTGGCTGAATAGTGATGAACTGAAAGAACTGAACTGGGATGTACAAGAATATATAAAATATGGAGAAGAAAATGGAATAGATCTAATTTGGAAAAAGCAATTGGAAAATGCAAGTTCAAAAATACATATTTCTAGATTAGAGGCATTAGAATTACAAATACAACAACAAGTTGAAAAGTTGTATTATGATGAAAGCAATAATACAAATGATTTTATACTAGAAACATACAGAGATAATTACTATAAAACAGCCTATGAGCTCCAAAAGGGTTCAAATGTAGCATTTAAATTTGCAACATTAAATTTAGACATAATACAAAGTATAATATCTAAACCCTGGACTACAGATGAACAAACATTTTCTGATAGAATTTGGAAAAATAAAAAAGCACTAATTAAAACATTACAAACAGATTTGACACAATCAATAATTTTGGGAAATCCACCAGATAAAGTAATAGATAAAATCTCAAAGGATTTTAATGTTAGTAAGAATAAGGCTGGAACACTGGTAATGACAGAATCTGCTTTTTTCTCAAGTGCATCAAGGCAAAAATGTTTTAATGAGTTAGGGGTACAAAAGTATATAAACATAGCAACATTAGATTCAAGAACATCAGATATATGTAGAGAAATAGATGGCACAGTATATGAAATGAAAGATATGAAAATAGGAATTACGGCCCCACCGTTTCATGTAAGATGTAGAACAACAACGGGACCATACTTCGAAGATGAATTTGAATTTGGAGAAAGGGCAGCAAGAAATACTGATGGAAAAACCTATTATGTTCCAAGAAATATTACTTATAAGGAATGGTTAGAAAAATATGTTTATTCAGATCCGGCTACAAAGAAAGCATTTGAAACAGATATAAAAATGAATAAAAATAAATCATCGGATTATGAGCAATATAATAGATACAAGGACATTTTAGGTGATGAAATGCCTAAAACATTTGATAAATTTCAAGAAATGAAGTATAATAATATTGATGAGTGGAAGAATTTAAAAGCACAATACTCTGATGCGTTGGGAATAACAACTGAAGAAAGAGCAAAAAAATATATTGATAATGTAAATAAGACCATAAATCAAGGAAAGCAAGATAAACATATAATTGGAAGTAATAATTATATAGACGGAAAAAGCTATTTAACTATTTCAAAAGAAAAAGCACAAGAGCTAATAAACAAATACGCGGGAAAGGGACAATTAGAATTTAGCGACAGTGGTAAGTGGAACAAAAAAGAAATAATAACAGTAAAAGAAACAATCGGAGTTGTAAAAAATAAAAATAATGAGATAAAGACAAATAGCTTCAAAATACATTATAGTAAAACTGGAACGCATATTGTTCCTTATAGGAAAGGTGGAAACTAAAATGAAAGGAAAAAATTTAGAGGAATTATTAAATAAAAAAGTTAATATAGAATCATTTAGTGGTAAAAAGTATGAAGGAATAATAGTTGGTTATGTACCAGCACAAGATAATGATCCAGAAATTGAAGAAATAAGTATAAAAAATGATGCAGACAATAAAGTCTATTCATTATTTGAAAACGAAGTGAAAATCATAAAAATACTTGAAAAATAGCCAAAAAACGACACATGAAAATGGAATATAAGGCTATTTAAATTTAAAGGCATATAGTTTTATATGTCTTTTTTTGGTGTCTATAAATAGCGGTGGATTAAATGGATTCTTAAACAGCCAATAAGAAGTTATAAATGTAGGTATGTTATTTAACATACTTATTTTTATATATTACGATTTTGTAAGTTGTTCGAAAACAACACCAGGTCGGAGGCGTTGCTCCGTATAAAAACACGAAAGCCTGAACGAAAGGAGAACTCATGAAAAGAGAAGAACTAAAAGCAATGGGATTAACAGATGAACAAGTAGAATCTGTTATGGCCAAAAATGGTGCAGAGGTTGCTGCATTAAATACTCAGATTACAACCTTACAATCTGAAAAATCACAATTAGAAAACGACAAAAAAGTTATTACAAAAGAAAAAGAAGATAAGGAAAAAGCAATTGCTGATTTACAAAAAAATAGTATTTCAAAAGATGAATACGACAAAAAAATCAAAGAAATTGAAGAAAATGCTAAAAAAGAAAATGAAGATTATATCTATAATGATTTATTAAATAAAGGATTAGATGATGCAAAAGTGTTAAAAGATGATTTAACAAGGGAAGCATTTATTTCACTATTAAATAAAGATAAAGATAAAATTAAATTATCAGATGACAAAAAATCCCTAATCGGATTAAAAGAAATAACTGATAATTACAAAAAACAAGCACCACATTTCTTTGAAAAGAAAAAAGCCAATGGTTATGAACCAGTAAATCCAGAAGGAGACAAAGGCGATGATGATGGTGAAATTAGTATGGCTGCTAATTTTGCTAAAGAGGCTAATAAAAGTGAAAGCCAAAATACAAAAAGCCAATTTTTTAATTAAATTTTTTAGGAGGTAAAAATTATGTATGTTAATAAAGAAAGTGTAAAAGAAAAAAATTTTTTAGCATCAGCAAAATACCAAAACTTTACTGAGCAAGTAGATGATACAGGTATAGAAGCGGATGAAAAAGGTAGAAAAATAGTTCAAGCAGGAACAGTGTATAAAAAAGGTGAAAAGGCAATAGGTTTAGTATTTGCCGATGTTGATGTAACATATGGACCACAACCTGCAGCAATAATGGTTGAGGGATATGTTTTAGAGGCAAGATTACCTGCAGTTGTATCTTCAGAAGATAAAGCAACAATGACAGGAATTAAATTTAGATAAAATATAATGATAAAAAATAATAAAAAAGGAGAGTGTGTTAATATGCCAAAAAGTGTATTAGAATTATTTAGTCAAAAAGAAGTTTTAAATTATTTAAAAGAAAGAAAATTCCCAGCTTTAATGGGTGAGGAGTTATTTCCAGAAACAAAAAAACAAAGTCTTGAATTCGATGTTTTAACAAATGCAAGTAAAACACCAGTTATAGCAAGTGTTCATGGTTTTGATACAGAATCAGAAATAGGACAAAGGGAAGCAGAGAAAAAAGCTGTTGAATTAGCTTTAATCAAAAGAAAAATGCAATTAAAAGAAAAAGAAATTATTGCATTAGAAAGTCCAAGAAATGATGCTGAAAGACAAGCTTTAATGAAAGATGTTTATAATGATTTTGATAATTTAGTGGAATCAGTAAGAGCAAGAGTAGAAAAAATGAGAATGGATGTTATTGCTAATGGTGTTATAACATTAGATGAGAACGAATTGAATGCTACTATTGATTATGGTGTACCAACTGAAAACAAAGTTGCAAATGTTGATTGGTCATTAGAATCATCAAACCCAGTAAATGATATAATTTCATGGGCAAATAAATTAGATCAAATGCCAGGAAGAATAATAACTTCAAATACTGTACTTGCAAAAATTCTATCAAATAAAAATGTTGTAAATGCATTATTTGGAAAGGATAGTACAAGAATTGCAAGTGTTGGGGAATTAAATACATATTTAAATTCTCTAGGACTACCAAGCATTTATACATATGACAGAAAATATAGAAAATTAGAAAAGAATGGTACATATACAAAACATAGATATTTCCCAGAAAATAAATTTGTTATGATTCCTAATGAAACATTAGGAGAAACAGTTTATGGACCAACAGCAGAAGAAATAAGATTACAAAGAAATCCTGCTATTGATGTTAGAACTGTTGGAAAAATCTTTGCTTGTATGTATGAAGAAGGATTAGATCCTGTAAGCACTTGGGAAAAAGCAGTTGCTACAGCTTTACCAACATTAAGTTGTGCTGAAGATATCTTCCAAGCAGAAATAAAATTATCATAAGGTAAGGACATTAGTCTTTACCTTATTTTTGAAAGGAGAAAGGATTTATGAAAAGAAAAGTAAGAGTAACAGGTCCTGGAGTTAAATTAAATAATATATGGTGCTATATCAATGAGGAAGCTGTAATTGATGAAAAACAATATAAAGAAAATGAGAAATATGTTGAAGTTATAGAAGAAATTGAAGAACCAAAAACAGAGCCAGAAAATCCAATAAATCCAGAAGGAAAGCAAAATGATGGTACCGACATAAATGACGGTACCAATGATGAAGGAGAAAATTCTGGAGAAAACAAAAATGAAACTAGCGAAGATGAAGAATTAGAAGCATTAAAAGAAAAAGCTAAAAAACTTGGAATAAAAAATGCTCATAATATGAAAAAAGAAACATTGATTGCTAAAATTGAAGAAGCAAAAGCAGGAGAAGGCCAAAATCCAGAAGGAGAGTAGGTGAAAATATGGTTGATAAAATAAAAAATAAAACTAATATAGATGTAGATAAATTTATAGAAAGACTGAAAAAAGAATTATCTATAAATACTATTTCAAATGATGAAAAGAAAAAAGAAGCAAATGAACAATTAGTTTATTGTATATATGATGTTTTAGTTATTATATTAGATGTAACACACCAAAATATAATTTCAGAGGGATTATATACAACATGGCTAAATATGGTAAAAGATTATTGGTACTTAAATAAGTATGATGATCAATTTGTAAAAAGTATAGATGCTGAAGAAAATGAGGACAAAAATGTCAAAGTTAAAAGTATTCAAGTAGGAGATACAACAACTACATTTGCTGATACAACCTCACAAATTGAAATAAATGGGACAACATACAATACCGGAACAATAGATTTTGATAATGATATTCTAATAGAAAAGTATAAAAAGGCTTTATATAGGCATCGAAAGATGAGGTGGTAATATGAACCAATATACATTGATTGCAAGAAAAAATATTGAAAAACAATATGACTCGGAATGTACGATTTATGAATTAAAACCTAAAGTAATTAACAATATAACAAAAGATGTTGAAACAGAAGTCTTTAAAAATAAAAAATGTAGGATTTCATTCGAAGACATTTATGTGAATACACAAACAGATACGGAAGCAAAAAAAGTACAGAAAATAAAGTTATTTATTGCACCAGAACTAGAAATTAAACCAGGAAGTCTAATAATTGTTACTGGCAGAGGAAGAACTACGAAGTATAAAAATAGTGGTGAGCCAGCAGTTTATGATACACATCAAGAAATAATTATAGAATTATGGAAAGGATGGGCATAATGGCTAAATGGGGAAAATGTGATTTTAGTGAATTTGAAAAATTAGAAAAAGAATTTGAAAAACTAGCGAAAACAGATGTAGAAAAATTCTGTAAAGATGTAGCCAAAGAACTTGCAGCAAGGTTGCTATCAAAAGTTATTCCTAGAACACCTGTTGGGGAAGGAACCTTTGAAGTAATAAATGAAAAAAAATATACAATAAAAAGTGGTGGAACTTTAAGAAGAGGATGGACAGCGAATACAGAAGCAGAAGCGGAAAGTGGAAGTGTACCGGATCCAACTACATATGCAGATTCTTTAAAAATTTTTAAGTTTGGTAACAACTATATTGTCATTGTTGAAAATCCAGTTAAATATGCATCCTATGTTGAATATGGACATAGACAAGAACCTGGCAGATATGTTCCTGCGTTGGGCAAACGACTAAAACAAAGTTGGGTTGAAGGAAAATATATGTTGACTATATCTGAAAAGGAACTTGAATCACAGTTGCCAGCAATATTAGAACAAAAAATGAAAAAATATATAGAGGAGTGTTTAAATAATGGTTAAAAGTGTAGTAAATGAGATTATACAGGGAATAGCAAATAAAATCGCACTACTATATAAAGATAAAGGCCAATATCCAATATATACTGATAGAAAGTTACAAAATCTTGAAAAACCTTGTTTTTTTATAAAAGTTCTTAATGGAGAAGAAAAAAAAGAAATAGGATTGAAAGATAGATTTTATAGAGATTTATTAAGTATAGTAATTATTGGGTATGCAATGGATGAAGATACCGAAGTATTAAATGATATGAGTGATACATTATATGAATTAGAATATATAGAATTATCAGATAAATCAAAAATAAGAGCAGATAAATTGAACCATAAAATAGAAGATGGAATTTTACATTTCTTTATAGATTATAAATTATTTATAAAGAAAGATATTAACGAAACAACTAAAATGAATGATTATAGTTTGAGTGGGGAGGTAAAAGAAGATGAAAAAAACTAAAAAGGAAACGATAAGTGAAGAAAAATATACAAAAAGTCAAATAGTTAATTCAAAAATCTATATTAGTAATAGAGATTTATTAAATGCAGTTTTAAGAGAAAATAAGAAATATACTAAAATAGAAATTGATGAAATAATAAAAAATTATATGAAAGGAAAGGTGAACTAGTTATGCTAGGAGGAGGAAATTTTATAAGTCAAAATAAAAAGTTACCAGGTACTTATATTAACTTTGCATCAGCACAAGCCACATCTTCTAAAATAGGAGAAAGAGGAATTGCTGCAATGGCAATAGAAATGGACTGGGGACAAGATGAAAGCATTATTGAAGTTACATCAGAGAATTTTACAAAAAATTCATTAAAAATATTTGGTTATGATTATTCAAATGAAAAATTAAAAGGAATAAGAGATTTATTTAAAAATATTAAAAAAGCATATTTTTATAGATTAAATTCTGGAAATAAGGCTACAAATGACCTTGCAACAGCAAAATGTAGTGGGGTTAGGGGTAATGACATAAAAATAGTTATAGCAAAAAATATTGATGAAGATAGTAAATATGATGTAAGTACATATTTAGGAACAAAAGAAGTAGATGTTCAAACAGTTAAAACAGTAAATGAACTAGTAGATAATGACTATGTTACATTTAAAATGCAAACTCTTGCTGTAACAGCAGGAAAAGCTCTAGCTGGAGGAACAAATGGTGATGTAAGTGGAGAAGCACATCAAAAATTTTTAGATAAGTTAGAATCATATGAAATAAATGCCGTTGGATGTACTGCTAAAGATGAATCAACTTCTAATTTATATGTTCAATATGCTAAAAGAATGAGAGATGAACAAGGAATTAAATTTCAAGCAGTTGTATATAACAATTCAGCAAATTATGAGGGTGTTGTAAATGTTAAGAATACAACTGTTGAAGATGATTCAGCACTTGTTTATTGGGTTACAGGAGTAATTGCTGGTTGTGAAATAAATAGATCAAATACAAATAAAACATATGATGGAGAATATACAGTAAATGCTGATTATACACAAGCACAATTAGAAAATTCAATAGATAATGGAGAATTTATACTTCATAAAGTTGGAGATGAAGTTAGAGTGTTGGTAGATATAAATAGTTTAGTAGATATTACAAGTGAAAAAGGCGAAGAATTTAAATCTAATCAAACAATAAGAGTTCTAGATCAAATTGCTTCTGATGTAGCAAGTGTATTTAATTCTAAATATCTTGGAAAAATAGCAAACAATGAAGCCGGAAGAACATCACTTTGGGCTGATATAGTTGCTTTATTCAAAGATTATCAAACTTTACAAGCAATTGAAAATTTTGAAGATGAAGATATTAAAGTTGCAATTGGAAATGATAAAAAATCAGTAACAATTGAAACAAGTGTACAAGTAATAAATGCAATGGAAAAATTATATATGACCGTTGTTGTAGAATAAAAGAGAGCTTTTTAAGTTCTCTAATTTTTTTATAAGGAGGAATTTTAAATGGCAAATATTACAATGAATGCAAAAGATGCCGTTAGTGCAAAATTAGCAGAATGCTATGTTACTATTGAAGGCAGAAGATATTTACTAATGCAAGGTAAGGATTTTGAAGCAAAATTTGAAAAAACAAAGAAAGAAATAAATGTGTTAGGAAAGACTGGTTCTGGTAATAAATCAACAGGTTGGAAAGGAACTGGAAAAATAACAATATATAAAAATACATCAATATTTGATGAACTAATGGAAAGATACAAAAATACAGGAGAAGATATATACTTTGATATACAAGTATCAAATAGTGATCCTACATCAGCAGCAGGAGTTTGCACAATGGTATTTTCAGGATGTAATGTAGATGGTGGAGTGTTAGCTTCATTTGATGTAGATGGTGATTTCCTAGAACAAGAAATTGACTTTACATTTGAAGATTTTTCAAATCCAACAAAATTTACACAATTAGCAGGTATGCAATAAAAATAAAATAAAAAAATAGTTAATGAAAGGAAAGATAAGATATGAGTTTAGAAAGTTTTATGTTGAAAGATGAAGTAAAAGAAGTTGAATATGTTGCTTCTAATAGATTTGTAGATAAAGAAGGAAAAGTAGAAAAATGGAAACTGAAAACCATTACTGCAGATGAAAACGATGCAATAAGAAAACAATGCTATAAACAAGTTCAAGTAGGAAAAAGAATGAAACAAGAATTTGATACTGTAAAATATTTAGAATTATTAGCTGATAAATGTGTTGTTTATCCGGATTTGCATAATGTTGAATTACAAGATTTCTATAATGAAATGGATTCAATAAAATTGTTGAAAAAACATTTATTAAACCCAGGAGAATATGATGATTTAATGCAAGAAATACAAGAAATAAATGGATATAGTTTAGATGATGCGGTTGAAGAAGCAAAAAACTAATTAATGAAGGCGATAGTGAGGCTGTATATGCACATTTTTGCCTTCAAAAACTTCATAAATTTCCGCATGAATTTCTAAATCTTCCGTTTAAAGAAAAGGCTTTTGTTATTGCATCTGTTCAAATAAGAGCAGAAAATGAAAAAGAAGAAGCCAATAAAATTAAAAAGAAATAATCTTATTTTTCTAAAAGGAGGAAAATATGGCTACTATAAAAAGTTCAATAGTGGTACAAGATATGGCTTCCTCTGTATTTGCAAAAATACATTCTAATGTAAGTAAAACAACAGCAGGATTTAAAAACTTGAATAGTGAAATGTCAAACGCTCCAACAAAAGCAATAAATAATGCTGAAAGGTTAAATGCATCGGCAGTAAAAACTGAATTAGCATATCAAGCAGAGTTACAGGTTCTGAGACAAGTTGAATCTGAAGCTAAAAAGATTATTGCAGCAGAAGGAACACAAAGTGCAAAAGCACAAGATTTAATTTCTAGTGTGGTTGAACAGAGAAGATTAGTAGAAGGTTTAAAGAAAGATTATGATAATGTTTCTAGTAGTATTAAAAATTCTCAAAATAGTCAAGAAAGCTTTAATAATAGTGTGAAAAAGACACAGGTAAACCAAGAGAGACTAAATAATAGTATAAAAAATTCACAAGAAAATCAAGATAAATTTAGTAATAGTATAAACACATCATATAGTAATGGAAATAAACTTCTTTCTACTATAAAAAAAGTTGCATTAGCAGTTGGTGGTATATCTGCAATAAAGGGATTGCTTAATTTGTCAGATGAAATGACAAATAATAAAGCAAGATTAAATTTGATTGTAGATGATGGTGGTAGTGTAGAAGCATTACAAAATAAAATTTTCGTATCTGCAATGAATGCTAGGGCTTCATATCAGACTACTACAGATATTATTACAAAGCTAGGTTTACAGGCCGGCAAGGCATTTAAAGGAAATGATGAATTAATTGCGTTTGCGGAACAATTAAATAAAACATTTGCAATATCCGGAACTGAAGCAACAGGAATAGAATCTACAATGTATAACCTAACACAAGCATTATCAACAGGTGTACTTAGAGGGCAAGATTTAAATGCGGTATTTTCAAATGCTCCGCAAATAGTTCAAAATATTGCAGATTATTTAAATGTTCCAATTGGTAAGATTCGTGATATGGCAGCGGATGGAAAGATTAGTGCACAAATTGTTAAAAATGCTATGCTAAAAGCTGCAGATGAAACAAATGCAAAATTCAATAAAATGCCAATGACTTGGAATCAAGTTTTTACTAAAATGAAAAATATTGCAATAAAAGCATTGGATCCGGTACTTAATAAAATAAATGCATTAGCAAATAATCAGCAAGTGCAAGAAATGTTTAATATGTTTATAAACGGTGCTAGTTTAGCAGCACAGGCAATATTAAACTTAATAGAAGGTATATCATGGTTGTTAAGTGTATTAGAACCGGTAGCACCAGTTATACTTGGATTAGTAGGAGCCTATGTTGGATTTAATATAGTCTCAATGATTGCAAGTGGACTTTTAGGTATGTTGTCAATAGCACATGGAATAGCAGGAGCAGCTGAAATGTTACATTCTGGGCAAACTATGGCAGCAACTGCTGCACAATGGGGGTTGAATTCTGCATTATTAGCCTGTCCAATTACTTGGATTGTGATTTTAATAATGGCCTTAATTGTTGCACTAACATATTTATGGTTTACTAATGACAAAGTGGCATACGGAATACTTTATGTTTGGGATGCATTGAGACTAGGAATAATGGTTGCTGGACTTGGAATTCAAGGTGTATTTTATGCGATAGTTTTAGGTGCTATGGCATTATGGTTAGGAATTCAAACTTGTGTACTTGGGGCAATGGCTGCTTGGTTTGCTTTTCAAACAGGAGTAGAGGCTGTTTGTTTAGGTGTTTTAAGCATCTTTCAAGGTTTATACAATGGGGTTGTTTGGTTAGTAAACCGGAATAATTCAAGCATTGAATAAAATACCAGGTGTTCAAATAGATACTGTTGAGGCAGCACACTTTGCTGATGATTTTGCAAGTAAAATGACAAATAATATAATAGATAGAAATGCAAAATTACAAGAAATGGCTAGTCAAATGGATGGAACTGTAGATAAAATAAACCAATTAAAAGGAGAGTTTGGAACAAAACTTAATGCATCAGCAACTAATATACAGAATACAGCAATAGATATGAATAATACTCGACAAGATAGAGTAGACCATCGAAATGACTGGATAAATGGTGCTGGAAATGCAATAAAAAATGTATTAAGTGATAAGAGTTTCTCAATAGATCCATCACAATTTGGAAATGGTACACTAGGAGATATTGCTGGAAATACAAAGGACATAGCCAATAATACTAAAGAAATAACAGATGAAGATTTAAAATATTTAATAGATATAGCAGAAAGAGATACTATAAATAGATTTACAACGGTTCCATTAACTATAAATATGACTAACAATAATAATATTGATAGCGAAACAGATATTGATGGAATAGTTAACTCTTTAACCAAAAGGTTAGAGGAAGAATTAGAATATATTTCAGATGGAGTACATGAATAGGAGGAATTTTTATGGCATATTATTTTTATTTAGGCAATGTACTTCTTCCCATTCCTCCTAGCAAACTTGAACTAAAAATAAGTAATAATAATAAGACATATGATTTGATAAATTATTCACAAATAAATGTTTTGAAAAACCCAGGATTGTCAAGTCTGGAATTTGAAGTTGTATTACCAAATACAAAATATCCTTTTGCGATGTATAAAAATAATTTTCAAAATGCTAAATATTATTTAGGTGTATTAGAAAATTTAAAAGTCAATAGATCTGCATTTCAATTTATAGTTGTTAGGAAATTTCCAAATGGTAAAGACATTTTTAATACTAATATTAAAGTGGCGTTGGAAGAATATACTATAACTGATACAACAGAAGAAGGTTTTGATACAAAAGTAAAAATAAAACTAAAACAATATAAAGAATATTCAACAAAAAAGGTACAAGTAACAATAAAACAATATAGACCACCAGCAGTTACAAGAACAGTTACAACTAATAATACCGCAGTAGCAAAACCAAGTGGGCAAAATTATACAGTAAAAAGAGGAGATTGTTTATGGAATATAGCAAAGAGATTTTATGGAAATGGTGCTAAATATACAACTATTTATAACGCCAATAGAAGTAAAATAAGAAATCCAAATTTGATATATCCAGGTCAAGTTCTATGGATACCATCATAGGAGGAAAGAAAATGAGCCAACAATTATTAATTCAAAATGGAAATACTGTATATGAACCAGTTGTTCAAGATGAAATAACTTGGACAACTGAAAGAAAAGGTGCTGCTGGAAAACTAGAATTTAAAGTTGTTAAGGATGAAATAATTAACTTTGAAGAAGGAAATCCAGTAGCATTTAAAGTTGATAATACAAATTTATTTTATGGGTTTGTGTTTAGAAAAAAGCGTGATAAAGAACAAATAATTAAAACAACAGCATATGATCAACTTCGATATTTAAAAAATAAAGATACTAGAGTATATGTAAATAAAAGAGCAGATGAAGTAGTACGCTCTATTGCTAGTGATTTTCAATTGAATGTTGGAATGCTTGAAAATACAGGATATGTGATAGCAAAAAAGACTGAAAGCAATCAGTCTTTATTTGATATTATATTAAATGCACTAGATGAAACAATAAGAAATAGAAAAGAAATGTATGTTCTATATGATGATTTTGGAAAATTGTGTTTGAAAAACCTAGAAAGAATGAAAGTGGGATTAGTCATAGATGAAGAAACTGGAGAAAACTTTGATTATGAAAGTTCCATAGATTCAGATACATATAATCAAATAAAGCTTACATACGATAATTCCGACACAGGAAAAAGAGAAGTTTATATGGCAAAAGATTCAAGTAATATTGAAAAATGGGGAGTATTACAATATTTTGATACAATAGATGAAAAAACTAATGGAGCAGTTAAAGCAAGAGCACTACTAGATTTATATAATCAAAAAACACGAAGCCTCGAAATAAAAAATGCATTAGGAGATATTAGGGTTAGAGGTGGTTCGCTTATAATAGTAAATCTGAATTTAGGAGATGTTAAGCTTCAAAACTTTATGTTAGTAGAAAAAGCAAAACATACTTTTAAAAATGGAGAACATTTTATGGATTTAACATTAAGAGGCCAAAACTTTATATCTCAATAGGGGGAAATATGAGTAGTTCATTAGGAGAAGTAATAAAAAAAATGGCAGTAGGAGCAAATGATGCAAATGCTCCTACTTCTGTTTTATTTGGAACTGTAACAAGTGTTGAACCACTTGAAATAACAGTTGAACAAAAATTAAAACTAACAAAAGAATTTTTAGTACTTACTAAAAATGTTAAGGATTATACAGTAGATGTAACTATGGACTGGAGTACAGAAAAAACATCATTAAATGCTAACCATAACCATACTGCAGATGTTAACTCAAATATAAGTGTTTCATCTGATATATCTCCAAATGACAATAATCAAAAAATAACTAATAATGTCACAGGAGAAATAGGTGTATCAGTAAAACAAAAAGATATAAATTTAACACATAAACATAGTATAAATGGGACTAAAAGTATAACAGTACATAATGCATTAAAAATTAACGACAATGTTATTTTAATACAACAGCAAGGTGGAAATAACTTTGTTGTACTAGATAAATTTTAAAAGAAAGGTGGTAATAAGATGACACCTAATACAGATAATATTGTAATAAACAATGTGCAAGATACAATAGAACAAACAAGCAAGACATATTATTTGAATATAGAAAAAAATACTATTTCAAAATTTTGTGATGGTATTGATGCAATGAAACAGGCTGTATATTGTATATTAAATACAGAAAGATTTGAACATCTTATTTATAGTTGGAACTATGGAATCGAACTAAAACATTTAATCGGGGAAAATACAACTTTTGTAATTCCTGAATTAGAAAGAGTAATAACCGAAGCATTATTACAGGATTTAAGGATAACAGAAGTAAAGGACTTTGATTTTGAAATAAACAGAAATGAAATAAAAGTGAAATTTACAGTAGTTACAAATATAGGAAAATTTGAAGCGGAAAAGGTGGTGAGTGTTTAATGAGCGTAGTTGATATAGATAAAATTGAGAATTTAGATGAATATTTTGACTATGACACTATTCTACAAAGAATGCTAGATACAGTACCTACTCAAATTGATAAAAGGGAAGGAAGTATTATATATGATGCTTTGGGACCTGCAGCAGCGGAACTAGCACAAATGTATATTTTGTTAAAAAATAATATAGATTTGGTTTTTGCAGATACTGCTGTAGAAGAATATTTAGATAGATTAGCAAACCAAGTTGGTCTTACAAGAAATGAAGCAACATATGCAATAAAAAAAGGAATATTTTACGATGAAAACGATAAGTTAATGGACATAGATGTAGGAGAGCGATTTACAATAGAGGATATAGTATATAAAGCAACCGAAAGAATTGAAAAAGGAATCTATAAAATGGAATGTGAAACTGCTGGAGCAATAGGAAATAATTATGTTGGAAATTTAATACCAGTAAATTATATAGAAAATTTAGCAAAAGCAGAACTAACAGATATTTTAATTCCTGGAGAAGATGAAGAAAGCGACGATTCTTTGAGAAGTAGGTACTATGAGACCACGAGTGAGCAAGGGTTTGGTGGAAATATAATTGATTATCAAAATAAAACAAAAGAGATAGCCGGAGTTGGCGGTGTAAAGGTTACTCCAATATGGAATGGACCAGGAACCGTAAAACTTACAATATTAGATAGTAATTTTGACAAGGCCTCACAAGTTTTAATTGATAAAGTTCAAAAAGAAATATGCCCTGATTTTACAGATGAAGGATTAGGAATTGCTCCAATTGGACATGTTGTAACAGTTGATACAGTTAAGGAAATTGAAATTTCTATAATATCTACTGTTACAATATCTGAAACTACAACTATTGAAAATGTAAGAAAACAAATAAAACAATTAATAAATGATTATTTCTTACAATTAAAGCAAAATTGGGAAAACACAGAAACCATTATTATAAGAAAATCTCAAATAGATACAATAATTCTAAATGCAGATGGAGTTATAGATGTAGCAAATACAGTTATAAATAATAAGGCTTCAAATATAGAATTACAAAAATTTGAAATTCCTACATTGAAAGAGGTGACATTAAAATGAAGTTAGTAGAATATATGCCACCATTTCTAAAAAATGTAGTTGAATTTAATAAGATTTTTGATGCAGAAGATGTAGAAATCGAAAGCATGAGGTATTTGATAGATAGTATATTAAGAGAAGTAATTGTAAAATCTGCTAGGACTTATGGATTAGATAGATATGAAAAAATATATGGAATTACAAACAAGGCAGAAACAATAGAAGCAAGAAGGATGAATATTCTTTTTAAAATGAATAATAAAGTGCCTTATACATTAAAATGGTTGATAAATACTTTAAATGAAAGTATTGGGAAAGATAATTATAAATTAGAAGCCAAAGATTATGAATTACATATTATTATAAATTTGATATATACCGAAGCGGCAGAAATGTTAAAAACTAACTTGGTAAAACAAATACCTGCAAATATTATGTTAGACTACAAGTTGGAAACAAAAGCAAATGAATTTATAGGTGCAGTAATATCAAGTCAAGATTATATAAATCTAAATGCAATAGCATTTGAACGAAAAGAGGATATAACAATTATACAAGAAAATAATATTGGATTAGTTGTTTCTAATATGGAATATATAAATGTTGATTCGAACACAGATATAATACTAGAAGATACTATATTAAATGCAGATGAAAGCATAGGTTCTAAAGTGTCTAGGCAAGATTACATTGACTTAAATATAACTACAGAAGAAAAAAAGGAAAATATAAGTATAAATCAAAATACTAATTTAGGCTTACAATTAGCAAGCCAAGATTATATTGAAATAGGAGGTAAAGATTAAAATGGGATTTGAAAAAGTCTATATAACAAAGCAAGGTGCCCTATTGGCAGCAAAAACATTGCAGGGAAAAAAAATACAATTTGACCATGCTGAAATAGGTAGCGGAAATTTGAGTGGTAATGCTGCAGATAAAACAGCGTTAACTACAAAAGTATTAGAATGTCCAATTGAAGAAACAAAAATAACAGGGGATACACAAGCAAGTGTATCTTTTATTTTCAAAAATACTGATGCAAAAAGTGCATTTTATTTTAGAGAAATTGGATTATTTGCAATTGATCCGGATACAAAAGCAAAAGTATTATATGCTTATGCAAATGCAGGAAGTAATGCAGAATATATAAATAATTCTATTGCTGAAAAAATAGAAAAACATATTCAAATAAATGTTATTGTTGATAATGCTAGTAATGTTACAATTACATTAGATTCTACTCAAATATATGTAACTGAAAAAGAATTACAAGAAGCAATAACTGAAGCTAGAGAATTTGTTGGAAAAAATTATGGTATTAGAAGAAAAATTGTAGATAATGTTCTTTCAAAATGGGAGAGAATTTGTGATAATACAGGTTTGGTTGCAAATGCAACAAAAAATGGGGATGAAGTTCAAAACGATTTTGATAATTTATATCCATGGTCTGATATAATTACATATAATTATGATACAAAAAACAAAAAAATAACAGCCTTTTATGGAGAACCAGGATTTACATTTGATGGATCAAATGGAGAAGTACTTACAAGGATTCCAGAATTTTGGTTCAAAAGAGAAGTTAAAGGTGATTATGAATATATTTATATATCTGATTATAATAGAGCAGGTTATAAACATAGTAAAGAATTTTCTGTTGGTAGATATGGAATTAGCATAGATTCAGAAGGAAATGCTCACAGCATTAGTGGAACAATTCCTGCATATAACAAAACAATAGCGGCATTTAGAACTTTAGCGACTGCAGTAGGCGAAGGATTTTGTCAAATGGATACTAGATACTTTATATTACAATTGTTGTATTTAGTTGAATATGCTGACTATAATTCTCAAAGTAAACTAGGTAGAGGAGTATCTGAATGGTTTAATCAAAAAGCCTTAATTGCTGAAAATAATGTTAACAGAATAATTGTAGCAAATTCAAGTAATATGTATGTTGGTAGAAATGTATCAATAGGAGCAACTGATGCTTGGAATAATTCTGTAGCATCAGAAAGAACAATAACCAAAATAGAAGAATTTTCTAATGGAAGTGTAACTGGTAAGGCAGTGTATTTTGATGGAGCTGCCGTTAATATAGCAGTAGGAAATGCTTTGTGGGGAATAGGACAAAAAGCAGGGCAATGTGATGAATTGGGAATGAAATCAGGTTGTCTATCAAACGATGGTTGTCATTCAGTTATATATAGGGGAATTGAGAATGTATTTAGTAATATGTGGACAGCAATAGATGGACTTAATATTAAAGATTATGTAGCATATGTTTGTGATGATCCTACTCAATATGCTTCTGATAAATTTGCTGAACCTTATAAGCCAGTTGGATATACAAATTTAAAGCAATCAGACTGTTATCCAAGTAAATTAGGGTATGATGAAAACTATCCAGAAATTGAAATTCCAATAGAAGCTAATGGAAGTTCAGGAACCGGAATTTGTGATTATTACTGGTGTGGAGCAGGAAACAAAATAGCGTTTGCTGGGGGTCATTTCTACAATGGTGCTAATGCTGGCTTCTTTTACTTGAGTTTGGGCAGTGGTTCCGGCAGTTCGAACTGGTTTTACGGGGCTCGCCTTCTTAAATACCAGTAATAAGCAGGGGTATGGGGGCGGCCAGCCTCCATTATAAATACCTTAATTCAAGAGTAGTTAAAATCTTGAAAAAAAATATATATAATATCCTACAGGGGATTTGATGTGTGCGATCCTGTAATTGTCGTTTTGAATTTTAGCGTTTGCTGGGGGTAATTTCAACAATGGTGCTAATGATGGATTCTTTTACTTGAATTTGAACAATGGTTCCGGCAATTCGAACTGGAATTACGGGGCTCGCCTACTTATTTTAAATTATTTTTACACATCATTTTCCATAGCACTTGCTAAAAATTGAGTCGAGACTGGACTGGTCTAGTAGCTCCTTTTGAGCGAAAAATCGGTAGACGAAATAAGAAAACCAGGAGGAAAAGTGAAAAGAGTAGGAAATATATATGAAAAAATAACCAAAAAGGAAAATATCAGAAAAGCTATTATAAATGCATCAAAAGGAAAAAAAGATAGAAATGGTGTAGTTAAAATATTAGACAATGTCAATTTTTATGTAGATGAAATATATAATATGCTTATCAATAAAACATATACACCAAGTCCGTATATAAAAATGCTAATTCACGATGGTGTAAGAAAAAAAGAAAGAATTATATATAAACCTAAATTTTATCCGGACCAGATTATTCATTGGGCATTGATGCAGCAAATACAACCAATAATTCAAAAAGGAATGTATGAATATTGTTGTGCTTCAGTTCCAAACCGAGGCATACATTATGGCGGAAAATATATAAAAAAAATATTAGTAAATGATAGAAAGAATACAAAATATGCTCTGAAACTTGATGTGAAAAAGTTTTATCCATCGATAAATAAAGAAATAATGAAAAGAAAGTTTATGAGAGTTATAAAAGACAGGGATACTTTAGATCTTATTGATAAAATAATTGATAGCTCTGAAAGTGGACTTCCAATCCGGAAATTATACTTCACAATGGTTTGCAAATTTTTATTTGCAAGATGTAGACCATTTTATAAAGGAAGAAATGAAGGTAAAATACTATTTAAGATATATGGATGATATGTTACTTTTTCACAGAAACAAGAAGGAATTGAAGAAAATAAAAAATGAAATAGAATTGAAGTTGAAAAAGGAAGGCCTAAATTTAAAAGAAAACTGGCAACTATTTAAAGTTGATAGTAGGCCAGTTGATTTTATTGGGTATAGATATTACAGAGGATATACAACTTTAAGGCGTGGAAATTTTTTAAGGATAAAAAGAAGGGCAAAAAGAATATATAAAAGAAATAAAGTAACCTTGACAGATGCTTCTGCAATGATAAGTTATTATGGTTGGCTTAAACATTGCAATAGTTACAATTTTAATCAAAAATATATAAGACCATATATAGATATAAATAAGTTAAAAGGAGTGGTGAGCTATGCAAACAGAAAATTCAATAAAACCAAATAAATTTGAAATAAGCAAACATCAGAACGGTAAATGTACCGTTCTTTTTTATGACAATATAATAGAGGACAAAGTTACAGATCCAGATGGAGTAGAAACAACAAGATATTTATACGATATGTATGAAGTAGAAGTAAATAGTAGAGATACACTTGCAGAAAGTATTGAAGCAAATTATGATGAATGGTTGAAATTTGCAAAAGAAGAAAATGCAAAGAGAATTGTGGCAATTCCGGATGTAGAAAGAATTGCTATACTTGAGCAAGCTGTTAAAGACATAGGGGAGGTAATTGGAAATGATTAATTTTTATGTAATTCAAATTAGAGACTTAAAAACAATGACAATTGAAGATGTTCCAAAACTATGGAGAAAAAAAGTAAAAGAAAAATTGGAGGAGGAGTCTAGATAAGGCTCTTTCTTTATGCAAAAGAAAGTGAGGAAATCTAATGACAAGTATAATTGTTGCATTAATTACCGCAACTCCTGCAACAATAACAGCAATAATAGCTCTAATTACAAATAAGAAAAACAATAGATTGGAGGAGATTTCAAATAAAATTGACAATAATGAAAAGGATCATCTTCGTTTTGAAATCCTATCCTTTGCAGGAGATTTGCGAAATGGAGTTGTAAAAACAAGACAAGAATTTGAAACCATATTTGCTTTTTATGATAAATATGAAGAAATAATAACAGCATTAAAATTACATAATGGTTATGTGGATAGTGAATTTGATTTTATAAAAGAAAAATTTAAGGAATTAAATTAGGAGGGTTTACTATGAAAGATAAGATAGCAAAATTGATAAATGTAAAAAGTTTAGTAACATTGATTTTAACATTGGTAGTTGCATATAAAGCTATAATGGGACAAATGAATATAGAACAAATATATTTAATGATTATAGCCTTTTATTTTGGAACTCAATTAAAAGAAAGTAAAACAGAATAATACCGTAAAAAAGTTACGGCGTTTATAAAATACTGGAAGAAATTAAAAAAATATTCCAGTATTATTTTTTTATAAGGAGGGATTTATATGGAGGAGGAAGTTGTAAATTATGACCAAAATCTTGCAGATTTAAATATGCAAGAAAACACTTTTCCAGAACTAGATGAAAAAGATGGAATTGGAGAAGTAAAAGAAACTGATGAATTTTATCAAGGAGGTGCAGAATAATGTTAGTAACAAAAGTAATAATGCCAACAAGCAAATATGCAATAAAATGTCCGTATTTAATGAATCCAGAAGGAATCTCAATTCATAATACTGCTAACGATGCATCAGCAATGAGTGAAATATCATATATGATAAATAATAACAATAAAGTATCTTTCCATGAAGCTATTGATGATTACAGAGTTGTAATCGGAATAGAACATAATCGTAACAGTTGGAATGCAGGAGATGGGCATGGATTTGGAAATATGAAAACAATATCAATAGAAATATGCTATTCAAAATCTGGCGGAGAAAGGTTTGAAAAAGCAGAAAGAAATGCAGCAGAAAGAATTGCATATCTAATGAAGCAATATGGATGGAATTTAGACAACATAACAGATACAAGGCACACAATAGGAACACATCAAAATAGAAGTGGCAAATATTGCCCACATAGGACATTAGATATGGGATTAGAGAGATTTTACAATATGATTAGAGAAGAATATAGAGAATTAACAGGAGAAACAGCACAGGGAACACCAAATATTGTAGTAGATGAAAAAAATAATAACACTGGAAGAAATATTGGAGACATTGTTCAGATAAATGGTGTATATACATCTTCATCATCTACTAAAAAATTAACACCAACAACAAAAAGTGGAATGATTACTAGAATCATACCAGGTGCTAAAAATCCATATTTACTTAATAATGGCAATATTGGATGGGTAAATGATAGTTGTATTATTTCTTCTGGAAGTTCACAAGCACAAGATAATAACACTAATGCAACACCTAATATTTCAGTTGGAAGTACCGTAACACTATCAGCAAGTGCAACAAATTATGCTACAGGACAGAAAATTCCTAATTCTTTTAAAAACAGAAATTATACAATTATGCAAGTAGGAAATGGAAAAGTTTTATTAAAAGAATTATATTCGTGGGTATATACAAAAGATTTAGTAGGATATACTACTAGTAGTGTCAATAGTGTAAGTAATTCAAATTTTGTATTGGGATTATATGTAGTAAATACAACTTCTGGTTTAAATGTAAGAAGTGGACCAGGAACAAATTATGAAATAAAGAAAACTTATGCAAATGGAACACGATTTGATACATATGAAGTAAAAGGTGATTGGGCGAGAACACCATCAGGATGGGTAAATTTAAAATACTGTAAATTGGTTCGTAAATATTAAAGATAGGAGGAATGTACTCCTCCTATTATATATTTTTTAATTTGGTTTGAAGATCAAGTAAAATATCGAATGCTTGATGGAATGTAGTATTGTCCATATCTGTATTTTCAATTTTGTTCAATATTTTTTTTACTTCAATATTTTTCATATAGTCATTGATATTAGAATTATTAGGTAAATTATCTATAATTTTGTACTTTATTTTCATTTTATTTAGTAGTATGATATATTTATCTAATTGAGAAATAGGAAAGCCACATTTTGAAATATTAGGCCCCAAATCTGTGAGCTTTAGACCTAGTTTCTCGTTGATGATTTTAGCATCTTCATTTATTATGTTATAAAAGATTCCAACTCTGAACAAATAAATTGAAGATGCATCTTCTTTTTTTAGTTCGTTATACTGCTTCATTAGTTTGCTCATCCTTTTTTACCTTCTTTCTAGTTTTTTTTCTTACAATGACATCTCCAGGTTCACATTGAAGAACATCACATATTTTTTCTAAAGTTTCAAAATGAATAGCAATAGTTTTGTTATCCATTAGGTGACTAAGTGATTGGTAACTACATTCCATATTTTTTATAAACCAATACTTCGTTTTTTTCTTTTCTTTTAATATTTCATTTACTCTTACATATATCAAATAAATCACCTCCTATCTAATATATCTATTTTACTATGAATGTATCTAGATTTTAACTATGCTTGTTTTAAGTGATATGTAATATAACTATTGTCTAAAATAGGTAAATTTGGTATAATTTCATTGGTGATTATATGGAAGAATTGAAAATGTGTGAGGAAATCATAGATAAAGTAAAATGGTTTATGGAGAGAAAGGACTATAATGGTTTAAGACTATATATTGATGAAAAAGAGAAAAGCATAGAAACATATACTAATAATTTAAATTATGCAGAAGAAGAGTATATGGATAGTTTAGTAAATAATCTTAAATAAATATAGTGAAAGATAGTAAAAAATAGTAAAATGTAGTATTTTGTCAAAATTTGTCGAATTTTGTAATCAAGCAGTGCCAATAAGTTCAAGGATATATACCTATCATAGAGAATAGTTATTTTTGGTAACATAATGTGGTAAAATAGAATAAGAGATATCTCCAAAAAATAAATAAGGAGGTAAAGTAAAAATGAACATTATCGATAAAATATTATTACATATATTTAAGAAATACTCAGCTAAAATTTACCAACAAGGATTAAAGGATGGATTTAATTGGAACTTATAATAATTGTTACTAATATGTTACTAACAGGGTGAATTTAGTTGAAACTAGATGGAATTAAAAACAGGTCGCAAAGTATTGAAAATACAGGGAAATGTTAGTATTTTGCGACTTGACAAATTTTTTAGAAAAATATACAAAAGTCGATATTTGTCGAACGATTTTTCTTGCATTTTAAAGCAAACTGTGCTAATATAAGAATACGCAATAAAAATTGCATTGCTAAATCTATTATACAAATTTTTTCACTCAACTTAGGAAAGACAAAATAAAATCTTAAATTAAAATATCCAAAAATACTAAAAATAAAAAGAAAGGAGGGCAAAAATATTTTTATCATTTAGAAGAGCCCATAAATAGTAACAAATATTGAATAATATTAGAAAAATAACAAGCAATAATATTGAAAAAAATCAAAAAATAATGTATTATATTACCATAGAACAAATCTGAAAATTAAGCATAAAGAAAAGGAATGGGATGATATGAAAACAAAATATTTTAAATACATATTTATAATATTTGCAATTGCTATAATGATATTTGCAATAATAAAAATAAAGGGCGATGAACAAAAAAAGGAAAATACAACAACAGAAACAAAACAAGAAGAAACAACAGAGGTAACAGAATTAAAACTTGGAGTTGCATCATTTGATAGTATAAACCCAATATTAAGCAAAAATAAAAATGTACAAGATATATCAAAAATAATATTTGAACCATTAATGACATTAACAAAAGACTATAAATTAGAATACTGCTTAGCAAAAGAATGGGCAAAACAAAGTGAAACTGTTTATTTAATAAAAGTAAAGGATAACAGAAAATGGGCAGATGGACAAAAATTTACTGCAGATGATGTAAAATTTACAATAGATAGACTAAAAGATTCAAATACAATATATTCGGCAAATGTTCAACATGTAACAACTGTAGAGGTAGTAGATTCAACAACTATAAGAATTACACTAGACCAAGAAGTTCCTTTTTTTGAATACAATTTAACATTTCCAATATTATCAAGTAGTTATTATAGTGATAAAGAGTTCAATCCAGACATTGTGCCTGTTGGAACTGGAATGTATAAAGTAAGTGATGTACAAAATTCTGCACTAATTTTAACAAAGAATGAAAATTATCCAGATTCAGATAAATTAAAAATTGATAAGATAACAGTTTCAATATATTCAAGTATTGGAGAATTATATAATTCTTTTAAAACAGGAAGTGTTGATTTAATAAGCACTCAAAATAGTAATTTAAAAGACATTATAGGAACAATAGGATATCAAGAAAAAGAAATGAAAGGAAGGGAACATGATTTTATTGCATTCAATACCCAAGGTGAAATATTATCACAATTAAATGTAAGAAAATCAATTTGTTATTCTATAGATAAATCAAATATTGTTTCAAGTGTTTACGGAGACAAATATTATACCTCAAGTTTTCCATTAGATTATGGGAATTGGATATATCAAGAACAGGACTCAAGTGCAGGATATAACTTAGAACAAGCAAAACAAATTTTAGTAGATGATGGATGGAGTTACAAATATAAATATTGGCAAAAAACAATTAATTATAGAACACAAAGAATATCTTTAAATTTTGTAGTTAAAGCAAGTGATGCAAATAGGGTTGCAGTTGCACAAAATATAAAAACACAATTAGAAAATCAAGGATTTAGAATTAATTTAATAAAAGCAAATGACACTCAATATCAAAGTTATTTAACAAATAAAAATTATGATATGATTTTGTGTAGCATGAATTTATCTGTAAGCCCGGATTTGTCAACATTTTTTGGTACTAATAATTTAGCAAATTATTCAAATGAAGAAGTTACAAACATTATGAATGAAGTGAAAAATTCAAATGATGAGAACAAATTAAAACAAGATTACAAAAGATTAGGCGAAATATATAAAAGTGAAATGCCATATTTAAGTTTATACAATAACAAATACACAGTGGCATATAGTACTGGATTAGCAGGAACATTAGAACCAAACTGGTTTTATCAATTTTACAATATAAAGGATTGGCACAAATAAAAAATATTTTTAAAATGTATTGACAAAAACAAGTGTTTAGTGATATAAAGTAGTTATCAAACAAAAGTTCAATATTTTAAGGAGGAAATTATAATGGCAGAAAATACAGAAAAGAAAAAGGCTCTAGAGGCAGCAATGAGTCAAATAGAAAAACAATTTGGAAAAGGTTCAGTAATGAAACTTGGAGAATTTAAAGCAATGGAAATAGAAGCAATTCCAACAGGAGCATTAAGTCTAGATATGGCTTTAGGTATAGGAGGGGTTCCTAGAGGAAGAATTATAGAAGTATTTGGACCTGAATCATCAGGTAAAACAACACTTGCATTACATGTAGTTGCAGAAGCACAAAAAATGGGCGGAGAAGCAGCATTTATAGATGCAGAACATGCATTAGACCCAGTATATGCAAAAAAATTAGGTGTAGATATAGATAACTTAATAGTATCTCAACCAGATACAGGAGAACAAGCACTTGAAATAACAGAAAGTTTAATAAGAAGTGGAGCTTTAGATGTAATAGTAGTAGACTCTGTTGCGGCGTTGGTTCCAAAGGCAGAAATTGACGGAGACATGGGAGATTCTCACATGGGTCTTCAAGCAAGATTAATGTCACAAGCCTTAAGAAAATTAGCAGGAGCAATAAACAAGACAAAAACAGTATTAATATTTATCAACCAATTAAGAGAAAAAATAGGAGTAATGTTTGGAAATCCAGAAACAACAACAGGTGGTAGAGCACTAAAATTCTATGCGTCAGTAAGACTTGATATAAGAAAAATAGAAAATATCAAACAAGATGGAGAAGTTAAAGGAAATAGAGTTAGAGTAAAAGTTATAAAGAATAAAGTAGCTCCACCATTTAGAGAGGCTGAATTCGATATTGTTTATGGAGAAGGAATTTCTAAAGCAGGAAATATCTTAGACATGGCTGTAAACATGGACATAATAGAAAAGAGCGGTTCATGGTTTAGTTATGATGGTAATAGAATTGGACAAGGAAGAGAAAATGTTAAGAAATACCTAAAAGAAAATCCAGAAATTTTAGCAGATGTTGAGCAAAAAGTTAGAGCAAATTTTGCTAAAGCATTCCAAGATAGTCTAGGTGAAGAATTACCAGAAGTTGACGAAGATGGAGAATTTGAAGACGAAGAATAATTTTTTAATAAAATATTAAAATTTATTTCGAATTTATTTATAGAAGGAAGGAGGGGGGTACATGGATAATAAAGAACTTTTTGAAATGTTGAATCAAAGATTTGATAAAATAGATAAAAGATTTGAAAAAATGGATGAAAGAATGGACAAAATGGAACAAAGAATGGATAATGGCTTTAAAGAAGTTAATGATAAAATGAATAAAGGCTTTAAAGAAGTTAATGATAAAATCAAAGAAACAAATGATAAAATGGATAAAGGCTTTGAGCAAGTTAATAATAAATTAGATATAGTAGTAAATTCTAATATAGCACAAATTCTTATTGCTCAAACAAAAAATACAAAAGAACTTAACGAGAAAATAGATAAATATATAGAAAAAAATGAAACTGAGCATAAAAAATTTGACTATGAAATAGCAGATACAAGAATGAAAATTAAATTTGCTAGATAAACAATAAAAAGATTGGAAGTAGTAATGTATACAATAGAAGAATTTGATAAAGGAAAAACAAAAATATTAAAATACATACTTTATAAAAAGAGAAGTGAAAATGAAGTTAGAAGAAAATTCGCAAAAGAATTAGATGAAAATATGTTAGAAGATATAATTGAATATTTAAAAGAGGCTAAATATATAAATGACAATGATTATATAAGAAGAACAGTAAACAACTTCATTATTCTTAAAAATTTATCAATAAAAGAATTAAAATATAAACTTTTAGCAAAAGGTTTAAATAAAAATGATATTGAAGATTATATTTACGAAAACAAAGAAGAGTTAGAAGAATATGAAATAAAATCAATATCGAATATTATATACAAAAAATCACTATTTATGGAACAAGACGAAATAAAACAATATTTATTAAAAAAAGGATATAAATCAGAAAATATAAAAAAAGCAATTGAAAAATAAGGCTGGAAAAGCAAGGAGAAAACAATGTCAATATTAACACTAGAAACTAAAAAATATTCAATAAAAATAGATAATTTTGAAGGACCATTAGATTTATTATGTTACCTAATAGATAAAAATAAAATGAATATTTATGATGTAAATCTAACAGAAATAACAAATCAATATATAGAATATTTAAATGCAATGGAAGAAATGAACTTAGAAATTGCAAGTGAATTTATAGTTATGGCTTCAACACTTTTATATTTAAAATCTAAAAATCTGTTACCAAAACAAGAAGAGGAAGAAGAAGAAATAACAGAGGAAGAACTTATTAGAAGAATAATTGAGTATAAAAAATTCAAGGAAATAAGCAAAATACTTAAGGAAAATTATCTCATATTTACAAATAGATTTTATAAAGGACAAGAAGAAATAGAATTGCCAAAGCAAAAATTAGAAAAAGATTATGGCCCTGAAAAAATACCAGATGTATACAAACAATTGATAGAACGAAATAGTGTTAAAATAAATCAAAATGCAAAAAATATTGAAAAAATTGCATTAGTTGATAAATATACTGTTGCTGATAAAGTAAAAGAAATGTATAAAGTTTTAGCAAAACAAAAGAAATTTGTTTTTAATAAATTGTTTCCAATTAAAAAACGTGAAAAACAAGAAGTGGTAACTGCTTTTAGCGGATTACTTGAATTATCTCGAAGAAGTAAAGTAGAAACAAGTCAAGAAGAAATTTTTGGAGATATAACAGTTGAAGAAAAGAAAAAATAAGATTGTTATTGAAATATCTAATTAGATTTGGAGAAAAAGTTTGAAAAAGTAATTGTAAAATACAATATTTAAAATCAAATTTTGAACCTTGTAGGAAAGGAATATCAGTAAATATGAAGCAATTAATGTTCGATTATAAAGAAAACATAGAATATCAAAAAGTAAAAGATAAGGTTAGAGCAGTTATTTTAAATAATGATGGAAGAGCACTTTTAGTGAAATATGCTGGTTTATATATGCTTCCTGGAGGGAAGATAGATGAAAATGAAACAGAAAAGGAAGCGTTAAGAAGAGAAATATTAGAAGAAACAGGGATAGATATATTTATAGATACTGATATTGAAAATGAGAAACCTTTTTTACAAATAGAAACATATAATCAAAATTATTATGATAGAAAAGCCGATAAAAAAATAAATAGAGTTAGGAAAACATCTTTTTATGCATTAAAAACAAATCAAAAAATAAAAATTGAAAAACAAAGACTATCGGAAAGTGAGAAACAAAAAAATCTTATTGTTGAGTTTGAAAATTTATCAGTAATAGAATATAAAGTTCAAAATAATAAAACAGACAATTTTAGAAAAGAGATATTTGATAGAGAAATTTTAATGGCACTAAAAGAATATCGTAATTACAAAGAATGCAAAGAAAAAGAAGGACAAAGATAAAAAATATAGATAAAAAAGTTTAAATACCAAAAAAAAGGAAAAACTAATATTATTACTTAAAAAGAGGGTGATATATTGGTTTTTCTTTTTATAATTTTAACTATAATAATTATGTGTATAACAATAAAAATAAAATTTCAAATACAAAATCTAAAAATATCAACAAATGAAAAACCACATTTAAATAAAGAATATCAAATAAAAATGGTAGTATATACATTAGGATTTATACCAATCTTAAAAATAAAATTAAATAGCAAAAAGATAATAAATAATCAAAAGCTACAAGAAAAAATAAAACAACAAAAAACTAAAATAATAGAAAATAAAGCAAATATTGATAAGGAATTAATAAAATCACTAAAAAATATAAAACCAGAAATAAAAGAAATAAATTTAAAAATAAGTATAGGAACAGAAAATGCAGCATTAACAGCATTTACAATACCAGTTATAAGTACATTTATAGCAATATTTTTAAGCAAACAAATAAAAAAATATAATGATAAGCAAGTATTTTTAGTAGAACCCGTATATCTTGATAAAAATTTATTAAATATAGAAATTTCAAGTATATTTCAAATAAAAATGATACATATTATAAATACAATATGTATCGTAAATAAGAAAAGGAAAGGTGATAAAAATGAGCGAACATCCAATAGAAGGCCTTATGACTACGGCTATGAACAGTATTAAAGATATGATAGATGTAAATACAATAATTGGTGAACCTATAGAAACATCCAATAATATAGTAATAATACCAATATCAAAAGTATCTTTTGGATTTGCTGCTGGTGGTAGTGAGTTCAAAGGTGAAACAATTGATGAATATAAAAAAGTAGAAAAAGAAGAACAAATACAGTATAGATTACCATTTGGAGGACGGAGCAGGGGCAGGAGTTACAATTAATGCAGTTGCATTTTTGATAATTCAAGAAAATAATATAAAACTTATGCCAGTATGCCATTCATCAAGTTTAGATAAGTTATTAGATTATGTTCCAGATTTAATGGAAAAGACAAATAATATGATGAATAGAATTGTAAGCAATAAAAAAGAAGAAACAGAAAAAATATTAAAAGAAATGCAAAAAAGAAATAATAAAGATATTAATAATGCTAAAGAAGAAGATAATAATATGAAAGCAAAAAATAATAATAACGTAGAAAATAATAATGTAGAATAATTTTATGAATTTTCGCGCACAAACAAATTTATTTAAAGTATCAATTTTTGAGTAAGATAAAAAGCAGAGTTAAAACTGGAAATTTAAAATTTTCAGTTTTATTTTTTTGTCGAAAACTTCTATAAAATCGACAAAACTTCTACTTTTTTGCTATTGGAAAAAACTGGAAAAAGAATTATAATACATACATAAAGCAAAAGAAAACTTTAAAAGTTATGTACAAGAATAGAACATAACTGAAAGGAGGAACATCTTTAAATATGGAATCAAAATTTTATGAAGACAAAAAAATGTTGGTTTTTAAAATTACAGATGAAATTGATGACTGTAGTGTACAAAAGATAAGGAGGAAAGCAGATTATGAAATTGAAAGATATATGCCTAGAAAAGTTGTGTTTGATTTTGATAGTGTTACTTTCATGGATAGTGCAGGAATAGGGTTAATAATAGGAAGATACAAATTTGCCAATATGCTTGGAGGAAAACTAGAAGTTGCAAATTTAACTCAAAGTGTAAGGAAAATATTTGAAATGAGTGGGATTCTAAAATTAATTCCAGTAACTGAATTATAATTTTTTTATATATTATGAAAGTTATACAACTTTCCTAATATATAAAATTTATAAAAGTTAAGCAACTTTTACAACATAAATACATTGAAAGGAAAATAAAGATTATGAAAGAACAGATTGAAAATGAAATGAAATTAGAATTTTTAAATAAAGGAGCAAATGAAGCATTTGCAAGAATAACAGTTGCTGCATTTGCATCACAATTAGACCCTACAATAGAGGAACTTGCAGACATAAAAACGGCAGTATCAGAAGCAGTTACAAATTGCATAATCCATGCATATGAAAACAGACAGGGAATAATAAAAATAAATGCACAATTAAAGGGCAATGAAATAATAATTCAAATTTCAGACAATGGAAAAGGAATAGAAAACGTAGATGTAGCAAAAGAACCATTATACACAACAAAACCAAATTTAGAAAGGTCAGGAATGGGATTTACAATAATGGAAAGCTTTATGGACACAATGAAAGTTGAATCAATTGTTGGGCTAGGTACAAAAGTTACATTAACAAAAACAATAAAAAAGCAAGAAGAGGAAATTGATGAAAGTCAGTTAAGTGCTATAACAAAAGAATAAAATAGGGGTAAGTATACATATGTATGAAAATAATATAAATTCAATAAAAAGAGCCCAAGATGGTGACAAATTTGAAATGGACAGACTTATTAGAGAAAATAATGGACTTATTTGGAGTATAGTAAAAAGATTTATGAACAGAGGATATGAAGTAGAAGATTTATATCAAATTGGATGTATAGGATTTATCAAATCAATAAAAAGATTTGACACAAATTTTGAAGTAAAACTATCAACATATTCAGTACCATACATATTAGGAGAAATAAAAAGATTTATAAGAGATGACGGGCCAATTAAAGTTAGTAGAAGTATAAAAGAACTAAACACAAAAATAAATGAATTAAAAAGACATTATTTATTAAATGGAAAAGAAATTACTTTAGAACAAATTTGTAAGGAATTAAAAATACAAAAAGAAGATGCCATAATTGCAATGGAATCAACAAATGCAGTTGAATCAATGGACGCAGCAACAAATGCCGAAAATAAAGAAGGCAAGCAAATGACAATTTTTGATAAAATATCAACTGGAAAAAATGAGGAAGAAATAATTACAAATAGAATGGTTGTAAATCAATTGATAAATGAATTGCATGATAGAGATAAAGAAATTATTTTATTAAGATTTTTTAAAGAAAAGACGCAAACTGAAGTCGCAAAAATTCTTGGAATTAGCCAGGTTCAGGTTTCAAGAATTGAACGCAAAATATTAAATGAAATGAAAGCAAAATTAACCTCTGCATAATTATTATTAAAATAGAATTTTAAATTACATAATATTATCAAAATAGAATTTAATTTAAAATCTATTACAGAATACAAAACGGAGTGATCATATTGAAAAAAATTTTAATTTATCTACTATCATTTATATTAATAATTTTTATTATTCCAGCGTTTTTAACCAAACGAACAACACCAACAAGTTCAAAAAAAGAAACAGAAAGGCAATTGCAAGATAACAATCAGCAGGAACAAACTACTGAAAATCAAACAGAAATAAGCAATAAAAATACATATAATTATAGCAAATATGGAACAATATCATTATTACATAAAAAAACAGGAGAAGTAGAACAAGTAAAATTAGATGAATACTTATGTAATGTAGTATCTGCAGAAATGCCTGCAACATTTGAGCAAGAGGCATTAAAGGCTCAAGCAATAGTTGCAAGGACATATACAATATATAAAATTTTAAATAAAAAGCATGATAATGCAGATATATGTGATGATTCAACATGTTGCCAAGCATGGATTTCAAAAGACGATAGGTTAGCAAAATGGGAAGAAAATCAAAGAGAAAGTAACTGGCAAAAAATATGTAGTGCAGTAAATGAAACTTCAGGAAAAATTATAACATATGAAAATAAACCAATTGATGCATTTTTTCATTCAAATAGTGGAGGAATAACCGAAGTACCTGTAAATGTATGGGGAGGAACAGGTTATCCATATTTGCAAAGTGTTGAAACATCAGGAGAAAATACATATACTCAATATGCTTCAGAAGTTACACTTTCACAAGAGGAGTTGATAAATAAACTAAAAGAAAAATATAGTGATATATCAATAGATTTTACAAATAGTGACGATATAAAAATATTGGAATATACAGAAAGCACAAGAGTAAAAACTGTAAAGTTTGGAAATCACGAAATTTCAGGTGTTGAGGCTAGAACACTATTTGGATTGAAATCAACTAATTTTGAAATATCAAGAGATGGTAATAATATTAAATTTTCTGTTAAAGGTTATGGGCATGGAGTTGGAATGAGTCAAACGGGAGCCGATAGTATGGCAAAAAATGGAAGTAGAGCAGAAGAGATTATAAAGCATTTTTATACTGGAGTAGAGATTACTGAAGTTAATAAATTATAATGTATATTTTTATAAAATCCGGAAATAATTGTAATATAAACAAAAAGTTAAGGAGGATTTTATGAAAAGAGATATTAGAAAAAATAACAAAGAAGAAATGAATATGAAAATAATAAAATATTCAGCAATAACAGTTGCTATACTCACAGTAATAGTATTTGGAGTTTTAATTTACAGTAAAAAATTAAATGACACTGTAAAAGAAGGAACATTGTTGGGAGAACAAATATCAACTCAAAATGAAAACACAGAAAGTGCAAGTACAGAAATTGGAAAAAGCGTAAACGAAAGTGAAAATGAATTAAAAGCACAAAATAATATGGTGAATAATACTGCAAATAATATGATTACAAACAGTATGACTTCAAATAATACAACCAGTAAAAATACAGAAACAAAAACAAATAATGTTTTAACAACAAATAAGATAAACACAAATACTACAACTGAGACAAATAGCAAAGCAGAAGGAAAAGTAGAAGAAAAAAATGTAGAATTGAATTTTGCAAAGCCAGTAGATGGAGAAATAGTAAGGGATTTTGCAGTTGACAGTTTAGTATATTCAGATACTTTGCAAGAATGGACAACACATACTGGAATTGATATAAAAGCCGATAAAACAACAGTTGTAAAATCAGCAGAAGCAGGAATTGTTAAAACTATAAAAAATGATCCTAGATATGGATTAACAGTTATTGTTGAACATGAAAATGGATTTCAAACAGTTTATTCAAATTTATTAACATCAGAATTTGTTGTAGAAGGCGAAAAAGTAGAAAAAGGTCAATCTTTGGGAACAGTAGGAAATACTGCAGCATTTGAAATTGCAGATGAGCCACATCTTCATTTTGAAATTTTAAAAGACTCTGTTCAAGTTGATCCTAATATATATTTAAAATAAGAACTTGGAATATGCACTCCAAGTTCTTTTATAAATTCTTCAAAAGCACTTGACAGTTTACAATAATAAAGATAAAATAAAAGAGGTAAGAAAAAAATAATATTTTAAAGAAAAAAGAAATATATATTTGATTCGAACATTGAAAATTTAATAAGAAAGAGGTGTAGATTCATGAATATAGGAATCATAATCGCCGCTGTCTTAATCTCACTTGCAATAGGAGCAATAATAGGAATTGCTTATAGAAAAAAAGTTGCAGAATCTAAAATACACAGTGCTGAAGAAGAGGCAAAAAAAATTGTAAACATGGCAAAAGTAGAAGCAGAAAACCTTAAAAAAACAAAAATAATCGAAGCCAAAGAAGAAATAGTAAACAGTAGAAACGAATTAGATCAAGAGATTAAAGAAAGAAGAGGCGAAGTACAAAGACAAGAAACAAGACTTATTCAAAAAGAAGAAAACTTGGAAAGACGCGCAGAAAACTACGAAAAGAAAGAAGAAAATCTTAATAAAAGAGAAAAAGAACTAGAAGAAGAGCAACAAAAAATAGAAAACTTGCGTAACCAAGAATTAAAAGAACTTCAAAAAATAGCATCATTATCAAGAGAAGAAGCAAAACACATTCTATTAAAAGAAGTAGAAAAAGACATTACTGCAGAAAAAGCAGCAATAATAAGAGAAGCAAACCAAAAAGCAAAAGATGATGTTAAGAAAAATGCCAAAGAACTATTAACATATGCAGTTCAAAAATGTGCTGCAGACCACTCTCAAGAAACTACAGTATCAATTGTTGCACTTCCAAGTGATGAAATGAAAGGAAGAATAATTGGTAGAGAAGGTAGAAACATAAAAGCCTTAGAAACATTAACAGGAGTAGACCTAATAATAGATGATACACCAGAAGCAGTAGTTCTATCAGGCTTTGACCCATTAAGAAGAGAAGTTGCAAAAATTGCTTTGGAAAAATTAATTGAAGATGGAAGAATTCATCCTGCAAAAATTGAAGAAGTAGTAGAAAAAGCAAAACAAGAATTAGAAGAAACTATAAAAGAAGAAGGAGAAAGAGCAGTTCTAGAAACTGGGGTAATAGGATTGCATCCAGACATAGTAAAACTAATTGGAAAACTAAAATACAGAACAAGTTATGGACAAAATGTATTGAATCACTCAATAGAAGTATCTAACTTAGCAAGAATAATGGCAGAAGAATTAGGACTAGATGCAAAACTTGCAAGAAGAGCAGGATTACTACATGATATTGGTAAAGCATTAGACCATGATATGGAAGGAACACACGTAGAAATAGGTGTTGAAATACTTAAAAAATATAAAGAAAATCCATTAGTAATAAATGCAGTAGAAGCACACCATGAAGATGTAGAACCACAAACTCTAGAAGCAGTATTAATTCAAGCCGCAGATGCAATAAGTGCATCAAGACCGGGTGCTAGAAGAGAAACATTAGAAGCATACATCAAGAGACTACAAAATCTTGAAGAAATTGCAGACTCATTTGATGGAGTAGAAAAATCATTTGCAATACAAGCAGGTCGTGAAGTTAGAATTATTGTTAAACCAGATAAAATTAATGATGACCAAATGACAATTTTAGCAAGAGATGTTGCTAAAAAGGTTGAAAATGAAATGGATTATCCAGGTCAAATTAAAGTTAATGTTATTAGAGAGACAAGAACTGTAGAATATGCTAGATAAAAGTATATAAAAGTAATAAAAAGTTGTAACTAAAAATAGTTGCAACTTTTTAATTTTTATACCCAAAATACTTGCCAAACAAATTTTAAAGTGTTAAAATAAGAATAGATTAAAAAAAAACCGAATTTGCCGGAAGATTTTTTTAATCTTTTTTTATTTTTAAAAAGAATATTATGAAAAAAATTAGATTTGGCAACAATTTAAAATATGGACAAACTCTAAATTATGGTTTTTTAGAAGGGGGAAGAAAATGAACACAAAATACATATTTGTAACAGGTGGAGTTGTATCAGGATTGGGAAAAGGAATAACAGCAGCATCACTAGGAAGATTATTAAAAAATAGAGGATATAAGGTAACAATACAAAAATTTGACCCATATATCAATGTAGACCCAGGAACAATGAACCCATATGAACACGGAGAAGTCTTTGTAACAGACGATGGAGCAGAAACAGACTTGGATTTAGGACATTATGAAAGATTTATAAATGAAAACTTAACAAAAAATTCAAGCATCACAATGGGAAAAATATATTCAGAAGTAATAGAAAAAGAAAGAAGAGGAGATTATTTAGGAAAAACAGTACAAGTAATTCCACATATTACAAATCAAATAAAAGAAAAAATATATGGATTTGAAAATACAGACACAGACATAGTAATTTCTGAAGTAGGTGGAACAGTAGGAGACATTGAAGGGCTTTCAATAATTGAGGCAATTAGACAAGTAGGACTAGAAAAAAATCCAGAAGATGTATGTTTTATCCATGTAACTTTATTGCCATATATATTTGGGTCAAATGAAATAAAGTCAAAACCAACACAACACTCAGTAAAAGAATTACAAAGTTATGGAATTATACCAGATATTTTAGTATGTAGAACAGAACAAGATATACCAGACAATATAAGAGAAAAATTGGCTTTATTTTGCAATGTTAGAAAGACAAGTGTAATTCAAAACAAAACAGCAGATTGTTTATATGCAGTACCACTAATGCTAGAAGAAGAGGGATTAGCAAGAGAAGTTTGTAACCATTTGAAATTAGATAGATATATACCAGACAACAGAAAATGGGAAGAAATGATAGAAAAAATAAGAAAAATAGACAAAAACAATAAAGTTAAAATAGCAATAGTTGGAAAATATATTAAATTAGAAGATTCATATATATCAGTAATTGAAAGCATTAAGCATGCAGGATTTGCAAATGACGTGGAAACAGAAATTAAATTGATAGATGCAGAAAAAATAACAAAAGATACTGCAGATGAAATGCTTAAAGAATTTCAAGGAATTGTTGTTCCAGGTGGATTTGGAAATAGAGGAATAGAAGGAAAAATTGAAACAATTAAATATGCAAGAGAAAACAAAATACCATTTTTGGGAATTTGCCTAGGAATGCAAATGGCGGTTGTTGAATATGCAAGAGATGTGCTAGGATTGAAAGATGCAAATTCACAAGAATTTGACGAAAAATCAAAAAATCAAGTAATTCATATAATGGAAAATCAAAAATCAGTAAATAAAAAAGGTGGAACTATGAGACTTGGAAGTTATCCATGTGTTATTAAAGAAGGAACATTGGCAGAAAAAGTTTATGGTACAACTGAAATTGCAGAAAGACATAGACATCGTTTTGAGTATAATAATGATTACAAAGAAAGACTTGAAAATGCAGGTTTGATTTGTTCAGGAACTTCTCCAGATGGCGAATTAGTTGAAATTGTTGAACTTTCTCAAACAGAACATCCATTTTTTATTGCAGGTCAATTCCATCCAGAGTTGAAGTCTAGACCTAATAGACCTGCTCCATTGTTTGTTGAATTGGTAAGGGTTGCAAAATCTAGATAATTGTTGTATAATATTTTATAGGTAACATAACAACAAAGCAGGAAAAAAGGAGAGACATATGAAATTTTTACCTAGTTATATAAACGGAAAAGAAAGAGAATTATATAAGGAGACTGAAGATGGTCAAGAAATTTTTTATTATGAGGATAATAATCTAATAATAAGAAATTTTGTACCAGAGGATGCTAATGCATGGTGCTGTTACATGCATCCAGATTTTTTAAAAAGAAGGCCAAACGAAAAGAAATATATAATAAAAGATATTAAAGAGAGAATAAAAAGGGATTTAAATCCTGAATATAGTTCAGATGACATCCTTGAATTCACTTACTGCTTAAGCAGAAAAAATGGGCAAATGTTTGGCACAATGGTACTGAAAGAATTTCCTAAGAAGGAAGAGAAAGAACAAAGAATGAGAATTACTTTGTTCATAAATGGGAAAGATAAAAGTATTCTTAAAAAGAATACTTTAGAAGCCCTAAAATCACTTCGGGACGAGTATTGTTGGTATGAAAATATTACAATACAACAAAAGAATACAGACGAGGAAATTTCTCTTGATGAAGAAATTAAAAAATATGAAAAATAATATCCTTTCATCCGTTATCCTCAAAAGAGCACTTTGAATAAAGTGCTCTTTTGTTGTAAATAAAAGTTAAAATTTGAGTTCTAAAAAGTAATTGAAAGAATATAATATAAAGTCAAAAAGTACAAAATTTTAAATAAATTTTGTTGTCAAATGTGAATTCTATGTGAATTTTAGCAATCTCTATTGACAATTGCTAAAAAAAGGTATAAATTATTAGCAGTTAAACAAAAAGAGTGCTAAAAATAAAAAGTAAAACATTCTTAAATGGAAAAATTGAAGGAGGTAATATCATGATTAAACCATTAGGAAGTAGAGTATTAATAAAAATGAAAGAAGGCGAAGAAACAACAAAAAGTGGAATAATCTTAGCAAGTAGTGCACAAGAAAAACCACAAATCGCAGAAGTAATAGAAGTAGGACCAGGAGAAAAAATAGACGGAAAAAATGAAGAAATGTATGTAAAAAAAGGAGACAATATAATAGTAAGTAAATATTCTGGAACAGAAGTAAAATACGAAGGAACAGAATATTTAATAGTAAAACAAGATGATATTTTAGCAATAGTAGAATAAAAAATCGGGATTGAGGGACGGGTCTTCAATCCCTAAAAATAAAAAGTAAAAAAATCGGGATTGAAGACCCGTCCCCCAATCCCGAAAAAATTTGAATGGAGGAATTTAAAATGATTAAAAAAGTTGCAATATTAGCAAATGGTGGAGATGTAGCAGGTTTTAATGCTGTAATAAGAGGTATTGTAAAAACGGCAGAAAATAGTGGTGTTGCATGTTATGGATTTATAGATGGATATAATGGATTATTAAAAAATGAATTTGAAAGATTAAGCACTGCAGAAGATGGAAATGCAGAAGGAATATTACCAAAAGGTGGTTCAATAATAGGTTCTTCAACAAATGCAAATGTATTCAATTATAAAGTTACAAATGAAAATGGAACAGTTGAATACAAAGATTTGTCTGATGTATGTGTAGAAAACATTAAAAAAGATGGATTTGACTGTATTTTTACACTAGGTGGAGATGGAACACAAAAATCTGCTAGGGATTTTGCTACAAAAGGTGTAAATGTAATAGGAGTTCCAAAAACAATTGATAATGATGTTGCTTGTACAGAAATTACATTTGGATATAATACTGCAGTTTCTGTTGCAATGGAAGCAATTGATAGACTTCATACAACTGGTGAAACACATCACAGAATTATGGTATTGGAGGTTATGGGAAGATATGCTGGATGGATAGCATTAGAATCAGCAATTGCAGGTGGTGCAGATGTTGCATTAATTCCAGAGATACCATATGATATAAATAAAGTTGCAGAAAAAATAAAAAATAGAAAAAAAAGAGGCAAAAATTTTGATATTGTTGTTGTTGCAGAGGGAGCTAAGCCAAAAGATGGAGAAATTACTGTTGAAAATGTAAGAGATAATGGTAAAGGTGTTGATAATACAAAACTTGGTGGAGTTGGTGAAAAAGTTGCAAAACAATTGCAAGAATTAACAGGATTAGAAGCTAGAAATACAACACTTGGTTACATGCAAAGAGGTGGAACACCAACAGCATTTGATAGAGTTTTATCAACAAAATACGGTACTGCTGCAATGAGAATGGCTATTGAAGAAAAATTTGGAAATTTAGTTGTTATTAAAAATGGAAAAATAGATTATGCATCATTAGAAGACGTTGTTGGTCAAAATAAAGAGATTGGTGCTGTTTCTGGAAATACAACTGTAAGTAACCAAAGAAAAGTTACTATGGATGATGATTTGGTAAAAACAGCAAGAAGCGTAGGAATTAATTTAGGAGACTAAGGAATTACAAATGCAATTTTGAGATAATTGTGAAATTTGTGTAAAAACTATTGTATAAAAAAATTATTATTGGTATAATCAAATCAGATTAAAATTACGAAGGAGGAATATAAAATGGCAATAAGATTTGTTTTAAACGAAACATCATATTTTGGAAACAATGCAAGAGAGGTACTAGCAGAAGAAATTAAGAAAGGAAAATTCAAAAAAGTATTTTTGGTTACAGATAAACCATTAGTAGAGGCAGGAGTTACTGCAAAAGTTGACAAAGTATTAACAGATGCAGGGATTGAATACTCACTATATGACGAAATCAAACCAAACCCAACAATTAAAAATGTAACAGACGGAGTTGCTGCATGTAAAAAATCAGGAGCAGATGTAATAGTTGCAGTTGGTGGTGGTTCAAGCATGGACACTGCAAAAGGAATTTCAATTGTAATGACAAACCCAGATAGAGCAGATATTAAATCTCTAAATGGATTATCAAATACAGTTAATAAAGGAATGCCAATGATAGCATTACCAACAACAGCAGGAACAGCATCAGAAGTTACAATAAACTATGTTATAACAGATGAAGAAAGAAAAATTAAAATGGTATGTGTAGACCCTAATGACATTCCAATTGTAGCAATAGTAGATTCAGAATTAATGGCATCAATGCCAAAATCACTTGCTGCAGCAACAGGAATGGATGCTTTAACACATGCAGTTGAAGGATATATTACAAAAGCACATAACGAAATGTCAGATATGTTCCATATGAAGGCTATAAAATTAATATTCAAATACTTACCAGCAGCAGTTAATGATAAAGACCCTAAAGCAGTTGAAATGATGGGAATGGCTCAATATATTGCAGGTATGGGATTTAGTAATGTAGGACTTGGAATAGTTCACTCAATGGCACATCAATTAGGCGCTGTATATGATACACCACATGGAATTGCAAATGCTATGCTTTTACCAACAGTTATGAGATTTAATGGAGAAAGTCCAGAAACAGCACAAAGATTTAGAGAAATCTTATGTGAAATAGGTAGACCAGATGCTGCATACTTAAATGACCAAGATGTTATTAATACATTTGTATGGATGATTAGTGAACTTTCTAAAGCAGTTGGTATTACTCAAACTATTAAAGATTATGGAGCAAGAGAAGAAGACTTCGAAATGCTTGCAGATAAAGCTATGGAAGATCCTTGTAAACCAGGTAATCCAAGAGAAGTAAGCAAAGAAGATTTTATTGAATTATATAGAAGAGCAATGTAATTTGAAATGATAGTTGCCTCTTATCGCTAATGTCGGGTGGTAAGAGGATTTTTTTGATATATTTATACATAAAATTGTTTTACATAAATTGACATTTCAAAAATAATTTGATACAATATTTTATATGTTTCTTAGAAACCAAAAAGTGATAAAAACTTGGAGGTTTCATGCCTCCAAAAGAATTTAGGAGGTAACAAAATGATAGAAATTGCAAAAGATGAGATACTTTTGATGCTTGACGGAAATGTATTTTTTTTCAATGAAGAAGGAAAATATACTTCTCTTACTGCAAAAGAAGCAAAAAAAAAGAATTTTAAGAACCTTTTTTTTGATAGAAATACATGGTCTTTTAGTTATGAATGGCCAAATATATTCTTTAATGAAAACGGTAAAATAGTGGAACCAGATACAAAAAAGAAGAAAAGCGTTTTTAGGGCAATACTTTGTCTTAAAGAAGGCGATAATATTGAAATGTTGTATCAATACTTTCTCAATTATTATGAAATAATGCGTAAAAAAGTATATCCTATACAGGATTTTAGTAATTTTGTTGTTAAAAGAAGAAAAAATAAATATGTTTATTTTAATGATAAAGGCAAAATTGAAATATTAAATCAAAATTGTATTATTAAATCAAATGCAATAAATCTAATAGTTACAATAGACGGAAAATTAGATTATTCAGATGGTTATATTTACAATTTGACACATATGGGATTTACGAATTTACTTTTTTTAAAGATGGCATATTCTAAGCTTGAAGAGGGGGATACAATTGAAGACTTAAAAAGATATTATGCTAATCCAGAATTTTCTTCAAAAGAACCATTAAGGGAAATAGACTATTTTGTGACTAAAGTTGGAAAACCAATTTTCATAAGAAAACCAGAGAATATTGATAATAACTCATTTGATTATATTTATATTGATTTAAATTTAGCTATTGATTGGAAATGTGATAAGTTGGAATATTATAAGGAAAACAGAAAGGACATAGATGAAATGGCGGTTAAAAAAATAGAAAATAGCCAAAGTTTTAAAAAGTATGGTATTCCAATTAATTTCTTGAAAATATCAAGAAAAACATTTATAAATCAAAGACGAGTATTACAATATGTATTTGAATTGAAGGTTTCTTAGTAATTTTTAAGCGAAGGGCTATTTTGTGATTTACAGAATGGCTCTTTTATTATTATTATTTGTTTATATATAATTCCAATGAAATAAAAATACCAAATTATTATTTTCAGAATGAGAAATATGTAGGTTATGATGCTTTTTTCAGAAAATAAGGAGGCAAATTAAATATTCCTGGTTATTTGGCTCATCTCATATCAATAATGTTTTTAGTGGTAAGAGAAATTTTTTACACCACATATTATGTTGACTTTTGGTTAAAAAAAGCTTATAATATATTTAGTAGCTATAAAATTTGTACATATAAAAGGAGAACAATATGAGATTTAAATTAATATCAACAGGAAATTGTAGCTTTTCAGTTGTTTTAGCGGATGTAAGAAGTGCTAAGCAGCTTAACATCACAGAGCTGGAATTGGAAGATCCGGCATTAATTTCAAGAGAATCTGTGATTTCTGAAATAAGAGAAAGAACAGGAAAATTTTTCACTTGTGAAGAGTCGATAAACCTTGAGATTGATGAAAAAACTGAAAAAGAAATTTCAAAAACATTTTTACATAACAAATTTGTTTTTGAATCTGAGTAAAAATCTCCACCCTTACCATTAGAAATTAGATGGTAAGGGCTTTATTTGTTAGTGAGTTTATAGATTGGATTATTGGATTATTTGACTTTACATGAGATTCAAATTGATGTATAATATTGAATGTTGAAATTTAGTAGTTACTTTTAAGGAGGAATTATGACATCTAAGCAAAAAAAACAAAAAAATAATTTTGATGTCATATCGCAATTTATGAACAGCGATATGAAAGAAAAGAAATTAGAAAAAACAATTCACGAAATATTTGTCTTAGATAGACAAATATATGAAAGGGACCTTAATATTGGACTCTTTTATGAAAATGGAAAGAAGTTTAATAGAACTATGCAAACGGATTATGCAAAATATGGCAATAAGCCAATTCCAATATTGCTAATAAAAAAGTAACAAAAAAGGAACATCAATTGGTTTTCCTTTTTAATTGACAAAACAATTTTAAAATTATAAAAATTTTTCCAATTCTTTAATTTTATCTCTAATTTCAGCAGCCTTTTCAAATTCCATGGAAGCAGCATATTTAAGCATTTCATCAGTTAATTCGGCAATAGTATTTTTAATATCATCAGCATTTTCCATTTTAAATTCAACACCAATATCTTCTTGTTTTGTAATACTGATATTGTCTCTAATAGATTTTTTAATTGTTTTAGGAGTAATACCATGTTCAAGATTATATTGTTCTTGAATATGACGTCTTCTATTAGTTTCAGAAATTGCTTTTTCCATAGAATCAGTAAGTTCATCAGCGTACATAATAACAGTACCATCAGTATTTCTGGCCGCACGTCCAATAGTTTGAATCAAAGAACGCTCTGAACGTAAGAAACCTTCTTTATCGGCGTCTAGAATAGCAACTAAAGAAACTTCTGGTATATCTAGGCCCTCTCTTAAAAGATTTATACCAACCAAAACATCAAATTCACCTAAACGTAAATTCCTTATAATTTCCATTCTTTCAAGTGCTTTAATATCTGAATGCATATAATTAACTTTGATGTCCAAACTTTGTAAATATGAAGTTAAATCTTCAGCCATTTTTTTTGTTAGAGTAGTAACCAAAACTCTTTCATGTTTTTCAACTCTAATACGAATTTGCTCAATTAAATCGTCAATTTGATTTGTAACAGGTTTAACTTCAATTTTAGGGTCCAAAAGACCAGTAGGTCTTATAATCTGTTCAACAACATTATCTTTGCTATGTTCTTTTTCATAATCGGCAGGTGTAGCACTAACAAAAACAACTTGATTAATTCGCTCTTCAAATTCTTCAAATTTTAAAGGCCTGTTGTCATATGCAGATGGAAGTCTAAAACCGTAATTAACCAAAGAATCTTTACGAGCATGGTCGCCATTGTACATTGCTCTAACTTGAGGTATTGTAGCATGTGATTCGTCAATAAGTAGTAAAAAATCTTTAGGAAAATAATCTAGTAATGTGTATGGTGGACTGCCTGCAGGTCTACCACTTAAATGTCTTGAATAGTTTTCTATACCTTGACAAAAGCCAGTTTCTTTCATCATTTCTATATCAAAATTAGTACGTTCTTCAATTCTTTGTGCTTCAATTAATTTATTATTATCCTTAAAATATTTTATTCTTTCTTGAAGTTCTTTTTCAATGTTTTCAATTGCTCTGTCTAATTTATCTTTTTTTGTTACATATTGTGAGGCAGGAGGGATTAAGATATGTTTTCTTTCTCCAATTGCCTTTCCTGTAAGTGGGTTGATTTCAGAGATTTTTTCGATTTCGTCACCCCAGAATTCGACTCTTACTGCACTTTCACTTTGAGAAGATGGATAAATTTCTACAATATCACCTTTTGCTCTAAAAGTACTCCTTTTAAACTCTAATTCGTTTCTTGAATATTGCATTTCTACCAATTTTCTTAAAACATCATCTCTTGATTTGTTCATTCCTTCACGCAAAGAAAGCATCATTTCTTGGTAATCTTCTGGGTCACCTAAACCATATATACATGACACTGATGCAACAATTATTACATCTTTTGTTTCAAATAAAGAAAGTGTAGCGGAATGCCTTAATTTGTCGATTTCATCATTTATAGATGCATCTTTTTCTATATATGTGTCAGATGATGGAATGTAACTTTCTGGCTGATAGTAATCATAATACGATACAAAGTATTCAACATTATTTTCTGGGAAAAATTCTTTAAATTCAGAATAAAGTTGACCTGCTAGAGTTTTGTTATGGGCTAAAACCAGAGTAGGTTTTTGTACTTTATTTATTATATTTGCCATTGTAAAGGTTTTTCCAGAACCTGTTACACCAAGTAATGTTTGATATTTTTTTCCTTCTTTTATACCATTAGATAAATATTCTATTGCTTGCGGTTGGTCACCTGTTGGTTTGTAATCTGAGCGTAGATTAAACATTTTAAAACCCCCAATTTAAAACTATTTTTCATACTTTAAAGTATATCATATAAAATAAATGTTTGCAATAAAATTTGAGATTTTAGTATTGCCAAAAATAAGAAATTATGATATAGTCAAAACATCAATTTTGATTTAGAGAGGGGAATAGCAAAAAATGAAAAAAGAAAAAAATAATATTAATACAGAGAGAACGTCACAAATAAATGAAATTCAAAAAGCTGCAATTGAATTGTTAAAACCTATATTTACAAAATATGAAGCAACGACCCAAGAAAAAGCAATGTTAAAAGATGAAGTAATTGCAGAGGTAGAAGATAAAAGAAAAGCAAAATATTCATTTAGTTATTTAAAACAATTAGGAATTATCAAAAAATATAAAGGAAAATTTTATTATGTAGAAGATGCAGAAAATAACACAATAGGTAGTACCAAAATATCAAAATGGCAAATTTTAAGTTTTACAATTTTAGTTGCAATTTTTATGCTATTTTTTACATTATCAATAATTACAAATAAAAAAGCGGAAAATGAAGTATACCAAGATTCAAATGTACAATTTGAAATGCAAAAAGACTGGACAAAAGGTCAATCAGAATATAAAACAGAATGGAATTTCTATAAATACATAAGTAATAAACCTGTTTTAAATGAATCAAACGAAATTACTGAAGGAGATTATGCATCATATCCAGCAGGAATAAATGTTTATTATGATCCATCGGAACAAGAAACAATATCAAATATTGATGATGTAAAAACAAACTTGGAAGCAGGATTAGAAAACTCAACAGAAAAGCCTGAAACACAAGAAATGATGATAGAAAAAACTAAAAATAATTATGATGTATTAAAAGTTAAAATGGTTTACAACACAGAACCAAAACAGGTAACATATTATTATTATATTTTAAATGGAAAAAAATTATCTTGTATAACAGCATATAGTTTCAATTTAGATGAAGCAGATGCACTAGAAGCAGAGGCAAGTAACATAGCAAATTCATTTAAATGGATACAATAATTTTTTGTGTATATTGATTCCATATGGGACGGTTAATAAATTTTTAAAGATATATAAATAGAGTTCTAAAATTAAATAAAGAGCATATAATATAAAAAAATAAATGCAAGGAGATTTAAAATGCAGTTTATTAAATATTGTATGCTTTTTTTTGTGTTTTTAATTGCTACATTGATTGGTAAAAATATATCTCAAAAATATAAGTTTAGATTGGACGAGTTGGAAGAATTAAAAAATGCATTAAACATATTCAAATCTAAAATAAAATTTACATATGAGCCAATTCCAGAAATATTTGTAGGAATTTCGAATAATTCAAACAAAAATATTTCTAATTTGTTTAATATGGCAGTTGATAAAATGAAAACTGAATCTGCCGGAGTAGCATGGGAAAGAGCAGTTGATGAGTTTCAAAGTAATTTAAATGAAGAAGATAGACAGGCTTTAAAAACATTATCAAAACTACTCCGGAGCAACAGATATACAGGGACAAATTAGCCAGATTGAGGTTACAGAAACTTTTTTGAATGAGCAAATTAGACAAGCACAAGAAGAAAAAAATAAAAATGAAAAATTGTATAAAAAACTTGGAATGAGTATAGGAATGGCTATTGTTATTATTTTAGCATAAATTATAAAGTGATGGATTTTTATAAAAAATTAAGGGGGAAATATTTATGAGTATAGACTTATTGTTTAAAATAGCGGCAATTGGAATATTGGTTGCAGTTTTGTATCAAGTTTTAGTTCGTGCAGGTAGAGAGGACCAGGCAATGATGACTACACTTGCAGGTCTTGTTATTGTTCTTACAATGGTTATTAAAGAAATAAGTGGATTGTTTGATACAGTACGTACATTATTTAACTTATAAAAATTTGTGATATGAAGTGAATCTTTAAGGGTAAAAATTTATAAATAAGGACGGAAAAGTAATGGAAATAATTAAAATAATAGGAATTGCTTTTATTGCACTGATAATTATAATAATGCTAAAACAGTATAGACCTGAATATGCAATATTTATAAGCATTTTAACAGGAATACTAATTTTATTTCTTGTAATGGATAGGCTAACAGGAATTATTAATTTAATTGAGACAATTCAAGATAAATTTTCTATAAATACACAGTTTATAGCACTTTTAATAAAAATAACGGGGATTGCTTTTTTATCTGAATTTGCTGTTAGTGTTTGTAAAGATTCAGGAGAAGCAGCAATTGCAAGCAAGATAGAAATAGGGAGTAAAATAATTATTATTTCTATGTCTATTCCAATAATATCAAGTTTATTAGAAATAATATTAAAAATTTTACCGTAAAAATGGGATAACCAGAACTTTTTATATAAGGATACATTTAAATTTTGACTAGAAATTCCTAAATTGAGGAGGAATATTAAATGTGAAAAAACAAAAGATAATAATTACATTCATAATATTAATATTTTTGTTGCCAATGCAATCAAAAGCATTAAATGATACAAATACCTTAATAAATACAGAAAATGAAGAAAAAACAGAAAGCACTACAAAAATAACACAAGAGGATATAGAAAAGCAAGAAGAAACATTTGGAATAAATTCTTTTATACAGAATTCAAAACAATATACAGGTGATTTTTTTGAAAATATAGACATTAATGAAATTTTAAATTCTGCCATAAAAGGTGAGATAGATAATACTACAATATACAAAAAAATACTGAATTTGCTTGGAACAGAAGTACAAACAGGATCAAAAAGTCTAGCATGTATATTAGCAATAATAATAATACATAGTATTTTAAAATCAATAAGTGAAAGTTTAGAAAATGATAATATATCAAAATTAATATATTATGTTCAATACATAGCAATAATAACAGTAATTATGACAAACTTTTCTGACATTATTAACTTAGTAAAAACAACATCAACAAACTTAGTTGGCTTTATGAATACATTAATTCCAGTATTAATATCTCTAATGCTTTATACAGGAAGTATTAGCACAACGAGTATATTAGAACCAATAATATTATTTATGATCAATTTCATAGGAAATTTAATTGAAAATGTTTTAATACCAGTAATATTAATCATAACATCAATGAGCATAATTTCCAAAATTTCTGATAGAGTTCAGATTGATAAGATATCAAAATTTTTAAAATCGACAACAATTTGGTTTTTGGGAATTGTGCTGACGATATTTGTAGGAGTTGTTTCTTTAGAGGGAACAATGGCTAGTTCTGTTGATGGAATTACTGCAAAAACCGCAAAGGCACTTGTAAGTTCGGCAGTTCCAGTTGTTGGTAAAATTTTAGGTGATGTTGTAGATAGTGTATTAGGATGTGGCTTGATTTTAAAAAATGCAGTTGGATTTGTAGGTGTTATAGTCATTATTGGAATATGTATTTTACCAATTTTAAAACTTACAGTATTAACGTTTTCATATAAATTAATTGCAAGTGTAAGCGAAGTTATTGCAGATGGTAAAATTGTAAAATTATTAGATGAAGTTGCAGATATTTTTAAAATTTTGTTAGCAATTTTAGTTACAATTTCATTTATGGTAATAATTGGGACAACATTATTGATAAGAATGTCAAATGCAGGAATGATGTTTAGATAGAGGTGATATAGATGATTAGTTTTTTAAGTTCATGGGTAAAAAATTTGTGTTTGGCATTAATTGTTGTATCAATACTTGAAATGATACTTCCTAATAATAAGACAAAAAAATATGTCAAAATGGTTATGGGGATGTATATTTTATTTAGTATAATAGCGCCATTTGTTGAAAATAAAAATGAATTGAAATTTGATGTAGAAAATTTATATAGGCAATATAGTACAGAAACATCAGCAACAACTGAGGTGGTTGACCAGACTACAATGGATAGTAAATTAAATGAATTGTATGAAGAAAAGATTGAAAAAAATATTATACAAAAAACTGAGGAATTAGGATATGAAATAGACAGTTGCAATGTAAAAGCACATATATCAGACCAAGATACTGGAATAGAACAAATATTTATCAGGTGTAACTTGGATGAGAATGGAATTGAAACTGTTAAAAAATTTATAATACAAGAATATGGGGTGAATGAAAAATGTTTAAGGATAAGTTAAAAAAAATGATTGGTAATGATGAAATTCAAGGAAATAACAAAAGAAAAATAGAAAATTTAGTCTTTCTAATAGTTGTTTTAATAATAACAGTTGTTATAATAAATTATGTTTGGAGTGGAGATAAGAGTTCAAGTAAAAATATGACTAATTCTGCAGGAAAACAACTGGCAGAAGCAAAAACAACACAGAGTACAACCAATTCTACCACACAAAGTTCAAATCGGGATAACTAATGAAAATTTAGAACAAAGACTTGAAAATATTTTGACTAATATTGAAGGTGTTGGAGATGTAAAAGTATTTATAAATTATTCAGAATCTGCAGAAACAGTTGCAATGTACAATGAAAATTCCAAAACGAGCACAACTGAGGAAACAGACAAAAGTGGTGGAGTTAAAAAGGTTGAACAGAAAGATTCTCAAAAAGAAGTAATTTACCAAGAACAGAATGGAACTAAAACACCCATAGTTCAAAAAACGGTTGAACCTAAAATTGAAGGTGCAATTATTACTGCTAAAGGGGCTTCTGATATAAATGTGAAAACTGCAATAATTCAAGCAGTAGAGGCAGCAACAGGACTTGCTACACACAAAATTCAGGTGTTTCAAGGAAACTAATATTTCGTTGAAGCCTATAAAAGAATTTTAATAGGAGGAATATAAAAATGAAATTTTTAAAGAAAAATCAGGTTGTTATATATGTAATTGCTTTGATGTTAGTGGTAGCGGGATATTTGAATTTTTCAACAAATGGGGATTTTAAGACTGCGGTTCAAACTGCTAGTTCGGAAGAAGAATTGGAAAAAATGGCAAATATTGGTGATGCACAATTAGTTAGTAGTAATGTAGTAAGTGAAGAAAATAGTACGGAAAATGTTATAAATAATAAAGTGTCAACAAACGTAGAAAATACTGTAGTACAGGAAACTGACAACAAAGTGGAGAATAATATTAAAGAGGATAATAAAACTGTAGAAACAAGTAGTGATACTCAACAAAAAGACAATGATAAAAATGATTATTTTAAAACATCAAAATTAGAACGAGATACCATGTACTCACAAATGCTTGAAACATATGGTAATATTTTAAATAGCAATAATTCTTTGGAAACACAAAAACAATCTGCAACAGAAGAAATAAAAAAAATAAATGATACTAAAAATAGTATCATGATTTGTGAAAATTTAATTATGACTAAGGGATTTGAAAATGTTGTTATTTTTGTAAATGGTGATAGTATTAGTGTTGTTGTAAAAGATGATAATTTGAATACTGAAAAAGTTGCACAAATTCAAAATATTATTTCTAGAGAATTAAAATCTAAAGTTGAAAATATACATATTTCTAATAAATAAAACTTGAAATTTGAGTGAATATGATATAGTATAATAAAAAAGAAAAAATAAGAGGACAAATTATGAAAAAAATATTATTAGTAGAAGATAACGAAACAATAGTAATGGGATTAAGATATTCGTTAGAACAAGAAAATTTTCAAGTAATATCAGCAAAAAGCGTAGCAGAAAGCACAGAAAAAATAAAACAAGAACAAATAGATATAGTACTTTTAGATGTATCGTTACCAGATGGAAATGGATTTGATATATGCAAAGAAATTAAAGAAAAACAAGACATACCAGTAATCTTTTTAACGGCACAAGACGAAGAAACAAGTGTTGTATTAGGTTTAGATTTAGGAGCTGATGATTATATTGTAAAACCATTTAGAACAAGAGAATTAATATCTAGAATAAAATCAGTTTTACGAAGATATGGGCAAAAAGAAGAAAACAGTAATATAATTCAATACAAAAATATCAAAATAGATACAACATCTGCAAAAGTATACAAGGATAATGAAGAAATCATTTTTACAAGTTTGGAATATAGAATTTTGCTTATGTTGTTTACTAATCAAAATAAATTGATTACAAGAGAGCAATTGCTAGAAAAAATTTGGGATATTGCTGGGAATTTTGTTAATGATAATACTCTAACAGTTTATATTAAAAGAATTAGAGAAAAATTAGGAGATGAGTCAATTATTAAGACTGTTAGAGGACTTGGGTATAGGATAGGAGATTAAATAGATGAACCATTTAAAAAACAAAAATATAAAATACTTGATAATACCAATGATAATATTAACAATAGCAACAAGTATGGCCATAACAATACAAGCATATAACCAATACAAAAAAATAACAACAATAGCAAATCAAAAAATAGCAGAGATAATAGGAACAATAATAAAAGAAAACCCAGAAATAGACACAAGAACAATAATAAAAACATTAAACTCAAAACAAGATACCGAAGAATATCAAAAAGGACAAGAAGAACTTAAAAAGTACGGAATTAATATAAACGAAGCCAATTCCATAATAGCAGTGCAAAATCAAATGAAACAAAATTTGGTATTAAACATTTTATTAATAATAGTATTTAGTATTTTATGGATGGCTATTATTTTTGTGTATTTAAGGAAAAGAGACAGAAAAATAAACCAAATTACACAATACATAAATCAAATAAAAAACAGAAAATATGACTTGGATATAAACGAAAATAGTGAAGACGAATTAAGCAATTTGAAAAACGAATTATACAAAATTACCATTATGTTAAAAGAAGAAAGTGAAATATCAAAAAAAGACAAAGATAACCTAAAAATGTCAGTTGAAGATATATCACATCAACTAAAAACACCTTTAACATCAATAACAATAATGTTAGATAATTTAAAAGATAATCCTAATATGGATGAAAATACAAAACAAAAATTTATATTTGAAATTAGCAAACAAATTGACTGGATAAATTGGCTTGTTATATCAATGCTAAAACTATCAAAATTAGATGCAAATGTTGTACAATTTTATGAAGAAAAAATTAATCTAAAAAAATTTATAGAAGAAATTATAAAGAATTTAGAAATACCAATTGAAATAAAAAATCAACAAATAATTATTGAAGGAAACGAAAGTGCTTCATTTGTTGGAGATTACAAGTGGCAACAAGAAGCGGTTACAAATATAATTAAAAATTGTATTGAACATAACAAAGAAAATGGAAAAATTTATATAAAATATGAGGAAAATACTTTGTTCACAAAAATAACAATAAGAGACGAAGGGGAAGGAATGACAAAAGAAGATTTAAAACATATTTTTGAAAGATTTTATAAAGGTCAAAATTCCTCTGAAAATAGTGTAGGTATAGGACTTGCACTAGCAAAGAATATTATTGAGAAAAATAATGGTATGATAAGTTGTAAATCTGAACTTGACAAAGGTACAGAGTTTGTGATTAAGTATATGAAGTAAGAAAAAATATGGTAAAGAACATAAGAAAAGATAGGAGAAATAAATGGAAAAATATTTTAGTGATAAAGATTATAGAATGTTATATTATGATAGCTTTTTTAAAACATTTGCAAATAGCATATATGCAGTATTTACACCAGTTATTTTATATAAAGCAGGTGTAAGTGTAACAATGATAATATTTATATTTATGGTGCAATTCCTTGTTATGGGAATATTTTCACCACTAGCAGGAACATTATTTAAAAAAATAGGAGCAGCAAATACAAAATTTTTAAGTTATATATTAAAAAGTATAAGTATGTTACTTGTACTTGTTGCAGACACAAATATATACTATTATTTAGCAATTTCAATTATACAAGGATTAAGTGGCGCAGCAAACAATCCATTAAATACATATATTCCAAGTAAAATTGTTAATGAAAAATTTAGAGGGAGATTCAACAGTTGTTCATATATTTTAAGATGCTTTTCTAGCATTGTAGGTTATGTATTTGCAGGAACATTTTTAATAAAAAATAATAATTTAATTATAGTATTATCAGTATTTATGTCTTATTTTATTGCATATGTAGCATTAGCACAAATAGATAAAAATAAGTTACAATATGAAGTTACAAAACCATTTAAAGAAAGTTATAAATATCTATTTAAAAAAAGTGAAAATGGAAAATTAAAATTAGTAAGTGGTTTAAGAAGTTTTATAATAATAGAGAGATTAATAGCTGTTCCTCTATATTTATATATATCTTTAAATAATTTAAAAACTTTTACATCACTTTATATAATTTCTACAATAGTAGAATTATTAAGTTTATTTATAACAGGTGAAAAATTAGATAAAAATCATACAAAGACATTTAATATTATATCAATAATAAGAGGAATTACAACAACCATATTCTTATTTGCTAAAAATGTATATATATTAATGATAAATCAATCTGTATATAAATTAGTTGATGATTTATATGATTCTTCATATTGTGCATTGCAGCAAAGCAAAGTTGAAAATGATAATAAAGATACAATGCTACTTTCGATTATACATGAAATGAGTTTATGTTTTTGGGAATTTGTAGTTTTATTAGTATTTTTAATAATTAGTGTAGTAAATGTAGATGCAACATTTAAATTTATGTTTTTATGTTCATTATGGGTAGTTTTTTTAGATGCTATATTAATTAGAATGTGGAATAAATAAAAGAAGAAAAAGATAAGTGAGTAAACAAATGCTTTATTGAGGCTTGTGAAAACATTTAGTTATAAAAAATATTATAAATTAAAATGGAGAAACAAATGGACGAAAACAAACTAAAGAGATTTAACAAAATATTTCCTTGGTATGATGGACTATCAGGAGATTTATTATTTTGGATAGCAATAGATACACTATTTTTAACAGTAGTAAAAAAATTTACAGCATCACAGATAGTATCACTAACAACAATATCAATGATAGTAAATATCTTATTACAAGTACCATTACTAAAAATAATACACAAAATAGGAAATACAAAATCAGTTAGATTAGGATCATTTCTATTTCTAATATCAAGTATATTATTGACGTTTGGTAGAAATTATTTGACAATTGTAATAGGAAAAATATTTTACGAAATGGCATTTACATTTCAAAATATGATAAATGCAGCATTAAAAAATAATTTGGAATTACAACATAAAGAAAATGAATATATAAAATATAGAACAAAAGCAAATACGATATATGCATTGGTTACAATGATAATATCATTTGTAGCAAGTATAATGTTTAATATTAATAACTATTTGCCAATGATAGGATGTATAACATTCTGTGTAATATGTTTTATACTATCTTGGTATATGGCAGACTATTCAAAAGATGATAAAAGGACAGTAGAAACAAATAAAGAAAATAATAAAAGAAAAATCAAATATACAAAAATTGTAATGTTTATAATAATTTCATATGGTCTATTTTATCCTATGGTAAATTCAGGACAGTCAAATGGAAAGTTATTTATTCAACAAGAATTGCTAAAATTGTATGATGTTGAAAAAACATCACTAATAATTGGAGCAATATTATGTGTATCAAGGATAGTAAGACTGATATCAAACATAAAGTTTGAAAAAATACATAAAAAATATGAAGACAAAGTAGGAATAATGCTACCAGTTGCATTAACAATATCATTGATTTTAATGCTCATTGGTTATAATATATCTAATATGCCAGTATTGAAATTTGTGATTATGGGACTTGGATATGTAATGATACTTTTTATAAGAGACCCATTTAAGGTATATATGCAGGATATAGCATTGAAAAATGCTGATAAAAATAGTCAACAAACATTGCTAACAGCTATGGAATTATCAAGAAAAATTGTTAGAACAATAATAAGTTTGAGTTTTACAACAATATTGTTAAAATACCCAATGGTATTAGTAATAAGTATTTTAACAGTTTTATCAATAATAGAAATTTTTGTAAGTATATATCTGTATAAAATTATAATGAATAATAATGAAAAGGAACAAGAAAATGAATTATAAAAAAGAATATAAAAAGTATCTTACATCATCAATATTAGATACCGCAAATAACAAAATAGCAAGTAGTTCACTGATAACTGCATTTGCAGTATATTTAGGACTATCAGATTTAGCGATTGGAATATATGCAGTATTAGACACAATAACAAATATGTTACAGATATTTGCAGCACCACTATTTTCAAAAATAGGACAGTCCAAAATTGTAGTATTATCAAATTACACTATATATAGGCTATCATCAGTTGGATTTGCATTTTTACCATTTATATCAGATAATATAACTATTAGAACAATATTCTTTTTCATATTTGCATCAATCTATGCAGTAACAGGAGAAATGGGATATATAACATTTGTAAATTGGAGAATGACATTAGTAAAAAAAGAAGATAGAACAAAATTTGCTTCAAGTAAAAATATGATAAAGAATACAGTTGTTATGGCATTTAGTTTATTTATGGGAGTTGTATTAGACCAATTTAAAGCAAGTGGATATGAATTAAATGGATTTTTAATTTTATTTGGAATAGTATTTATCATAGCGTTTATAGATATTGCAATAAGAATAAATACATATAAACCTGAAATTGAGTGTAAACCAATAAAGGTCAAAGAATCAGTATTAAGGCCAGCAAAAGATAAATCATTTAGAAAAGTACTAATTACAGCAGGAATTAATAGATTTGCATTAGGAATAGGAACAATGTACTTAAATGTGTATTTACTTAGATATTTACATATAAATTATGTGTATTACAGTATTTTAAATATAGTTATAAACTTATCAGATGCGATATTTAGCAAATTCTGGGCTAAAAGGGCAGAAAACAGAGAATGGAAAAAAGTACTTATTCCAATTGGAATATTGTATATAATTTCATTTATAATGTTACTCGTAATTAAAGAAAACTATTTGATATATATATTACCATTGATATATGTTTTAATGGGATGTGCAAATAGTGCTTATGATATATACGATAATGTTGCAATATATGAGAGTTCAAAGGAAAATTATCAAACTTCATATGTAACATTTGAGAGATTTGTGGAGGGAATTGTTACAGCAATAATTCCATTATTATCTTATACTGTTTTTAAAGAGAATGGAAATATTATATCAACAACTTTTCTTATAGCAATAATAGTATACGTAGTATTTATTGTATATATAAATAAAAAATATAAATAATAGAAGAGGGGAAAAATGAATATAGGAATTGATATAGATAATGTAATATCAAACTTTGATGAAGTTTTAAAGCAAGAATTTTTAAAACATGACAAAGAACTAAGAAATACAGGAATAATTAATCCAGAAGCACATATAACTAAGGGAATGTTTGACTGGACTGATGATGAATTATGGCCATTTTATTTAGAAAATATTGAAAGAATAGCTCAAAAATTAGATGTAATAGAAGGTGCAAAAAAATATATTGAAAAATTGAAAGAAGATGGACATACTATTGTAATTATTACAGGTAGAGATAATGGAGAATATACAAACCCATATGATATGACAAAGAAGAGGTTAAAGGAAAAAGGAGTAGAATATGATAAATTAATATTAACAGATGCATATAAAAATAATAAACATGCAAAAACAGAAAAATGCTTTGAAAACAATATTGATATAATGATTGATGATTCAATACGCAATTGTAGAGATTGTATAGAAAATAATATAACCACTCTTTTAATGGATACACCATATAACCGAGCAGAAAAAGATATTACTAGAGTTCATAATTGGAAAGAAATTTATGAATTTATTACAAACTATAAAAAAGAAAAAGTAAATGTCATACTAGATACAGACACATATAATGAATGTGATGACCAATTTGCTCTTGCATATTTATTAAAAAATCAGGACAAATTTAATATTGAAGCAATAACAGTAGCACCATATTCACATAGTTATATAAAAGAAACAATAGAAGAAACAACAGAAAAAAGTTACAATGAAATACTTAAGATATGTAATTGGCTAAATTTTGAAACAAAAAATAAAATATTCAAAGGTTCAACAGATTACATATGCAATGGATATAATCAAAATAATGAAGCAGTAAATAAAATTATAGAAATTGCAAACAAAAATGAAAAAACATATATATTAGCAATTGGAGCAATTACAAATATTGCATTAGCAATAAAAAAATCACCACAAATAATAGATAAAATAGAAGTAGTATGGTTAGGTGGACACAGCTTTTTAAACAAAGAAAATAAAGAATTTAATTTTAGACAAGATATACAAGCTGTTAAAGAAGTATTTGAATCAAAAGTAAAATTAACAATAATTCCTTGTAAAAATGTAGCATCTAATTTAAGAACATCAATATATGAATTAGAAAATTTTTTAAAAGGAAAAAATGAATTATGTGATTATTTATGCCAAAGATTTTACAATGACACATATCATGGAATTGAAGAAAGAAGGGTTATTTGGGACATAAGTGTTATTGCTTACATGATAAATAAAACTTGGTTTGAAACAGAAGAAATAAGCTGTCCAATTATAAAAGAAGATACATCATATGAATTAACAGAGAATAGGCATAAAGTTACATTTGTTAATTATTTAGATGTTAATAAAATTTATAATGATTTGTTTAAAAAATTAGGAGAATAAATATAAGGAGAAAAAGTAAAATGCAAAAATTTAATTATCATACACATACAAGAAGATGTGGACATGCAGACAACAATATGACAGATGAGGATTTTGTAAAAGAATTTATAAAGAAAGGCTTTACCAAAATAGCCTTTACAGACCATTGTCCAGAAAAAGAAGAAATAGACCATAGAAAAAATATGAGAATGAAGTACAGTGAAAAAAATGAATATTTAGAAAGTATTAAATCTTTAAAAGAAAAATACAAAGATAGAATAGAAATAGAAACAGGATTTGAAGTTGAATATTTACAGGGACAAGAAGAAAATTTATTAGAATTAAAAAATGAAACAGATAAACTAATTTTAGGACAACATTTTATATATGATGATAAAAATGAATTGAAAATTTTTAGAAGAAGATACGAGCCTTTTGAAGATGTAGATTTTTTAAAATATGCTGAATATATAAAAATAGTAATTGAAAAAAATATACCAAATATAATAGCTCATCCTGATATCTACATGTTAGTCACAGATACTTTTGGAAAAACTCAAGAAACAGTAGCTCATATAATTTGTGATACTGCAGAAAAATATGGGATACCATTAGAAATTAATTTATCTCAACCAGTTGCAGTATTAAAGGGTGAAAGGGACAAAATAATGTATCCATGTAAAGAATTTTGGAAAATTGCATCTGAATATGAAAACTTAAAAGTCTTATATGGAATAGATGCTCATTGGCGTGAACAAATTGAAATATATGAAAAAGCAATAGAAGTTGCAAATGAACATATTGGACAAGATATTATAAACAAATTACATTTTTGTAATGAAAATTTGGAGGTAGAATAAAAGATGAAATTAACTGTAGAAAAAGCAAGAGAAATGTTAGAAGAAGCAAGAGGAAAAATACCAGATGATCACTGGATAAATCATTCAATTTGTGTAGGAAATTCAGCAGGAAAAATAGCAGAAAAATTAAATTTAGATGTGGATTATGCAAAAACACTTGGATATATACATGATATAGGAAAATCAGTAGGGGAATTTAAAGAACATGTAATGAATGGATATAAATATATAAAAGAATTAGGATATGATGATGAATATGCAAATATATGCTTAACACATTCATACTTAAATAATGATGTATATTGTACTGCAGGAGGAATTCCAAGAGATATACCATTTAGAACAGAATTTGTGAAAAATCACGAATATACAATATATGAAAAAATAATAAATTTATGTGATTTAATGTGTACAGATGTTAATATGACAGTAGATAAAAGACTAATTGATATAATGTCAAGAAGAGGTGCATATGAAAACTCACAATATCATATTAAAGAAACATATAAATTAAAACAATATATTGATAAACAATTAGGATTTAATGTTTATGATTTATTTCCTAGTATAAAAGATAACTTGTAGGATAGTTATAAGGAGGAATTATGAGAATTGCTGAGAAAAAAGATATAGAAGAACTTTCAAAATTACGAGTTATACAACAAAAAGAAGACTGGAAAGAAGAATATCCAGAAGGAGAAGATAAAAGACTTTATGAAGTAACAAAGAAATATTTAATCGAACATTTAAATGAAGATATGATTTTTTTTATAGAAGAACAAGAAAATCATATTATTGCCACATGTGGCTTACAAATTATAAATTATATGCCACAGTGTGTGGAAAGTGGAAAAGAAGGATATATTTGTGATGTCTTTACATTGAATGAATATAGAAGAAAAGGTATACAGACAAAACTAATAGGTGAATGCATAAAATTTGCAAAAGAACAAAATTTAGAAATTTTGAAGCTTTCTAGTGACAATTCAAAAGCAATTTCTATTTATAAAAAGTACGGATTTGAAAATGATACATTAATTATGAAATATTATATAAAATAAGAGGAAAAAATGTTAAATAAAGAAAAAATAAAAGAAGCGCTAGAGTATTATGATATAAAAGATGCAGACTACCAAGAAAAATGCGACAGATGTATTGAAGAAATAAAAAATAATAAAAAGATACAAAATAAAGCAAAAGAAATATATGAAATTTTGTATATTGACAAAACAGAAAAGTTTAGAGAACTATGGAAAGAAAAAAACATAGAAATTTTATTTGAAGAAAAAGTAAACCCATTTATAACAAATATATTATTATTACTTGGACTTGAATATCATAAAGAAAATATAAAAAAATACAATTTTGATAATGAACAAATTAAGATTCAAAAGCAAAGAATAAGAGAATGTTTGTTAAATGACATTATATACAAACATTATGATGGAATTAGAATTTCGCAAATGTTATGGGCAACATATTTTATAAATGCAAGATTAATAGAATGCGGAAGACTACAATTTGAGCCAACAACAAATAATAAAATTAAAATACATATACCAGCAGGAAAAAATCTTGATATAAATGAAGTGAAAAAAGCAATACAAAATTCGAGAGAATTACTAAAAAAATATTATAATATAGAAAATCCAAAATATATTTGTGAAACATGGTTATTAAGTAAAGAAATATCAAAAATGTTAGATGAAAATTCTAATATCAAAAAGTTTCAAGAACTTTTTGAAATACAAAGTTCTAAAAACGGAATAGATGATGTTTTAAATTTTGTATTTAATTTAAAAAAATGTGATAATTATAATGAATTACCAGAAACAACTAGATTACAAAAAAGCATAAAAGAATTTTTAATAAATAATGGAACAATATATGAAGGATATGGGGAGTTAAAAAATGAAAATATATGTAGTAAGACATGGTCAAACAGACTGGAATGTAGCAGGAAAATGCCAAGGAAGAACGGATATAGAATTAAACAACACAGGAATAGAACAAGCAAAGAATACAAAAGGACAAATAAAAAAATATAATATAGATTTGATAATATGTTCACCTTTGAAAAGAGCAATAAAAACAGCGGAAATAATAAATGAAGAGACAAAATGTAACATTATAATTGATGAAAGATTAATAGAAAGAGGCTGTGGTGAAGTTGAAGGGACAACAGAAGATGAATGGCCTAGTATAGTTGATAATGAGGATATAGATATAATAAATAATTATAATTTGAATTGGAAAGAAAAAGATATAGAACCAATACAAACTATATGCAAAAGGGTATGGAATTTACTAGATGAGATACAAGAAAAATATAAAGATAAAAACGTTTTACTAGTCACACATGGTGGAACCTGTAGAGCAATTAATGCATATTTTAATGGAATTGGTGAAAATGGACATGTTCAGAGTGCTCATATAAAAAATTGTGAAATTAGAGAATTCGAATTTAGAAAAAATAAATAAAAAATGAATATAAAACCTAAAAGCGCAAAATAAGAAAGAAAAACAGGAGTAAACAAATGAAACGTTTATTACGAATAGCAAGTAACTTAGCAATATTCTCATTTATACCAATACTATCTTGGTTTTGTCTTGGATTATTAGTTGACAAAAATCTAGTAAATGTATTTACGTTAACATACCCACTACAATTTATATTTGCATTGCTAAAATCAATATTTGCAACAGGAGCGAATATAAGTAAAGAAAAGGACAAAGACGAAAATGCAGTATTATCAGGAATGACAGCTGGTACAGTAGTAGGGTTAATAATATTTGGATTATTTGCAATAAATGCAAAAAAATATGTAGAATTTATGAATATAGATTTTGAAATATACAAAGAATTTGCTGTTTATTCTATATTACAACTATATATACAATCAGTATTTTCTTTTGTATTAGAAAAATTATATTTTGATGGAGAAGAGAAAAAAGCAAATAAATATTGTATACAATTAAATTTATTGAATTTTATAGTATTAATAATAACTGCTATATTTACAAAAAACAAAATGATTATAGCAGGAATAACACTAATGGCTATATTTGTATATGTATTAGTGGTTGCGATAAAACAATATAAAAAATTTAAATTTGAACTACATATAATCAAATACATAAAATATGAATCAGTAGAAATCGCAAATAACATATTATTCTTTTTGATTTTCTTATTTGGTTTAAGTAATGCAATGGAATTTGGAGAAAAATATACTGTTGCATTAAATTTCGTAGCGTTGATAACAGATACACAATGGGATTCATTTGAAGCAATTTCAACTGTTGCAAAAATAGATATAAGTAAAAATGAGTTTAATTATAAAGAACATAGAAATAATGCCTATAAGTTAGATGTGATTTTGATGGTAACAACATTTATTATGTTATTAATTTCATATGGATTTTATAAATTGGATTTAGGAATAACATTAATATATCTAAGTTTTGAGTTAATTAATTTTATCATATATCCAGTATATAAAATAAAAACTTGTTACTTGCAATTAACAAAATTTGCTAAAGAAATAACAACAAACGAAATTACTGCAGGAATATTAAGGTTCTTTATATCATTACTAAAAACACCATATTGTACTGGAATAGGACAAGTAACGTCTTCTCTTTATCAATTTCTTACAGTAAATATTATGTTTAATAAAAATTTTAAAATAGATAAAGAGGGAAAGGTATTAGAAAAATGAGAAAAATATTAGTTAGTGATTATGACCAAACATTTTATTTGAATGATGAAGACATAGAAAAAAATAAAAAAAGTGTAGAGAATTTCAGAAAGCAAGAAAATATTTTTATATTTGCAACAGGACGTTCATATTTTGATTTTATGAACAAGGCGGAACAATACAAATTAAAATGGGACTATTTAATAATAAACCATGGAGCAACAATACTAGACAAAAACAACAATATTATTTCAAATTATACTATAGATAATAATATAATAAAAAATATTGAAAAAGATTTAGAAATTGAAAAATCAATAAACCATTTTTGCTGTAAATTAGAAAATAGCAGAACAGATTTTAATGATAAAGACTTAACAAAAATTTATGCAAAATATGAAAAGGATAAAGCAGAACAAATAAATTCTCTAATAAATAAAAAATATTCAGAGTTTGTTAATTGTTATTTGGTATCAGGAAACGCTGTTGAAATAATATCAAATAAAACGTGTAAATCATATGCTATAGAAGAAATAGTGCAAATTGAAAATATTAACCAAGAAGAAATTTTTACAATAGGTGATGGGTATAGTGACATAGAAATGATAAAAAATTATAATGGATATTGTATGGAAGAATCTGTACAAGAATTATTAAAAATTTGCAACGGGAAAATTGTAAAAAGTGTTAGTGAATTAATAGAGGAAATATAGGAGGACTAATGAAAGAATTTATATCAATACTAATAAGTTTCGTATTTATGGGAGTAGCAGAAAGCATAGACTCAGCATTCAACAACGCAATCAGTATAGATGCAATAGTAGTGTGCGGGAGTTTGTTTTCAATAGACTCAATACTAAGATCGTTTAGTAATATAGGCACACATACATATAGAACGGCAAGAAAAGACGAAACATCATATTTAATATTAAATGTAATAGTAAGTTTTCTACTAGGAATAATAGTATTTGCAGGAAGAAATTATATAGTAAATATTTTTGGCTTAACTGATATACAAAAACAGTTATTATCTAGTATTTTAATATTATATATAGGCTATTTAGTTTTAGGAAGATTAGCAAATGCACTATTTGAGATGGTTAGGCTAAAAGGAAAATTAAAACTTTATAGAAAAAGTTTGATTGTATATTATATTATATTAATCGGACTAGATACTATTGCATATTTAACAACACATAACCTGGAGATGTTATTTGTAGCAACAATGATTTCATGGATAATATCAATTGTATATATGTTAAATAGTTTAAAATTAAAAATGAAATTGCCAGATAAAGAAGTCATAGAAAATGTGAAAAAATATGGAATACCAACCGCTTTAGAAAGATTATTTTCACGTATATTTATTTTAATATATGGAGTAATAGCAAGTCATATGGGTACAGAAAAATATTCAATTCATACAGTATGTTATGCTGTATGTGTAAGTTTGGAATTAATAACAAATGCATATCAAGCCACATTAATGATAAAAATACCAACAAATGAATCTTATAAAAATCAAAAACAAGTAATAATAGATATGAAAAAAAGTTGTTATCCAGTTTTAATATTATTAAATTATATATTTGCAATAGGATACTTAGTAATACAACATGGAAGTCTACCATTGGAAAAATGCTTTCCATATATTATTTTTTATACATTTGGAGTATTTGGATTGTATCATTACGAAAATTACAAAACATTATGTATTATGCAAGAAAAGCCTAAAATATTGTTATTAGGTTCTACAATAGGAAGTTTTATTAGAGTTTTAATTTGTTTAGCATTTTGCAAATCTGATATTGCTTTGTTTGTCTTTGGAGTAGTTAACTTTGTTGATTTTTATATTAGAAGTGTTATTTATAGAATTGAATTAGAAAAAATAGATGAAAATACAGAGTGTATGATAAATAATAATGCTTAAAATATACTATGAAAATGTAAAAGTTTTCATAGTTTTTTTCTATCCTAAAAAATTAAAAGTGACAAAATTTATAGTAAAAAAGTCACCTAAAAGTCACTTTCAAAAATTATACTAAATATAACAAATAATAATTTTCAACTAATTTAAGAACGTCCCCAGTGGCCGAAAAAAGAAAGTGAGGAAGAATATGGAAATATTAAGAGTAGAAAACTTAAACAAAACATATGGAAAAGGAGAAAATCAAGTAAAAGCAGTAGACAATGTATCGTTTTCTGTACAAAAAGGAGAATTTGTAGCAATAATCGGAGCAAGTGGAAGCGGAAAGTCTACATTGTTACATTTAATTGGTGGAGTAGACAGACCAACATCAGGAAAAGTTTTTATAGATGGAAAAGATATTTACACTTTAAATGACGATAATCTTGCTATTTTTAGAAGAAGACAAATTGGGTTAATTTACCAATTTTATAATTTAATACCAGTTCTAAATGTTGCAGAAAATATTACATTACCAACAAAATTAGATGGTAGAGATGTTGACGAAAGAAGACTAAATGATTTATTAAAAACATTAGGGCTTGAAAAAAGAAAATACAATTTACCAAACCAATTATCAGGTGGTCAACAACAAAGAGTTTCTATTGGTAGAGCTATGATGAATGAACCTGCATTAATGCTTGCAGATGAACCAACTGGGAACTTAGATTCAAAGGCAAGTGAAGAGATTATTTCATTATTAAGACTTTCAAATAAAAAGTATAATCAAACCGTTATAGTTATAACACATGACGAAAAAATTGCATTAGAAGCAGATAGAATTATAACAATTGATGATGGAAAAATAATTAAAGATGAAAGGACTGGAAAATAATGAAGGTTTTAAATGAGTTAAGTGTAAAGGATTTAAGGCTAAATAAAAAAAGGTCAATTGTAATTATAATTGGTATTATTTTATCAACAGCTTTAATCTGTGGAGTTGCAGGGCTTATAACAAGTTTTCAAAGGACATTTGTAGAAACTGCAAAAAACAGTCAAGGGAATTATCATGCAATTTTTTATAATGTTCCAAAAGATGAGCTTAAATATATTGAAGAAAATAGAAGTGTTGAAGACTACTATTTATCAGAAGAATTAGGATATAGTTATTTATCAAATGGAAATACATCAACAGAGGAAGAAGAAAAGCCGCTTGTTAATGTTATTTCAATGAATGACAAGTTTTTAAATAATATGGCTATAAATATAAAAGATGGTAGATTACCAGAAAATGATGGTGAACTTGCAATTTCAACTAGAATAAATGAAAAATTTAAGACAAATTACAAAGTTGGAGATACTATAACATTAAATGTTGGAGAATTAAAAGGAACTTTAGAGAATCAAAATGCCAATTATTATGATGAAGAACGAATCAAAAAAACAGATGGAGCAGAACAAACAACTGAAAATGAAATTGTTAACGTAACTTCAAAAACATATAAAATTGTTGGAATAATAGAAAGACCAACTGTTGCAATTGAACCTTATGAAGCAGAATGGTTTACAGTTATCACAAAAATGCAAACAATAAATAAAAAAGCAAACATAGCAGTTTTATATTCAAAACCAAATGATTATGTAAAAAATACAGAAAGCATAAACCAAATGGTAACCGCAAAATCTGGAACAAAAGAAAATGATTTTAATAGAGTTAGCGGGTTAGATAAAACATATAAAAGTTATAAATATAAGATAAAAATAAATAAAGAATTATTAGCATATCAAGGAGCAAGTCTAGATGACGACACATTAAGAACAATTTATGGACTAGGAGCTTTTATAATGGGAATTGTTCTAGTATCAAGTGTATTTGTTATTAGAAATGGATTTGCAATATCAATAACAGAAAGATTAAAACAATATGGAATGCTTTCAAGCATTGGAGCAACAAAAAAACAAATCAAAAAAAGTGTTTATTTTGAAGGCTTTATATTAGGAATTATAGGAATACCTCTAGGAATTTTAAGTGGAATATTTGCAATTTATATATTAGTAAATGTAGTAAATTACATATTAAAAGATTATGTATCAAGTGGAACTTTATTAACATATGGAATATCATGGACTGCAATAGTTGTAAGTATAATTGTATCAATTGTAACAATATGGCTATCTTGCAGAAGGTCTGCTAAAAAGGCATCAAAAATAACACCAATTGAAGCAATAAGAAGTTCAGAAGATGTAAAATTAAAAGCTAAGAAAATAAAATGTCCAAAAATCATAACAAAAATATTTAAAACAGGTGGAGAAATTGCATACAAAAACTTAAAAAGAAGCAAGAAAAAATATAGAACAACAGTAATATCTATAATTGTCAGCGTAGTAATATTTATTGCAATATCAAGTTTTATACAATACGGATTCAAAATGTCAAGTGCATATTATACAGAAAGAAATTATAATTATGTAGTATATGCTCGTACAGCAGAAATCTTAACAGACATATCTAATTTACCAGATATTGGAGAATATTCAATTAATAAAAGTAATATATTTGAAATGAACATGGATGATAAGCATAAATCAGAATTAACTGAATATGGAAAAAACATAAAAAATAGATATTATGCAGAAGACAAAAATGGAAATTTAATAGATAACATTAATATTATTTCATTAAATAAAAGTTCATATGAAAACTATGTGAAAAATATAGGTGGAAATTACGAAACATACAAAGATGGAGCAATTTTAGTTGATAACAATATTAATGTAGATGATAATGGAAAAAGAATTCAAGGCAGTATGTATACTTGGAAAAAAGGAGACACTGTTACAGGAAAAATAGATGACAAAGAATATAGCATAAAAATAGTATCAAAGACAGAAGAAAGACCAAATGGAGTTGAAAATCTATATAATACTGAGGCATATTTTATTGTAAGTGAAGAATTTATAAACAAAACAGGATTTAAATCAGCAGCTTTATATGCACAATCAAACGACACTGATAAATTAGATGAAGAAGTTGAACAATATAAAACTGAAAATAGCTTTACTAATTCTGACTTAAATGCATTCAATATGGAAGAATCAATAAGGGCTGAAAATGCAGTTGTATTAGTTATCTCAATATTCTTATACGGATTTATTGGAGTAATTACATTAATAGGAATAACAAACATTTTCAATACTATAACAACAAATATGAATTTAAGAAAAAAAGAATTTGCAATGCTTAAATCAATAGGAATGACCAAAAAAGAATTTAATAGAATGATTAGATTAGAAAGTATTTTTTATGGTGTTAAATCTTTGGTTATTGGTATACCAATTGGATTAGTGTTATCTTATGGTATGTATAATGTGTTTAGAAATAGTATGGAAATTGAATATGTATTACCTTATAAATCAATTGTGGTTGCTGTGATATTTGTGGCTATTGTTATTGGTATTATTATGAGATATTCTATGAGTAAGATTAATAAACAAAATATTATAGAAACTATTAGAAACGATAATATATAAAGTATAGAAAGATAGTAACATGGTAGTTGCTATCTTTTTAAATTTGTTACAGATTTTACTTGTATTTTTTTCATTTTATATATATAATAATGACATAAATGATATAAAATTTTGGAGGAAGAGAGAAAAAATGAACTTTATAGAAACAATAAAAGAAAGAGCAAGACAAGAAATAAAAACAATAGTACTACCAGAAGCAGAAGATATACGAACATTAAAAGCAACAGAAGTAGCACTAAAAGAAAAATATGCAAATATAATTTTAGTCGGAAATGAAAAAAAAATAAAAGAAAAAGCAGAAACAAATAATGTGAATATTGATGGTGCAAAAATAATAGATCCACAAACATCACCTGATTACGAAAAATATGCAAATTTATTATACGAATTAAGAAAACATAAAGGAATGACAATAGAACAAGCAAAAGAAATAGCATTAAATCCAGTATATTTTGGAATGTTGATGGTAAAAGATGAAGAAACAACTGCAGATGGACTTGTTTCAGGTGCGGCACATTCAACTGCAGATACATTAAGACCTGCACTTCAAATTTTAAAAACTGCACCAGATACAAAATTAGTTTCAGCATTTTTTGTTATGGTTGTTCCAGACTGCGAATATGGTTCAAATGGAACATTTATATTTGGAGATGCGGGATTAAATGCAAATCCAAATCCTGAAGAATTATCGGAAATAGCAATATCATCAAGTAAAAGTTTTGAACAATTAGTTGGTAAAGAACCAAAAGTTGCAATGCTTTCATATTCTACAATGGGAAGTGCAAAATCAGAATTAACGCAAAAAGTTATTGATGCAACAAAATTATTAAAAGAAAAAGAACCAGATTTGAAAGCAGATGGAGAACTCCAATTAGATGCAGCCATAATACCAGAAGTTGCAAAATCAAAGGCACCAGAAAGTACAGTAGCAGGAGAAGCAAATGTTTTAATATTCCCAGATTTAGACGCTGGAAATATTGGATATAAGTTGGTTCAAAGACTTGCAAAGGCCGAAGCATATGGACCATTATGCCAAGGAATTGCAAAACCTGTAAATGATTTATCAAGAGGATGTAGTTATCAAGATATTGCAGGTGTTATTGCAATAACAGCAGTCCAAGCCCAAAAATAAACAGAAGCCAATGGAACATTATTAAATTGGTTCATAAGATAATATTAAAAGGAGGTCTTCTATGAAAATACTAGTTTTGAATTCAGGAAGTTCATCATTAAAATATCAAGTAATTGATATGGATACAGAAGAAATGTTGGTAAAAGGATATTTTGAAAGAATAGGACAACAAAATTCTTTTCTAACACATAAGGTAAATGGAATAAAACACAAATTTGAAAAAAGTGTAGCAAACCATGAACAAGCATTAAAATTTGTATTTACAAGATTAACAAATGACCATTATGGAGTTATAAAAGATTTAAATGAATTAGGTGGAATTGGGCACAGAGTTGTTCAAGGAGGAGAAAAATATTCTCAACCAGTTCTTATTACAGATGATGTTATAGCAGAGATTGAAAAATGTAGTGATTTAGCACCATTGCACAATCCTGCAGCAATTTTAGGAATAAACGCTTGTAAAAAAATAGCACCAAATATTCCAATGGTAGCAGTATTTGATACGGCATTCCATCAATCAATACCAAAAGAGAGATATATTTATCCAATACCATATGAATATTACAAAAAATATGGAATTAGAAAATATGGAGCACATGGTACATCACATGAATATGTTGCATATAGAGTTGCAGAAATTATGGGAAAAGATATTAAAGACTTGAAAATAGTAAATTGTCATTTAGGACAAGGTGCAAGTGTATGCGCAATTCAAAATGGTAAATCAGTAGAAACAAGTATGGGACTTACACCACTTGGAGGAATACCAATGGGAACTCGTTCTGGTGACCTTGACCCATCAGTTGTAACGTATTTAATGAAAAAGGAAAAACTAACACCACAAGAAATGGAGAATATATTAAACAAAAAATCTGGAGTTTATGGCATGTCAAGAGGAATATCTGTGGACTTTAGGGACATTGAAAATGAAGCACTAGCAGGCGGAACACATGCTCAAATGGCTTTAGATATATATCATTATTTAACTGCATCATATGTGGCAAAATGTGCAGTAGCTATGGGTGGAATAGATGTACTTACATTTACTGCAGGTGTTGGCGAAAAAGGACCAATATCAAGAAAAGCAATTTGTGAGCAATTAGAATTCTTTGGAGTAAAAATTGATGAAGAAAAAAACAAAATAAGAGGCGAAGAAGTTGAAATATCCGCAGAAGACTCAAAAGTAAAAGTCTATGTGATTCCAACAAACGAGGAATTAATGATAGCAAGAGAAACAAAAAACATAGTAGATAAAAATTAGGGATTAGGGGACGGGTCTCCAATCCCGAAAAAAAACAAAAATCGGGATTGGAGACCCGTCCCCCAATCCCTAAAAAGAAAGCGAGAGGATAAAATGAAAATATTAGTATTAAATTGTGGTAGTTCATCACTAAAATATCAATTAATAAACATGGAAACAGAAGAGGTAATGGCTTCTGGAAAATATGAAAGAATAGGAGAAGCAGAGGCTTTTATAACACATAAAGTAAATGGACAAAAAATAGAAATAAAAAATCCAGCATATAATCATTCAGAAGCAATAGACTTCACATTAAAACAATTTACAAATCCAGAATATAAAGTAATAGATAGTTTGGACGAAATAAATGCAATTGGACACAGATTAGTTCATGGCGGAGAAAAAATTGCAGAATCAGTTGTAATTGACGACAATGTTGTAAAAGTTCTAGAAGAATATACAGATTTAGCACCTTTACACAATCCGGCTTGTATATTAGGAATAAAGGCATGTCAAGAAGTTATGCCTGGAAAACCAATGGTAGGTGTATTTGATACAGCATTCCATCAAACAATGCCAAAAGATAAATTTATTTATCCAATACCATATGAATATTACAAAAAATATGGAGTAAGAAAATACGGATTTCATGGAACATCACATATGTTTGTATCACAAAGACTTGCTGAAATTGAAAACAGACCATTAGAAGGTACAAAAATTGTAACGTGTCACTTAGGACAAGGTTCAAGTATATGTGCTATAAAAGATGGAAAATCAGTAGATACAAGTATGGGATTAACACCACTTGGTGGACTTCCAATGGTTACAAGAAGTGGGGATTTAGACCCATCAGTTGTAACATATATAATGAAAAAAGAAAGCCTAACACCTGCACAAATGGAAGATTTATTAAATAAAAAATCAGGACTTTCTGGTATGTCTAATTTAGTTCCTGATTTTAGAGAAATAGAAATTGCATCAAATGAAGGACAACCAGATGCTAAAATAGCAGTTGAAAACTTCAATTACACAATTGCAAGTTATGTTGCAAAATATGCTGTTGCAATGAATGGTGTTGATTATATTATATTTACAGGAGGAATTGGTGAAAATCAAATTAATATCCGTAAAGGAATTTGTGAAAAATTAGAGTTTATGGGTGTTAAATTAGATGTTGACGCAAATAATATGAGAGGTGAAGAAAAAGTTATTTCTACTCCTGATTCTAAAATTAAAGTTTATGTTATTCCTACAAATGAGGAATTAATGATAGCTAAAGAAACTTTGAGATTAGTAAAATAAAATAAAAAAGTAGCAGATATTTAAATTCTGTTACTTTTTTGCTCTTAAAAGTATAAATATTTTAAGTAAAATAATAGTAAAAGTATTGATTAATAAGCAAAAAAAGTATAAAATTAGACAGACAATTACAATAAAAAACAAACAACAAAAATAAAACCTTTATATAATCTAGAAGGAGAAAACAAAATATGAAAAAACTACTATTTGGAGCATATTCATTAGACATAGGCGGAATAGAAAAAGCATTAGTAATACTTGTAAACAAACTACAAGAAAAGGGATATGACATAACACTTGTATTAGAAAAAAAACAAGGAATATTTTTAAACGAAATAGATCCAAAAATAAAAATAATAGAATATGCACCATCAAATAGCAAAAATAAAATACAAAGAAAAATAATTAATCTAATTAAAAGAATAAAATTTACATTAAAATACAAAAACAAATATGACTTTTCTGCAAGTTTTGCAACATATTCTTTACCAGCATCATTTATTGCAAGAACTGCGTCAAAAAATTGTTATTTGTGGGGACATGCTGATTATTTAACATTATTTGATGGAAATGCAGAAAAAATGAAAGAATTTTTTATAGAAAGAAATTTCGATAAATTTAAAAAAATAATTTTTGTTTCTAAAGAGGGAAAAGACAGTTTTATAAAAGTATTCCCTGAAATGAAAGAAAAAACAATGGTATGTAATAACTTAATAGATGCAAACAAAATATTAGAACTTTCAAAAGAAAAAATACCAGAAGAAGATTTATCAAAAATAAATAAATTGGAAAATACCAAAAAAGAAACAACAATATTTATAAATGTAGGAAGACATCAAGAAAAACAAAAAAAATTAAGTAGATTAATAGAAGCAGCAACTATGTTAAAAAAAGACAATATGAATTTTAAAATTATATTTATAGGTGACGGACCAGAAACTGAAGAATATAAAAAACAAGTAAAAAATAATCAATTGGAAAATAATATTATATTTTTAGGAAAAAAACAAAATCCATATCCATATTTTAAAATAGCAGATTGTGTTGTTTTAACATCAGATTATGAAGGGTATCCTGTAGTATTTTTAGAGAGTTTTATATTAGAAAAACCAATTATTACAACAAAGGTGTCAGATTATAAAGAAGTTGAAAATAAATATGGATTTGTAACTGAAAAAGATACTAAGGACATATATGAAAAAATGAAGAATTTTATTTTAAACGGATTTGAAATAAAAGAAAAATTTGACTATAAAAAATATAATGAAGAAATACTTAAAAAAATTGAGGATTTATTTTAAAACTCATGTCAAATTAATGATTGTCAAATTAATGATGAAAGGAAAACAAAATGCCAAAAGTAAGTATAATAGTACCATTTTATAATGTTGAAAAATACATAGAAAAATGTTTGCAAACATTAGTAAATCAAACATTAGCAGATATTGAAATAATATTGGTAAATGACGGTTCACAAGACGGAACAGAAGAAATAGCAAAAAAATATCAAGAACAATATCCACAAAAAATAAAATATCTTGAAAAAGAAAATGGTGGACTTTCTGATGCTAGAAATTACGCTATTCCATATGCAAAAGGAGAATATGTTGCTTTTTTAGATTCTGATGATTATGTTGAAACAAATATGTATCAAGAAATGTATGAGATTGCAAAAAAACAAAATAGTGATATGGTAGAATGTAATTTTATTTGGGAATATCCAAATAAATCCAGAATAGATGTAGGAACAACATATAATGGCAAACATGAAATGTTAGAAAAAGTAAGAGTGGTCGCATGGAATAAATTAATTAAAAGAGAAATATTAGAAAAGTCCAAAGTACAATTTCCGAAAGGATATAGATATGAGGATGTTGAATTTACATATAAATTAATACCATTTTTAGAAAAAATATCATTTTGTAAAACACCAATGATACATTATATCCAAAGAGAAGGTTCAATATCTAATGTTCAAAATAAAAGAAATGCAGAAATTTTTGATGTGATGCAACATGTAATAGACTTTTACAAAGAAAAAGGTTTATATGAGGAATATTATCAAGAATTAGAATATGTATATGCTCGATATGCTTTTTGTAGTTCTTTTTTAAGAATTGTAAAAATAAAAGATAAGAAAATTAGAAATGAATTATTGGATATAACTTGGAATAATGTTAACACAAAATTTCCAAATTGGAAAAACAATAGGATATTAAAAACAGAAAAAAGTAAAAAAAATCTGTATTTAAAATCAATAAATAAAATTACATATAAAATATATTCTAAAATATTTGCAATATAGGAAGAAAAGTAATATAGGAAGGAAAAAGCAAGACATGAAACATAAAATAAAACTTGAAAATATAATGTGTGTATTTATTATATTATGTCCAATATTAGATATAGCAAGTTTTGTATTTAGAAATACATTTAGCACGAAAATATCACCATCAACAATTATTAGACCAATAATACCAGCAATTGCAATATTATTTTTATTTATAAAAAAAGACAGAAAATTCAAAAAAAATATGATTATTGTAGGAACAATTTATGCGGTATATGCGGCTATACATATATATTTGTTTAGTAAAATAAAAACAGGTATGAGTTTTGGCTCAGAAACGCATGAATTGCAGTACATAATAAACTACACATTTATGATAATAAATTTAATAGTATTTACAACAGTATTTAAAAATGAAAATGTAGAAAAATTAAACAAAAGCATTTTAATATCAACAGGAATATATATTGGATCAATCTATATTGCAATACTAACAAAAACATCATCACACACATACATAGAAGGAATGGGATATAAAGGCTGGTTCGAGTCTGGAAATAGCATAAGTTCAATATTATTACTTACAATGTTTATATATTTGCCATATGTGAAAGATAAAAGATACAGAAAACTTATAATTTCTATAATAATTTTAGTAGGTGCATTTTTAAGTATGTTGATAGGAACACGAGCAGGGTTATTTGGATTCATACTTGTAATAGCACTTTATATGGGAATAGAAGTTTTATTTAATATAATCCGAAACAAGAAAATAGACAAAAAATTTTTGATAATTGGAATAACAGGACTTGCAATTGTTATATTAGTGGTTATTGGGTTTGGTTCAACAACAATACAAAGAAGAAAACACTTAAAAGATATTGAATCAGATATTATAGATGAGTCAAGTCAAGAAAATGCACATATAACAGGAAGCACTTTAAGAATTAAAGAACAAATAGAAAATAATGAGATTGTAGAAGGATATATGTCTGAATCACAAAAACAATCAATTATGGACTTATATAATATTGCTAATAAATTGCAGGTAAAAAACAATGACCAAAGAATGCAACAATTAATATATAATTTAGCACTTGTTAAAAATCAAAAAAATATATTATTAATATTGTTTGGTAATGGATATGTTGCAAATTTTAGTGAACTTGTATTGGAAATGGAATTAATTTCAATGCTGTTAAACTTTGGAATTGTAGGATTTGCATTATATATGGGACCTTTTATTGCAATATTATTTGCTGGTCTATATTATGGAATAAAATATAGAAAGGTGATAGACAGTCAATACGCATTCTTGTGGTTTGGTTTAGCAATGGCATTTGCTTTATCATTATTATCTGGTTACACATTTTTTAATTTATCATCAATGATAATAATTGTGTCTATAAGCACAAATTTGATGAAAAAGATGAAAGAATATAAAAGTTAGTTTATTGAAAAATACTAAATCAAGAAATTGATTATAGCGAAAGGAAAATTTATGAAAAAAATATTATTTGGGATAACAGGTTTAACTCTTCGGTGGAGCAGAAAGAGTACTAGTAGATTTAGCAAATGAATTATCAAAAAAATATGATGTTACAATCTTTACTTTGTATGGAAATGGAGAATTAGAAGGACAATTATACACAAAAGTAAAACACGTAACATTGTATAAACAAAAATATAATGATTTATCAAACTTTAAGAAAAAGGTAATTCCACTAAAAGTTTTATTAATGAAAAATAGAATCTATAAAAAATATATAAAAAAAGATTATGATGTAGAGATTGCTTTTTTGGAAGGACCTATAACACGTTTATTTAGTGTTAAGAACAAGAAAACAAGAAAAATTGCATGGGTACATAACGATATTTCATTAGTTTTTGGAAATGGCTTAAAGGCCAAAATGAAAAAGAAAACAGATAGAAAAATATATTCAAAATACAATAAAATTATTTTTGTAAGTAGAGATAATTTGAAAAAATTTGTTGAACAATATCCAGATTTAAGAAATGCAGAATTAGAACCTGTAAAAAAAGATGTAATATATAATTATTTGGACAAAGAATTGGTAATAAAAAAATCAAATGAAAATATGGATATTGAATTTGATAATAAAACTTTAAATTTTGTAACTGTCGCAAGACTTGTACCACAAAAGGCAATTGACAGAATTATAGATGTACATACAAAACTTATACAAAATGGTTTTGAACATAATTTTTATGTAATAGGTGAGGGGCCAGAACAAAAAAAATTGGAAAATAAGATAGATGAAAATCAAATTCAAAATACTTTTCACTTATTAGGTAAAAAAGAAAATCCATATCCTTACATAAAAAAAGCAAATTATTTTTGCCTTTTGTCAAAATTTGAGGGATATGGTATGGTTTTGGAAGAGGCAAAAATATTAGGAAAAAACATTTTGATAACTGATACTGCTGCAAGAGAAGCAGTAGAAAATTATGGACAGGCAGTTGTAATCCCAAATGATGAAGAAAATATATATCAAACTTTGAAAGAGGTTATTAAAAAAGGAAAAATAAATCAAAATAATATACAACAAAATTATGATAATAAAAAAATAATTGAAAAAGTAGAAAAATTATTAGAAGAATAAAAATGAAAGGAGCACAAAGTGAAAATTTCAATATTAACACCAACATATAATAGAGCAAATTTATTAACAAATTTATACAATAGCCTTGTTAAAAATTTAAATTATGGTTTAGAAATAGAATGGCTTATAATGGATGATGGTTCAACAGATAACACACAAAGTGTAGTTGAAAATTTTATAAAACAAAACAAAATAGATATAAAATATTTTAAACAAGAAAACCAAGGCAAAATGGTTGCAATTAATAATTTAGTAGAAAAAACAACTGGAGAATTGATAGTCGATTGTGACTCTGATGATTATTTTTCTGATGATGCATTCAAGATAATTAAGGAATCTTATGAAAAATATCCAAATGAAAACCAAGAATTATATGGAATGTGTTTTTTAAAATATGATACTAAAGGACAAAATATGGGACAACTATTTAAGAATGAGAAGACTACAATGTTTGATTTGTATTTTAAAGAGGGAGAAGATGGCGAAAAGGCTCTTGTGTTTTATTCAAATATTAGAAAACAATTTAAACATGAGTTGGAACATGGCGAAAAGTTTGTTACTGAGGCTAGAATGTATCATAAAATGGATGAAAATTATAAAATGGCATGCATTAATGAACCAATTATGATTTGTGAGTATCAGGATGAGGGATATACTCAAAATATTATGGAGCAGTTTAAGAAGTATCCTTTTGGTTATTATATGTATTTTAAAGAAATTTTACATAAAAATATGAAGGGTGTTCTTTTTAAAAAGAGATTGTATGCAATTAAACATTTTTTGTTGTTTTGGTATTTAAAAAATATCAAGAAATAGAGAGGAATTAATATGAGTAGAGTAAGCATAATTGTTCCTGTATATAATGCCGGAATAAAGTTAGAAAGATGTTTGGAATCTTTGGTTAATCAGACTGAAAAAGATATAGAAATTATTGTTATAAATGATGGTTCAACAGATGATTCTGAACAAATTATAAATAAATATGTGGAAAAATATAGTGAATATATTAAATTTTATTCAAAAAAAAATGAAGGAGTGGCAAAAACAAGGAATTTTGGAATTGAAAAGGCTACTTCAAATTATATATTTTTTGTTGATGCGGATGATTATATAGATACAAATACAATAAAAAAATTAAAACCATATATGGATGATGATGTTGATATTATCAAATTTAAATTACAAAGAGTAAATGAACAAGGTGAGATTTTAGAAAAAGTTGATGGACCTACGTTTGCAAAAACATCTGGACAAAAAGCATTTGATACATTATTTAGTGAAGATGTTTTAATTGATTCTCCATGTGTTTATATAATGAAAAAAGAATTATTTATACAAAATAATTTTAAATTTAAAGAAACTTACCATGAGGACTTTGGTTTAATACCTTTAATTTTATTAAAAGCAAAGAGCTTTGTGTCATTACCAGAATATTTGTATTATTATGTTCAAGCAGATAACAGTATAACTAGAAACAATGATTATGAAAAAACTTTAAAAAGAGTGGAAGATGTTATAAAACATTATGATAATGCAATTATAGAGATAAACAAAATGAATTTAAATAAAAGAACTGATGAAAATGCAAAAATTTATTATACAAATGCACTTATATTGAAAATGTATGAACTGAAAGAAGAGGACAAAAATAAATATTTGGCAGAACTTAAAAAAAGAAAATTATATAAAAATATTAGGGCTAGAAATTTAAAACAACTTATAAAAAAAATAATTTTAAAATATGATATAAATTTTTATTTGAAAATGAGGGGGTAATAGTTTGAAAACAATAATGTTATGTTTAAACCAACTTGGAATAGGTGGAATTGAAACAGCAGTTTTAAGTCAAACGTCTCAATTAATAAAAAAAGGTTATAAAGTTGTAGTATTAGCAAAAAATGGAATTTATAAAGAACAGTTTGAAAAAGTAGGGGCAACATGTATAGATTTTGAATTTATTATTCAAAATGAAGTTGATACTACTAAAATACAACATATATGTGATATTATAAAAAAATATAATATTGAACAAGTTAATATTCATCAAATAGATTGTATAAGTGTAGTGTTTCCTGCATGTGTTTTTTGCAAAGTGCCATATGTTGCATATATTCACTCAGAAATAAAAGGAACATATGATTGGTTTGAAAAAAATTATCTTTCTTATAATATAATGTTTAATTTGTATTTTGAGTTGGCTCAAAAAATAATAACAATAACAGAAGCAGTAAAAGAGGAAAATAAAACAAAGTATAATATACAAGATAATAAATATTTAGTTATGAAAAACAGTATAGATTTTGATAACTTTAATGGTAAAAAAAATCCTGAGAAAATTGAAAAAATTTTGTTGATTAGTAGACTGTGCACCGAAAAATTAGACTCGATAAAAAATGCAATAGCTATGTTTAGAATATATAATGAAAAACATCCTAATTCAGTGTTAACAATAGCAGGAGATGGTGAAAAAAGGAAAGAAGTAGAAGAATGGATAGAAGACATAAAAAAATCTGTTATTATGCTGGGACAAATAAATAATGTTGCTGAAATTATGGCAGAAAATGATATGGTTATAGGAATGGGACGATGTATCTTAGAAGCGGTTGCAATGAAAAAAATTGCATTAATAAGTAGTTATAATGGAATAAAATGTATTTTAACTCCAGATATTATAGAAAAAGTTGCAAATACAAATTTTGCCGCAATAGACTTTGAAACTATTGAAGAAAGAAAAATAGTTGATTTAGTAGAAAAATTAAACCAAGATGACATAGATAAAATTGTAAAAGAAAATTATGATTATGCTTATAAAAATTTAAATTCTAATGATTCTATTTATATAATTAAAGAAAGTAAAATGAAAAATTGTTCAAAAGAATTTATAGAATCAATTATTGAATTACAAAATTTATATGTTAAAACAAATGAGCAATTACATGAAAATTATAGAAAAAATGAAGATGCTAAACAATGGTTAATTAATCAAAGTAAAATAAGACAACAAGAATTGGAAAGTCGAATAAACAAATTGAAAGAAGAAAATAATGAATTAAATAGCAAATTAGAAAAAATATATAATAGCAGATTTTATAAAATTTATCATAAATTATTTAAGTAAACTAAAAATAAAATGTAATATAAATGTAATATTAAAAATATTTTATTATTTGACAAAATGTGATAAAATTATGGTGTAGTAGATATACGAAAGGATGAAGAATTATGAAGAATATTAAAGAAAAACTTAAAATTGTAACATATATTTTGGCGGCTATGTCTGTTATATTTGTTACATTTAATATAAAGGAATCATTGGCAACAGAAAATACAAAGACTATTGAAGAGGGAACATATGTTATAAAATCAGCTATAAATGATAAATTTGTATTAGATATTGAAGATGCATCAAAAGCAAATGGGGCAAATTTACAAATATACCAAAGTAATGGAACAAATGCACAAAAATTTAAAGTAAAATATTTAAACAATGGTTATTATACAATTGAATCTGTAAATTCTGGAAAAGTATTAGATGTAGATGATGCTAAAAAGACACAGGGAACTAATGTACAACAATACGATTCAAATAATACTGATGCACAGAAATGGACTATAAAAAAGAATAGTGATGGAACTTATTCACTTGTATCAAAATGCAATAATTTGTATATGGATGTAAAAGATGGAATTGCAAGTAATAGCAGAAATATACAGGTATATGGAGGAAATGGAACTAAAGCACAAAAGTTTAAATTTGAAAAAGTTGCAGATTCTATAAATTATAGTGAAAAAGCAGAAAAAACAATTTCTGATGGTACATATACTATAAAATCAGCTATAAATGATAAATTTGTATTAGACATAGACAATGCATCCAAATCAAATGGTGCAAATGTACAAATATATCAAAGCAATGGAACAAATGCACAAAAATTTAAAGTGAAATATTTAAATAATGGTTATTATACAATTGAATCTGTAAATTCTGGAAAAGTATTAGATGTGGATAATGCAGGAAAAAATCAAGGAACTAATGTACAACAATATGGGTCTAACAATACAGATGCACAAAAATGGATAATTGCTAAAAATACTGATAGTACTTATTCAATTGTATCAAAATGCAATAATTTGTATTTGGATGTAAAAGATGGTATTGCAAGTAGTGGAAAAAATATTCAAGTATATGGAAGAAATGGAACTAGAGCACAAAAATTTAAATTTGAAGCTGTAACAAACAATTCAGAAAGTAACAATGTGAAACCACAAAAAACAATAGCAGATGGAACATATACTATAAAATCATCATTAAATACAAAATATGTATTTGATATAGCTTGGGGATCAACTCAGAATTATGGTAATTTACAATTATACCAAGATTCTACAGTAGGTCAACAAAGATTTAAAGTAAAATATTTAGGTGATGGATATTATTCTATAACGGCTGCACACTCTGGTAGAGTTTTGGATGTTTCAAATGCTGGAAAAACAAATGGTACAAATGTACAACAATATTCATCAAACAATTCAGACGCACAAAAATGGATAATTGCAAAAAATAGTGATGGTACATATTCAATTGTTTCTAAATGCAATAATTTATATATGGATGTAAAAGATGGTATTGCTGGTAATAACAGAAATATTCAAATGTATAGTGGAAACGGAACAAAAGCACAAAAGTTTGTTTTTGTTGAATCTAAAAACAATATAAATATAGATGAGACAAAATATCCTGGATATAAAGAAAAAATACAAGACTTAATTGATAAACATCCAAATTGGAATTTTGAATTATTATATACAGGTTTAAAATTTGATAATGTTGTTGCGGGAGAATATAGAGTACATTCAAGAAATCTAGTACCAACTTCATATGGTGGAGAATGGATATGCTCAGTATGTGGAACAACTTTATATGATAGTGGATGGTATTGTGCATCAGAAAAAGCAATAGCATATTATATGGATCCGAGAAACTTCTTAGATGAAACAAATGTATTTCAATTTCAAAATTTAAATAGTTATTTAAATGGTGTATGCTCTTTAGAAGGAGTAAAAAGTAAAGTGAGTGGTACATTTTTACAAAATTATGCTAATGATATAGACACAGCGTGTAGAAATAAAAATGTAAATTCATATTACATAGTAGCTAGATTGTTGCAAGAACAAGGCAATGCTGGTACAACTATAGGAAAAGGAATGAATGGAGGGGATGGAAAAACATACTATAATCCATTTAATATAGGTGCATCAGGAAATGGTTGGACGGAAATATATAAAAATGCATTAGCAACAGCAAAATCTTATGGGTGGGACACGATGGAAAAAGCACTTGAAGGTGGAATTGATTTTTGCAAAAAGAACTGGTTAGAAAATTATCAAAACACATTATATCAAAATAAATTTGATATAGATACTCGAAATGGAACAGCATTATATGAACATCAATATATGCAAAATTTAATGGGAGCATATAGTGAAGCAAGAACATTAAAATCAATGTATGCTAATACAGGAAAAACAGACGCTAACTTTACATTTATAATACCAGTATATGAAAAAATGAATACAACAGCATATGCAATGCCAGTAAATAACTCAGAAATATCACCAATTAATGTAAAGGTTACTGCAAATGGTGGATTGTATTTAAGAGAAAGTGCAAATACAAGTTCTAAACAATTAAGATTAATACCACAAGGAACTGTTATTTTATCAGTGCAGAGGGGAATTAATAGCAATTGGCAAAAAGTAATAACTGAGGATGGAGTAATAGGTTATATGTCAGGAACATATTTGAGTGTTGTTAATGATGTTACAAATTGTTATTATACTGCAAAAGTTAAAACAAATGACGGAAGTGGTTGTAAAATAAGAGTAGGACCAAGTATCTACTTAGACCAAATAACGGCATTATCAGATGGAACAGAGGTAAGGGTAATTGATAAAGGAAGATATAATAATATAGATGGATATGATTGGTGCAGGATTCAATTATCAGATGGTAGACAGGCATTTATGCCTATAAAATACTTAAAATAAATGGAAAAAAGGTTGGAAAATTAGAGTGAAATTCAATTCTTTTCCGACCTATTTTTTGTATGTAGAAGGGAATGATTAACATGAAAAAAATTATAAAATTTTTAATTGTATTTTGTATAACAACAATTTTTTATATAAACTTTTATAATGTATATGGAAGTTTTGCTGACTTTACTGATGGCGATGCGAGAAATCAAACAGAAAAAATGGAACAAGAACAAAATAAGAAGTTTGATACATTAAAATCAAACAATAATTATTTGTCAAGTTTAAGTGTGGAAGGATATGAGCTATCACCTGAATTTGATAAACAAACCCTAGAATATACTTTAAATAAGAAAATAAAAGAAAGTGAAATCAATATAAAAGCAATAGCAGATGACAGCAAGGCAACTGTAACAGGAACTGGAAATATAAAAATAAATAAGAATCAAAATAAATTTAGAGTTGATGTTACTGCAGAGTCTGGAACGGTAAGGACATATATAATAAAAATAACGCAAGACGATAATTCTAGTACCGTTACAAATGTTGATGAAAATTCTACAATAAATGATATGCAAACGACTCTTACAGATAAAGCTATAATTAATGAAATTGAAAATCAAGAAGAAAATAATAAAATAAATTTAAATAAAAAAATGATTGTGGTAATAGCACTAATATTTATTGTTTTAATAGTTATAATAAAATTTTTCACTAAAAAAAAGAGTGCAAAACATAAAAAATAAATACAACAAATGTTTACAAATTATAATTTTATGATATAATTAGAAAAATTAGAAAGGAAAATGACTTAAAATGAAAAAAAATAATGAAGAATATAGCATTGTGGTAGATAATGTATATAAAACATTTAATGTGTATTTAGACAAGGCAAACACTATTAAAGAAAAATTATTATTTTTGTTTAGTAGAAATAGAAAAGAAAAAAGAGAAGTTTTGAAAGGCATTAACTTAACAGTAAAAAAAGGTGAAGTAGTAGCGTTAATTGGAACAAATGGAAGTGGAAAATCCACTTTACTAAAATTAATGACAAAAATAATATATCCAAATAAAGGAAAAATAGAAACAAAAGGGAAATTAACATCTTTATTAGAATTGGGAGCTGGATTTCATCCTGATTTTTCTGGAAGAGAAAATATATATTTTAATGCATCCATATTTGGATTAACTAGAAAAGAAATAGACGATAGATTAGAAGATATAATAGATTTCTCTGAATTAAGGGATTTTATAGATAACCCAGTAAGAACATATTCATCAGGAATGTATATGAGACTTGCATTTTCTGTAGCAATAAATGTTGATGCAGATATTTTGTTAATTGATGAAATTTTGTCTGTTGGAGACGAACACTTCCAAAATAAATGCTTTAATAAAATGCTAGAACTTAAAAATGAAGGAAAAACAATGGTATTTGTTACGCACAGTATGGAATCTGTAAAAAGATTATGTGATAGAGCAGTATGGCTTAAAGATGGTAAAATAAAAATGGATGGCAACACAGAGGAAGTTGTAGATGAATATATAAAAGAGACAAAATAAAGGAGAGTATAATTAATGAACGAAGAAGAAAAATATTTTGATTACAGTATGGTTCCCGGAAAAGAAATATTAAAAAATAAATCAATTAATGATGGAAAACCATTAATAAGTATAATAACAGGGTATTATAATTGTAAAAATTATATAAGACAGACAGCAAATTCTATAATAAATCAAACTTTTCCATATTGGGAATGGATAATTATAAATGATGGAAGTACAGAAGAAGGGACAGAAGAAACATTAAAAGAAATTGAAAAACTAGATTGTAGAATAAAAGTATATAATGAAAAAAATCAAGGAAGGATTTTGGCAAGAGATACAGCAATTGCAAAATCTAATTGTGATTTGTTATTCATATTAGATGCGGATGATGTAATAGACAGAACTATGTTAGAATGTTGTTATTGGACATTAAAAACTAATCCAAAAGCATCTTGGGTATATGCAGATTTGGTTAATTTTGATGGGCAAGAATTTTTGTGGAGAAAAATTTTTGATTGTAGTGTAGAAAAAAAAGAAAATATTATTCCTGTTTGTTCATTGATAAAAAAAGAAGTATTACTTGATGTTGGAGGATATGGAGTTGTAGATAATGATGTACACGAAGACTGGCATTTATGGCTTAGAATGCTTGAAAAAGGATATTTTCCAATAAGAATGAATTATTATGGATTTTGGTATAGAAAGAAAAAAGAAGGCGGAATATTAGACTCAATTAATAATGATAAAAAAAGAGATGAACATGCAAGAAAAGAAATAGAAAAACAAGCACAAAAAATTGAAAATGAAGTATATGCTGTACAATTTCCGACAACTACAAAATGTAATTATGATTCATACCCATATGTATTTGACTGGAATCGTAAACCAATTAACAATAAAGGTGAAAAAATAAGATTATTATTCTTATTTCCTTGGTTTAAAGTTGGAGGAGCTGATAAATTTAATTTGGATTTAATTGAAAGATTAGATAAAAATAAATTTGATATCACAATTGTTACAACAGAATACTCAGAATATGTTTGGAGACAAAAATTTGAAAAATATGCAGAAGTATTTGACTTAACAAGCTTTTTAAATAGACAAGATTGGCCAGCATTTATACATTATTTAATAAAATCAAGAAATATAGATATAGTAATGCAATCAAGTAGTTATTTTGGCTTTTATGCTATACCTTGGTTAAAATCTGAATTTCCTGAAGTTGTCTTTACTGACTATTTACATAGTGTTAACTGGGGTTGGAGAAATGGTGAATATCCAAGAGATTCAGTTGCAATAGATGGATTTTTAGATAAAACATATACATGTACAAAAATATTGAGAAAAATAATGAAAGAGGACTTGGGCAGAACTATAGACAATGTAGAAACAGTATATATTGGTGTTGATGAAAAAGAATTTGATAGTGAAAAAGTTGATATAAAAAGTAACAAAGACTTGGCAAATCAATTAGAAAAAATAAAAGGAAAGAAAGCAATCTTGTTTTTATGTAGAATATCAGAAGAAAAACGACCAATATTTATCCTAAAAGTGCTTAAAAAAATGTTAGAAAAGGATCCTAATATTATTTTGATGGTAGTAGGTGATGGTCCGGTTTTGGCAGAAATGAAAAAAACTGCACAAAAAGATGGAATTACTGATAATGTGATTTTTTTCGGAATGCAAAGTAATGTAAAGCCATTTTATAAAGTTGCAGATGTAAGTGTTATATGCTCTTTAGTAGAAGGATTAACAATTACTACTTATGAATCATTGTCTATGGGAACACCTGTAGTTACAGCAGATGTAGGTGGACAGAAAGAATTAGTAGATGATACTTGTGGTAGAGTAGTTCGAAATATTCAAACTGCAAAAAATGGAATGTACAATAGAAATTATTCGTCAGAGGAAATAGAAAGATATGCAAATGCATTAGAGGAAGTGTTAAAGGATTCAAAGATAAAAGATAATTGTAGAGAAAAGATATTAAATGGATTTACAGTTAATAATATGGTTAAAACATTTGAAAAAGAATTTGAAAATTTTGCTAAAAATGGAACTTCAATAAATCCTTTATGTGTATCTAATAAAGACTTATATAAACAATATATAGTTTTATATAATCAGGTAGACAGAAGAAATTATTTCCCACAAGAAGGCGGAAATGATTTTGAAATGGCAAGTGTTAGAAACTATAAAATTTCAATGATAAAAGGTAAACTATGGAAAAATCCTATATATAGAGGATTTATAAAGTTTTTGCAAGCAATAGGTGTTACAAAATTAATTAAAAATACAGGTATTAAAGAAAAAATAAGAAAAATCATATAAAAAACTGAAGGAGTTAAAATGAAAAAGGTATTTAAAGATTTATATAATTACAGAGAATTATTAAAAACTAATGTAAAAAAAGAAATAAGAGGGAAATATAAAAATTCTTTTTTAGGTGTATTATGGTCATTTTTAAATCCATTATTGCAAATAGCAGTATATGCAATTGTGTTTCAAATTATATTAAAAAATCCACAAGAAAATTATGCAATTTTTATTTGTTGTGGGTTAATACCATGGACATTCTTTTCCTCTACAATTAGTAGAGCAGCGTTTACAATGGTTGAAAATGGAAATTTATTAAAGAAAGTATATTTCCCAAGAGAAATATTACCAATATCAATTGTTACAAGTGAAGCAGTTAATTTTCTAATATCTACAATTATAATTATTGCTTTTGTAATATTTGGTGGAGTTGGACTTAGTAAATATATTGTATTTTATCCATTAGTACTAATTGCACAATATATATTGTTAATTGGAATTTCACTTATAGTATCAAGTATATCAGTATATGTAAGGGATTTACAACACTTAATAGGAGTAGCATTACAATTATTCTTTTATGCAACTCCAATTGTATATTCTGCAAATGTTATACCAGATAATCTAAAATGGATTTTAAATTTGAATCCTATGACATATATAATTGAAGCTTATAGAGATATTTTTTATAATCAAACAATGATAAATATCCAACCATTATTTATTTTGATTATAATATCTGTAGCACTTTGCATTATTGGATATTTAATATTTAATAAACTACAGAAAGGCTTTGCAGAACAATTATAATAAAATTTATATCTTGAGGAAGGAAGAATAAAAAATGAAAGATAAAATTACTGAGGTAATAAAAAAATCAGCAATATTTCTATTAATGGAAATAACATTAATATTAGTAATAACAACATTATTATTTTTTGTTGGTGTAACTATTACGAAGTGGCATCTACCAATAATTACAATAATTACTATAATAGCTACATTATTGTTTTATAAAAAAGATGATATTAAAATAAATTCAACAGCTATTGTTATAGGATTAATAATATTATCTGTAACTACGTTAATAGAAGGAAAGGTATATGATACTACAGCTGATGGAAATACATATCATAAATTAGCAATTGGAAGTTTAAAAAATGGATGGAACCCTGATTATGAAGATAGTAAAGACAGAAAAAAAGAAAATGGAAATCCATTTGATACTTCAGAAGATAATATAAATACTTTATGGATAGACCATTATGCTAAAGGAACAGAAATATATGCAGCAGTTATATATGCTTTTACAGGAAATATGGAAACTGGAAAAGGATATACTGTAATACTTATGTATATAGCATTTGGAATATTATTTTCATATTTGTATAAAGACAAAAAAAGAAACTTATTTACAAGTTTAGCAATAGCTATTTTGGTACCATTTAATGCTATAACGGCTGTACAAATATTTAATTATTATGTAGATGGAGCATTATTAATTACTACATTGCTTATAATATATAGTTTAATTGTTCAAAGTACTAGAACTAATGAAAATGAAAGAGAGAATTTACTTTTATTAGCGTGCAACATAATATTGTGTATAAATATTAAATTTACAGGTCTTGCTTTTGCTGGAATATTCTGTTTCGTATTTTATGTATATTGGATAATAAAAGCATTTAAACAAGGTAAAGAACAATTTTTTGAAGAATTTAAAAAATATACAATATTTTATATAGTTACTGTTGTTGTGGCTATTGGAATTGTTGGATTTTCATCATATACAAGAAATATGATAGATCATGGACATCCATTATATCCATTATCAGGAAAAGGACATGTTGATAATATGGTATTAAAAGAACAACCTACATCTTTTAGTGATAAAAATCATCTACAAATCTTTTTAATATCAATGTTTTCAAAGGGAGAAAATGTATCTCCATCTTACTCTAGTGAAAATGTACAACCAACATTGAAAATACCATTTACAATAATGGATGGAGAAATATCAAATTATTCTATACCAGACATTAGAGTTGGTGGTTTTGGACCATTATTTAGTGGAATATTTATTATTTCAATAATTGCGACTATATATATAGTGGTAAAATTTATTAAAAATAAAAATTGGAATTTATTAGTGCCATATTTATTAATATTAGGAGTTACTGTTGTTTTAATATTAGCATTAGATGGAAATTACTGGGCTAGATATATACCATATTTTTATTCAGTACCAATATTAACGCTTGCTTATTTATTGTGGGATAAAAATAAAAAAATAGAATTTGTAATTGGAATAATAATTGCACTTATTATGTTTGCAAATGCATTTATTGTTTTATATGTAAATACAAAAAGTACTAGAAATAATGACCAATATGTAGGAAATAGATTAAATGAATTTTTAGAATATTATAGATCAACAGATAATGTTGAAATAGAATTAAATCATAGTGGAGTTCAAGGGGCACTTTATACTTTAGATGATTTGGGTGTAAAAAATTATACAATAAAAGAAAAAATTGACAATAGTAGAGAGGGATACTTCTTTAAATATTAATAAAAGTAGGACAAGAAAATGAAAATTATAAAAAATATAATATTGACAATAGGAATAATTTTAATAGCAATTTGTTTTATTGTTAATATAAGATATATAGTTAATATAATTGATAGCTGGCAAGAAACAGCAACAATAACAAATTATACAATATTACATATAGCAATATCTATTTTAATAGCTATTGCTATAGAAATAATTTGTTTTATTTTAAATAAATTAATTAACAGAGACAAGAAAATAAACAGAAAAAAAATTTTTATAATAGCAATTCTAATAAGTTTTATTGGATATATTGGATTTGAGGCTTATTGGATTAATTTTAGAGAATCATACCCAATTGCGGATTCATTAAGAGTTTATAATGCTGCGGTAGATATGTATAAAGGAAATAAAATTAATGATTTATTTTATTTTGAATATAATCCTCAAAATTTAACTTTATCATATTGTTTTTCAATTATATTTAAAATAGTAAATTCAAGTAATCAAATTATAATAAAATATTTAAATGTTGTGTCAAATTGCTTAAGTATTTGTGGATTATATTTAATTACAAAAATGCTTTCAAAAAAATACAAAATTAATAAAATATTGTTCTTTTTCTTAGCATTTAGTTATATACCAATTATATTGCTTGTTAATTTATTATATGGTGATTTAGTAAGTTTGACATTTGCAATTTTTAGTATATATTTTAATATGAAATATGCTGAAAATAAAAAAATTAGAAACATAGTTTTATCATGTATTACTATATTAATTGCTATTGCTTTAAGAATGAATAATTTAATATTTTTGATTGCAAATTCAATTTATTTATGTTTTAATTTAATAGATGAAATTAAATTAATTATAAGTAATAAAAAAAGTAAAAAAATAATATTAAGATACATTGCTGTGTTATTAATGTTCGTTATTATATCTTTAGCTGGAACAAAAATATTTAAAATGAATTTACAGAATAAATATGAAGTTGATCCAGATAAAGAATTACCATCTACTAGATATATTGCAATGGGAATGCAAGAAGGATTTAGAGCAAATGGATGGTATAATGATACAGGAGATTTAGGGTGGAAAAGAAGAGTCGAAAGTGAAGAATATGTTTCTATGATAAAAGAACGAATAAAATATTTCTTATCAGACATAAAGTATACATTTAGATTTTATGAAGGTAAAATAATATCAATGTGGGCAGATCCATTACAAGAATCCATTTGGCAAAATTTAAGTTTTAATTTTAATTTTGATGAAGAAAAAATTAATACTGGTGAAATTGATATAGATCAGGTAAATAAAAAAGATGAATTAATTATTTCAAAAAGAAATTGTGCACAAATATTTTTAAAAGCGTGGTTAATTATTGTATTTGGAAATATATTAATATTTTTGATAATAAATAGAAAAGACATATCAAATGAAGCAATGTTGTTGTTATTATGTTTTATTGGAGGCTTCTTATTCCATATATTATGGGAAGGAAAATCAAGATATGTTATTCCATATATTGTAATTCTAATTCCTTTAGCATCCGTACAGATTGATTTTTCAAAGAAGAAAATCAAAAAAATTTGCCAAGGAAATAGTATAAGCGTTGAAAAACAAAAAAGTAATTAATAAAGGAAAGAGGGAGTAAGAGATGAAAAAAATAACTATTATAATTCCTGCATATAATGAGGAAGAATCATTACCATTTTTATATGAAAGATTGGACAAACTGATGGGAGATATGAAAAATTATGACTTTGAAATTTTATTTGTAAATGATGGTAGCAAAGACAAAACAATAAGCATAATAAAAGAATTAAGGGAAAAAGATAAAAGAATTAGTTATGTGGATTTTTCTAGAAATTTTGGAAAAGAAATAGCAATGATAGCTGGACTAGATTATGCGACAGGAGACTGTGTTATATTTATGGATGCTGATTTACAAGATCCACCAGAATTAATACCTGAACTTGTTAAATATTGGGAAGAAGGCTATGATGATGTATATGCTAAGAGACGTTCTAGAAAAGGAGAAACATGGCTTAAAAAATTCACATCAAAAATGTATTACAAGGTTTTACAAAAAACAACTAGAATAGAAATACAAAAAGATACAGGAGATTTTAGATTATTAGATAGAAGATGTGTTAATGCACTTAGAAAAATTAGAGAATCAGAAAGAAATACAAAAAGTATGTTTAGTTGGATAGGCTACAAAAAGAAAGAGGTACTTTATGATAGAGATCCAAGAGTTGCTGGAACAACTAAATGGAATTATATAAAGTTAATAGATTTGGCAATAGATGGAATTACTTCTTTTACAACATCTCCATTAAGATTATCTACATATATTGCGATTCCTACATTTTTGGTGTTATTTGTATATTTTATATATGTTATTGCTAAAAGTTGTATAATACATGAAGCAATACAAGCTTTCCAAGCTATAATATTATTAATATTATTTTTCTCAGGAGTACAAATATTATTATTTGGAATATTAGGTGAATACTTAGGAAGAATATTCAAAGAAACTAAAAATAGACCATTATATTTGGTAAATGAATACAATGATGAAAAAGAAATGAATGATAAATAATTAAACAAAAGAAAATTCAAAATAGGGGGAGTGGAGTTTTGAAAAATAGGTTTTTGGTTATAATGACTTTTATTAATTTTTTAATGTGCGGGTTATTTAATACATATACTGTATCAAAGGCTACTTCAGACGATACAAAAAATTTAAATGGAATTTATGAAATATATACTGGAGTTAGTGATACAAAAACTATAGATATACAATATGGAAGTAAAAATGATATGGCTAATGTTCAAATATATGAAAGAGACGATGTACCACAACAAAAATTTAAATTTGTTTCAAATAATGATGGAACATATACAATTATTGCAACACATTCTAATAAGGTTTTGGATGTAAAAGATGGTGCAAAAGAAGCAGGAACCAATGTGTGGCAATATAATAGAAACAATACAGATGCACAAAAATGGATATTGAAATCATGTGGAAATGGTTATTACAATATTGTTTCAAAATTAAATGGACTATATTTGGATATTAATCAAGGCCTAGCAAACAATGAACAAAATTTACAAGTATATATGGGAAATGGTACAAATGCACAAAAATTTAAATTATTAGAAGTTAAAGAGAGAAAAGCAAATAGAACTTTGAATGATGGTATATATAATATTTATTCAAAAGTAACGAATAATAGAATACTAGAAGTTCCTAATAATAATATAAACAGTGAAACAGTGTTAGAAGCATCAAATCCTAATAATAAGGCAAATCAAAAATTTAAATTTTCATATAATAGTGATGGAACATATACAATTACAGCATTACATTCTTCTAAAGTATTGGATGTAAAAGATGCATCAAAAAGAAATTTAACAAAAGTTCAGCAATATACTTCAAATGGTACAGATGCACAGAAATGGGTTATTATAAAAAATAATGATAATACATATTCAATTATGTCAAAATCTAATGGATTATTTTTAGATATTGAAAGTGGAAGTAGTAAAGCAGGAGCCAATATTCAAACATATCATTTTAATGGTACAAATGCACAGAAATTTACGTTTGAATTATGCAATGAAGAAAAAGGAACAAAATCTACTGATGATGGCTTGTACAGAATATATAATTTAACAAATACAAATAAATTAGTAGAAAATGATAAGTTTGAAATTAAGTATGTTTCTAATGGATATTATAAAATAAAATCAAAAAGCACTGGAAAAGTATTAACTGTGGAAAATAATGATCCAAAGGCTGGAAGCAAAATTTTAAAACAGGATGATAAAGATTTAGATACACAAAAGTGGATATTAAAAAAATCAGCAGAAAGTGTGTTTTGTATAATTTCTAAATGTGGAGGTATGTATTTAGAATATAATAACTCATCAATACAATTAAAATATGAAAACGATTTTGATAATCAAAGATTTATTTTTATAAATGAAACACCTACAGAAAATATCAAACAAGTAACAGATGGAATATATCAAATAACAACTACAAGTAATAAAGTACTTGATATTTCCGGTGGTGCTTATGGGGATTCAGCAAATGTACAAATTTGGAATAATGATAAAGTACAACAGCAAAAATTCCGAATATCAAAAGTAAAAGATACAAATTATTATCAAATAACTGCTATAAATTCAGCTAAGGCAGTGGATGTACAAGATGGAAATATAAAATTAGGCACAAATATACAACAATATATGCCAAATGGAACGAGTAATCAATATTGGTATTTACGTGATTGTGGAAATGGATATTATAATATTGTTTCGAAAGCAAATGGATTGGTATTAGATGTTGCAGATGGAAAAATAAACAATAATGGTGCAAATATTCAATTATATTATAGAAATGGAACAAATGCACAGAAATTTAAATTAGTTCCTATAAATATAATAGAAAATAATATGTATGAAATAGAATCAAAAATTGATGAAAATAAAGTGTTAGATATTTCTTATGGTTCAACTCAAGATGGTGCTAATGTCCAAATATGGAATGCTGATAATGTAAATCAACAAAGATTTAAAATAGAGGCATTATCTACTGATACTTATAAAATAATATCTAAGAATTCAAATAAAGCATTAACTGTAGATATTTCTTCAAGAAATGTATTTCAGTCATCTTATACTGAAAATGATAACCAAAAATGGATTATAAAAGAGTGTGGAAATGGATATTATAATATTATTTCAAAGGCAAATGGGTTGGTAATTGACATTGTAAATGCAGAAAATAAAAATGGACAAAATGTTCAAACATATAAATTAAATAATTCTGATGCACAGAAATTTAAATTTGTAACTGGGTTTAGAAAATTTTATGAAGAAGGAAGCTATGGAAAATCTGGATTAGCAGTAAAAGGTGATTGGAGAGGAACAGACTTAAAATATTATAAAATAGGCAAGGGAAACGAAGTTTTATTTTCAACGTTTTCAATACATGGATTTGAAGATTCGTATAATAATGATGGTGCTGAATTAACATATATTGCAAATGAGTTTAGAAACTATTTGCAATATAATATTCCGGAAGATATTGTAAATAACTGGACAATATATATTTTCCCAAATTTAAATCCAGATGGACAAAAATATGGATGGACAAATAATGGACCAGGTAGAACAACTTTATATAGTGATGCTCCACAAAATAAGGGAATTGATATGAATAGAAATTGGTCTACAAGTGGAGAAAGTTATATTACTTATAAGGATAATAGAAATTATAATGGAACATCAGGATTTCAAGCGTATGAAGCAAGATATTTGAGAGATTTCTTATTAAAACATCAAGGAAATAAAAATATTTTAATAGATACACATGGATGGCTTAATGAAACTATTGGAGATTATGGAATAAGTTCATATTATAGAAGACAATTTGAAATTTCTAATGGTAATCATATTTATTCTTATGGTAGAGGTTATTTAGATAATTGGGCTAGAATGTCATTATATAATGCTAGAGCAACATTGATTGAACTTCCAGAAATAAAAAGCCATCATGAAACAGTAAACAGAAATTATGCACAAAAATTTATAAATGCAACTATGCAGTTATTAAAGGAAATTTAAAAATATTTATATCTTGAAAAAATGAGGTTTATATGAAAAAAATAAATAAGAAAAAAATCATTATTGTTATTTTAATTACAATACTTATAATAGCTATTGTTTTTGTTGTAATAGCACTTAGAAATAAAAGAGATGTGGATAATTATAGTGAAAATATTACAGATGAAAATGATGCAAATATAATAAATCAGATAAAAGCTGAAATAAATAGTACTGCAGATACAAATATATATCAAGTAGAAGATGAATATGATGGAAGACATACTCTCCAAATAAAACCTAATATTCAATTTGATACAGTATTAGCAGGTGTACTGATAGAAGGAACTCCTGCTAATAATGAAATTGATAGCATCCTAAAAAATAAACCTACAAATACAGGCGTATGGATTTCAAAAAAGTCTAGAGATTCTTTTGAAAAAATATTAATTGATAATAATTTAACTAATTTTTCTATTGATGAATCCGGATATTTATTTGAAACTGAAAAGAAAAATAATGAAATGTCAAAAAAATTAGATAATATTATAAAATCAGATAAACAATTTATAATTGATATTTCTGGAACATGTTATGTTAGAGATGAAATGTCAGGAGATATTGTGGAATATCCATTCGAGAAAATGGATCCTAATCAAATAATGGAAGTATATAAAAATGATAATAGTACTATTTTGGAAATATCTACAAATTCTAAAGGAAAAATTTCTAATGTAGATATTTTGAAAACAATAATTCTTAATTTGGAATAAATTTGAAAGGAACAGATTAAAGTGAAAAAAATATCAGTAATTATACCAATGTATTACGAAGAAGAAGTAGTACAAGAATGTTATAATAAAATGACACAAGTTTTATCAAATATAAAAGATTATGAATATGAAATAATTTGTGTAAATGATGGTAGTAAAGATAAAACACTATCAATATTAGAAAAAATTGCAGAAAATGATAAAAAAGTTAAAGTTATTTCATTTTCAAGAAATTTTGGACATCAATGTGCTGTAACAGCGGGCTTAAAATATGTAACTGGTGATGCTGTAGTTATAATTGATGCAGATTTACAAGATCCCCCGGAATTGATACCTGATATGCTAAAATTATGGGAAGATGGAAATGAAGTAATTTATGGTAAGAGAAAAACAAGAAAAGGCGAATCAAAATTTAAATTATTAACTGCAAAAATGTTTTATAATACATTAAATGCTTTATCTGATGTAGAAATACCTAAAGATACAGGAGATTTTAGACTTGTAGATAGAAAGGTTGTTGATGTTGTTAATTCATTACCTGAACATAATAAATTTTTAAGAGGATTGTTTAGTTGGGTAGGATTTGAACAAAAAGCATTTGAATATGAAAGAAAGGAAAGATTTGCAGGAAAAACAAAATATCCATTAAAGAAAATGTTAAAATTGGCTTCAGATGGAATTATTGGATTTTCAACAAAACCACTAAAAATGGTTGGAGGACTTGGCGTTTTAACAATATGTATCTCATTTGTGATTTTAATATATGCATTATTATCATTTATATTTAAATGGAATAATTTAACACCAGGATGGACTTCATTAATGGTTGCAATTACATTTTTTAGTGGAATTATACTAATTTCATTATGGATGATAGGTGAATATATATCAAGAATTTATGATGAAAGTAAAGGTAGACCACAATATATTATAAATAAAGAAATAAATACAGAAAAATAAATATTTGGAGGAAGACTATATGGACAAACTAAAAGAACTAATTAAAAAAGTACTAAATAAAGATGTAATATTATATATAGTATTTGGAGTATTAACAACACTTGTAAATTTAGTAACATTTTATATTTTAAGTAGTTTAATACATATGAACGAAAATATTGCTAATTTAATTGCAATACCGTTATCAATTATATTTGCTTATTTTACAAATAGAAAATGGGTATTTCACACAGAAGCAAAAGGATTTAAAGCCAATTTTTACGAATTTATAAAATTCATATCAGGAAGAGCTTTAACAATGTTTATTGAATTTTTTGGATGTATGTTATTATTTAAAACTCCAATACCTGCAATTGTAAGCAAACTTGCAATGAATGTTATAATTATAATTTTAAACTTTTTTATTAGTAAGTTTTTTGCTTTTAAAAAATAAAAGAATAGTTGTTTAAGATTAATTCACACTATTAAGCAAAAGTTTAATAGACAAATTTCTTAAACAACTAATTTTTATATCTTAAATTAGAAAAATTTATAATAAAAAAAGTAACACCATAAACCAAAACAAAAAGAAAAACATTAAAAATCAAATTACCAACCAAACCGACAAAATTAAATCTCCAAATATTAACCACAAAAAATCCAACCAAACTACAAAATAAAGGAACAACAATCCAATCTATCAAATTAGGTTTAATCCCAGAATACTTAAACAACTGAAAAAGACTAATACTAAAATTCAAAACCTCACTAAAAAAGATAGAAAGAACATAGCCCTTAATTCCTAAAACAGGAAGTAAAAAATAAATAAAGCAGGTAGTAATACTTAAATCCAAAATATTGCAACACATAACGCCAAACTGTTTATTCAAACCCTTTAAAATACAATCTATAATATGATCCATGTACATAAAAAAAATGAAAGGAGTAAATATTTTAAAATAATATCCGATCTCAATATTGTTATAAATAGCAAGCCCCAAATCATTAGAAAAAATGAAAAATATACTGCAAATACACATTGTAAAAGCACAGGTAATCTTAAAAATCTTATTTGCTATATAATTAATTGCTTTATAATTTTTTTGAGCCACATATGTAGAAAATTCCGGTATCAAAAGCATACTATACGAATCGGTAAAAACAGTTGGAAAAGTTATAACGGGAAGGACCATACCGTTAATCATTCCATATTGTGAGAGAGCTCTACTACAAGAAATGCCTGACTTTTCAAGTTGAGTAGGAATTATTAACTGCTTTAAAGTAGAAAGCCCAGAACGTATATATGATGTAACTGCTACAGGAAAAGCAATTTTTAAAATATTAATTCTTTGTCCAAATGAACGAATATCTTCTAATTTCTTAAGTTTTATATCTATAATATATAAAATAAAAATCAATGTAAAAGAGCATATTTCTGAGATTACATCAGCCAAAATAAGTGAAATGCAAATCGCTTCTACGCCATTAGAAATATTTATTTTTAGTAATATTATTGTTGCAAACATTTTAATTGTAAATTCAAAAACTTGAGAAATAGCATTTTTATAGGCTTTTCGTATTGTTGCAAAATAACTGCTAATGCACGAAGACATTGCAATAAAAGGCAATCCAATGGCAATATAAAATAAAGGCCTAGAAGAAACCATATTATGCAAACATTTGCTTGTAATAAAATTAGAAAAAAGTAAAATCAGTCCACCTGCAGCTATTCCTAACAATAAACTAAAAAATATGCAAGTACGTATTGCTTTTATGGCTTGTTGGTTTTTATTTAAGGCAAATTTTTCAGAAACAATTACGGTTACTGCAATATTTAATCCAGATGTTGCAACAGTTATGAAAAATAGATATACAGCCATAACTAAACTAAAAACGCCAACCGCTTCTGAGCCTATTTGATTTGATATGTATATATTAAAAATAAGTGCTGCAAATTTCATAAGTAATGATGTACTTGTTAGTATTGCTCCGTTTATTAGGAATAGTTTACTTTTTTGTCTCAAATAATTTCACCTCTTTAATGAATATGCAGAAATTTAAAAATAATAACTGACCACTAAGGCTAATGACTTTTTTTAAAAAAAGGTATATTATTATAGAGTATTTGTGATATAATGCAATTACTAATAAAAATAATATAAAATTTATTTAAAGAAATTTTTGAAAATTTTATATTTTGAGAAAGGAAAAAAATATGAAAAAAGAAAAAATAGTCCAAGAGTTCAAGGACATAAAAGAACTAATATACAATTCAGCAAAAACATATGCAAACAATATAGCATTTGTAGTAAAACACCAAGAAGGCAAAAACAAAACATACGAAAATATAACTTATAAAATGCTTTTAGAACAAATAAACGCATTAGGTACTAAATTATACAGTATGGGATTAAAAAATAAAAGAATAGCCATTTTGGGACGAAATAGATATGAATGGGCATTAGGACACTTGACAAGTTTGTTAGGTGGGATAATATCAGTTCCATTAGACAAAGATTTACAAGTAGATGAACTAGAAAATTCATTAATAAGAAGTAAAACAGATGCAATTTATTTTGACGAAAAATACATAGAAAAAATAGAGGAAATAAAAAATAGAAATAATACAAATGTAAAAGAATATATTTGTATGTCAAAATTAGCAGGATATGATGATATACATACATTAAAAGAAGAAGGACAAAAATTATTAGAAGAAGGAAACAAAGAATATATATCAGCAAAAATAGATGAAAATGTAATGAATATTTTATTATTCACATCAGGAACTACATCAAAATCAAAAGCGGTAATGTTATCACAAAAAAATATTGCATCAAATGTGTATGCAATGCAAAGAGTTGAAGACATCAAAAGTACAGATTCAAATTTAGCATTTTTACCAATGCATCATATATTTGGTTCAACATGTCTAATTGTAATGTTAGCATGTGGTGTTAGAACATCATTCCCAGATGGGTTAAGATATGTTGCACAAAACTTAAAAGAATATGAGGTATCTTTATTTGTCGGTGTACCACTATTGGTAGAAGCAATTTACAATAAAGTTGTAAAAGAAATAGATAAACAAGGAAAAACAAAACTTATAAAAAATGCTATAAGAGTTAGTAACTTTTTATTAAAATTACATATAGACATTAGAAGAAAATTATTCAAACCGATAATTGATCAATTAGGTGGAAAAATGAGATTTGTAATTTCAGGTGGTGCACCATTAGACCCTAAAATCCAAAAAGGATTTATAGATTTAGGAATAGATATGGTTCAAGGATATGGACTTACAGAAACATCACCAGTTATAGCAGCAGAAAATATGTACAAATCAAGAACAGGTTCAATAGGAGTTCCGATGGAAAATGTGACTGTTGAAATTGTAAATAAAGACAATAATGGAATAGGGGAGTTACGTGCCAAAGGGCCTAATGTAATGCTTGGTTACTATGAAAACGATGATGAAACAAATAAAGTACTTAAAGATGGTTGGTTTTATACAGGCGATTTAGGCTATATTGATAAAGATGGTTTTATTTTTATAACAGGTAGACAAAAGAATATGATTGTTCTTAAAAATGGTAAAAAAATCTTCCCAGAGGAAATTGAAACTTTGGTTAATAGAATTGATTTAGTAGAAGAATGTATGGTATTTGGTATGCCAGATGAAGTTGATAAAAATGATGTTAAACTTTCTGTTAAGGTTGTTTATAATAAAGATGAAGTAATTCAAAAATATGGTGATATTTCTTTTGATGAGATTAGAGATATTATTTGGGATAGGATTAAGAATGAGGTTAATACTACTGTCCCTAGATATAAACATATTATGAATATGATTTTGACTGATAAAGAACTTATTAAGACTACTACTAAGAAAGTTAAACGTAATGAAGAATTGAAAGAAATTTTAGGAAAATAGAATATGTAAAAGACACTTCGAATATGGAAATGTCTTTTATTTTTCTTTTGGATATGGTTTTGATATATTTGTTAATCCAGCTATATAATCTAAAGAGGTATTATAATATTTTGCATAATAAATTAAAGTGTCTAAAGGTATAATTCTTTCTTCTTTTTCATATCTAATATATGAATTTTTAGCAATATATCCTATTTTTGCACATTGTGCTTGTGTTAATTCATGGTCTTCTCTTAAATCTTTTAATCTTAACATATTTATCACTCCTTGTATTATTATATAAAATACTCCATTTGGTGTTGACTTTTTACTCCATTTGGTGTATTATTTTTTTGTGCTCCAAATGGGGTTACAAATAAAAACAAAGGAGAAAAATGTATGAAAATTTTAAATGTAAAAAAAGAAAGAGCTATTACCCTTGTTGTATTAGTTATAACAATTGTACTATTACTTATTTTGGCTGGAATATCAATATCTATATTGACCAATATAGGATTTTTTGGTAGAACAAAAGAAGCAAAGGAAAAAAGCAAAATTGCACAAGAACAAGAGAAAATATTATTGACTGAATATGAAGACGAATTGGGCAAATATACAGATAATGACAGATGGGATGGCAAAGTAAATAAACCAGAATTAATGGAAGGAATGACGGCAATACAGTTTAGTGATCCAACTGAAAATACAGAAGGGAGTATAAAAAAGGTTGAAGATATCAATAAAGACGAATGGTATAATTATGATATTAAAAAATGGGCAAACGCGCAAACAGAAGATGGAAGTATGTGGGTATGGATTCCAAGATATGCTTATAAAATTATATATAATGATCCAAATGATAAATCAAAAGGTGGAATATCTGATATTGTTTTTTTAATTGGTACAACAGATAATTATATAGATGCTAATGGTAATTTACAAACTGCTCAAAGACAAACAGATAAAAATCAAGTAATAGAAACAGATTCAACAAAAACAGACCAATATACAGTGCATCCTGCATTTACAAATGAAAGTAAAATAGGATATGCAAATGGAGGGTGGAATAAAGAAGTAACAGGAATATGGATAGCAAAATTTGAAGCGGGTTATGCTTCTGGAAATAATAAGGCAAGTGTGCAAGCAAGTTCAATAAATTACACTGCAACTGTTGGGTGGGTTGCTGGTGCTGAAACTGGATCCAATGCCTCTGGACAATCAGCTAGAAATTATCTTGATGGAATATATGGTTCAACGCAAACAAGTATTAAATATCCTACTTTTCAGGGAACAACATATTCAATGAATTATATAAATAATAATGATGCTTATAATATTTCAAGACATTTAACTGAAGATGATAACATATATGGATTCAATAAAAATATAACAGATAGCCATTTAATGAAAAATAGTGAGTGGGGAATGGTTGATTATTTAAGTGAAAGTAAGTATGGATTAAACGGAACAAAAATTTATTTAAATAATGTTGATTTAAATAATAGTAAACAAAGTGTATATGCGGTTACTGGATGTGCATCATCAGAAATTGATGCCAAAGAAACAGTAAAAACAACTATAGATGATATTAATAACAGAACGGTAAAAAATGTTTATGTATGGAATCAAAAAAATGGAACAAAGGCTAGTACTACAGGGACTATATATGGAATCTATGATATGGCAGGCGGAACATCAGAAAAAATGGCTGCATATATTCAGAATAATAATGTAGTTTTAACTAAAAATGGAAATGCGTTAATTACAGCCGCAGAAAGAAGCCAGTATGTAATGACATATCCATTTGATTTAAGTTTTGATAACAAAAATTTTAGCAATTTATTTACTGTTAGCAAAGCAAATTATAATAAAAATACAGAAATATATGGGGATGCTATTAGGGAAACTTCTAAGTTAGGAGCTTGGGATGCGCTTTCTTGGTATGATACAACTTGGTCATTGTACCCAGCATTAAATAATCCTTTTTTTCACAGAGGAGGAAATATTGTTGATATGAATAGTTGCGGATTATTCATTTTTGCATGGAATCCAGGAGGTTCTGACTATTCAGTAGGATTTCGATGTGCTTTGGTAAAAATATAATTACCAAAATTACATTGCACAGAAAATTTATTTCATAAATTTTAGCACATAAATAATATAAAAAACTAACAATTTCCATAATTATGTAAATATATATTTTATCTTTTGAAAATATTACAACAAAACCCAACTAAACTTCATATAATATACAAATGTCGAATGAAGGGAGGTTTTGTAGATTTTGGAACTTGAACATAAAAAAATAGGATTTGTTTTAACAGGTTCATTCTGTACTTTTAGTAAAACAATTCCTAAGATGAAAGAATTAATTCAAATGGGTTCTGAGGTTATTCCAATTATGTCATATAACGCCTACAATTTAGATACAAAATTTGGAAAAGCCAAAGATTTTATAAATGAAATTGAAGAAATTACTGGTAAAAAAATTATTCATACTATACAAGAAGCGGAACCAATTGGGCCTAAACATTTAACAGATATTATGGTTGTTGCTCCTTGTTCCGGTAATACAATGGCTAAACTTGCAAATGATATTATTGATACTCCTGCTACAATGGCAGTCAAATCTCACTTAAGAAATAATTTGCCTGTTGTTATTGCTGCTTCTACTAATAATGCTTTGAGTCGGCAATGCATCTAATATCGGTACATTACTTAATAAAAAAAATTATTATTTTGTTCCTTTTAGGCAGGATAATCCGATTACTAAACCACGTTCTGTTGTTTTTGATTTTGACTATCTTATAAAGACTATTGAATCTGCTTTGGATGGAAAACAAATTCAACCAATATTGCTTTAAGATATTACTAAATGGACAAATGTTAATATAAAGTATGGGAATTAATGGAAATTGGTTCCCATATTTTGTGCTTATAAAAAAATAATTTATAAAATAAATCTAGTAAACTAATTAATAATGTGATACAATTCAAATATAAATTGCAAAAGAAAGGATGATAATAATGAAAGAAAAATACAACTGGAATTTACAAGACATCTTCGAAAACGAAGAACAATTCAAAAAAGAAAAAGGAGAAATAGCAGACATATTAGAAAAAATTAAAACATATCAAGGAATACTATGTAATACATCAGAAAACTTATATAACTGCTATAAACTATATGAACAAGCACTAGAAAAATTTGAAAAAGTATATGCTTATGGAATGTTAAAATATCATTTAGACATGTCAAACCAAGAAGGAATAAAAATATTTAAAGAAGTAGAAGGACTTGGAACAGAATTTAGTGTTGCAACATCATTTATGACACCAGAAATAACATATGCAGATGAAAACACAATAAAAGAGTATATCAAAGAAGAAAGATTAAAAGGATATGAAAGAGATATCAAGGATATACTTAATGAGAAAAAACATGTACTAAGTAAAGAAGAGGAAAATATACTTGCAAACTTTTCAGAAACAGTATCTGCTCCAGAAAACACATTTGATACATTAACAAATGCGGAGTTTAAATTTGGTACTTTAATTGACGAAAATGGAAAAGAAGTTGAAATGACAGATAGTACATATACATTATTCCTAAAAAATAAAGATAGAAATGTAAGAAAACAAGCTTTTGATTTAATGTATAAAAAATACAGTGAGTTTATAAATACAATTACAGAAATGTATATTTCAAATGTAAAAGCAAAAGCTACAACTGCAAAGTTAAGAAAGTACAATTCAAGTTTAGAGGAAGCTGTTGAACATGATGATGCAAGTCTTAAAGTATATGAAAGCTTAATAGAAGCGGTTAATGAAGATATGAATGTAAATTACGAATTCATAAAATTAAAAAAGGAAATGCTTAATTTAGATGAAATGCATATGTATGATTTATATGTAAATCCATGTGAACAAGGAAAAGATGAAATAACATTTGAGGATGCAAAACAAGAAGTTTTAAATGCATTACAAATATTAGGTAAAGAATATATAAACAAATTAGAAGAGGCTTTTGATAATAGATGGATAGATGTATATGCAAAGCCAAATAAAAGAGGTGGAGCATATAGTATGGGAGTATATGGAGTACATCCATTTGTATTGACTAATTTTGTAAATAGTAAGAGAGATATAAGCACTATTGCACATGAGCTAGGCCATAGTATGCATTCATATTATTCAAATAGAGAACAAAATGTTATAAATGCTGATTATACAATAATGGTTGCAGAAGTAGCATCAACAGTTAATGAAATTTTATTAAGTGATTATCAAATCAAAAATGAAAAAGATAATAAGAAAAAAGCTGAATTGTTATATGAACTATTAGAAATGATTAGAGCAACTTTATTTAGACAAGCTATGTTTGCTGAATTTGAAAAAGATGTACATGATAAAATTGAAAATAATGTTATGCTTTCTGCAGATGATTTAAATGATATGTATTATAAATTAAATCAAAAATATTTTGGACCAGATGTTAATATAGATGAACAAATCAAATATGAATGGGCAAGAATCCCTCATTTTTACAGTGATTTTTATGTGTATAAATATTGTACAGGTGTTTCTTCTGCTATTGCCATTGCATCTAAAATATTGAGTAAAGAACCAGGTTTTGTTGAAAAATATATTGAAATGCTTAAACAGGGATGTTCTAAAAAATCAATTGATTTACTAAAAATGGTTGATGTAGATTTAGAAAGCAAAGATACGTATAAGAGTGCTATAGAATTTTATAACCAGAAGATAAAAGAATTAAAAATGTTACTTTAAGACGTCGGTTACTAAAATGATATTAAATAGATAATAATAAATGAAATGAGTGAACGATATATTATGAAAAAGAATAGAATAAAAAATGTAATAGAAAAAAGCAATAAAGAAGCGGAGACAAAAAACATATTAAAAAGAAGCAATAAAGAAGTGGAGATAAAAAACAAAGCAGAACAAATAAATAATAAAACTACAGAACAAAAGAAAAAATTTACAATTATGGGGTTGTCAGTATGGAGAATATTGGCATACTTCATAATATATAGTGTAGTAGGGTATATAATAGAGACAATATTTGGAATAATAACAAAAGGAACATGGGAAAGCAGACAAAGTTTCTTATATGGACCATTTTGTGCTATATATGGACTTGGAGCGGCAATAATGATAATATTCCTACATAAATATTCCAAAAACTATACACGATTATTTATTGGAGGTTTTATAGTAGGTTCAATTGTTGAATATCTAGTTAGTTGGATAGGGGAGATACTATTAGGAGTAAAATGGTGGGACTATTCAAATATGCCACTTAATATTAATGGAAGAATATGTGTATATTTTTCAATATTTTGGGGATTTTTGGCATTATACTTGATAGCATCATTTAATCCAAGAATAGATAGATTAATAAATTGGATAAAAAGCAAACTTTCTGTAAAAGCATTAAAAATTCTTACAACAACTGTCACTACATTATTACTTATTGATTGTGTTGTAACTGGAATAGCACTATCATTTTTCTTAGTTAGAATGGTTTACAATTATGATATTAATGTAGCAAATAAAGAGATTGTTGCTAAAAAGTATGAAGACATATATGGTGACGAAAAATTATCTAAATTTGTTTATAAACATTGGGGAGATAGAAAAATGCTAAGAACATTTCCAAATTTGAAAGTACAAGATGTTGATGGAAATATGATTTATATGGATAATTTACTTAGTGATATTCAGCCATATTATTATAAATTTAATTTTAAAAAATAATTTTATGAGATGTGAATTGTAATATATAAAAAGAATACGAACATTTTTTCTAAAAACTATTGACAAAGAATAAATGTTCGTATATAATTACCTTATAAAGCAAACAAATATTCTTAATACAAATCGGAGGTAATTATAATGAGAATAGTAAATAAAACAAAATTTATAAGAAGTAATGTAATATTAGCAATTTTAATAAGTTCAATAGTAATTTTTGCAACCAAAACATATTCAAATGTAGAAACAAAATATAAAGAGGAATACGTGTGTACTGGAGATACATTGTGGTCAATAGCTCAAGAAGAATTAGAAAATAATAAATACTTTGAAGGTAAAGATATAAGATATGTTGTTAATGAATTAAAAAATGTAAATAATTTAGCAAGTGCAAACTTAAAAGAAGGAGACAAATTAAAAATCCCCAGTTTTTAAAGGGAAACGTTGAATTATATATAAAACATTATAGAATCTATGCAATATATTTTTATATATTAGAAATGTCATGTGGCTTTTCTAATATATAAAAGAAGGTGTCCTTTAATTAGAACACCTTTTTATTTATTGAAATCTGCTAATGGATTACTTTCAATAGCATTTCTTGCTTGTTGATTTGCAACATGGGTATAAATTTCTGTAGTAGAAATACTTTCATGTCCTAAGACTTCCTGTAAAGCCCTTATATCAACTTTTCCATATTGATACATTAATGTAGCGGCAGTATGTCTTAATTTGTGAGTAGAGTATTTTTTTGTATCAAGTCCTGCTGCCATAAGTTGTTTGTCTACTATATGTTGAACAGTTCGTTTACTAATTCGTTCGCGTCGTTCACTTAAAAATAGGGCTTTTCTTGAATTTAATTTGTCAGTCTTAATACCATCTTTAGGTCTAACTTCTAAATAATTTCCAATTGCCCTTACACAGGCTTTATTAAGATAAATTGTTCTTTCTTTATTACCTTTTCCAATGACGGTCATTTTATTTTCAGAAAAATCTATATCATTTATATTTATTCCAACTAATTCAGATAAACGCATACCACAATTTAAAAACAAGGTAATAATAGCATAATCTCTTTGATAATTTCTGTTATCTTCATTTTCTGTTACTTCTAGAAGTTTTTGACTATCTTCTAGACTTAAATATTTGGGAAGACGTTTATCTAATTTTGGGGTTTCCAAATTTTGAGCAGGGTTACTATCAATCAAGTTTGCTTTTGCACATAAATAATTGAAAAAAACACGTATGCTGGAAGCCTTCCTTGCTCTTGTTGCTGCTTTACTGTGGTACGTAGTTGTTAGATAACTTAAAAAAGCGTGAATATCGTCTAATTTAATTTGTTTTATGGTATCAAGACTAATATCTTTTATTTCTATCATTGAATAATCTTCTTCATCTGTTAATCTAAATCTTGTTTTTATAAATTTTAAAAACATTGCTAGGTCGTAGTTATATTCTTTTATTGTGTTAGGGGATTTGTTTAAAATTGTCATTGTATAATCTAAAAATGAATTTAAATATTCAGGGTTTTCTTCATGATTAATCATATGTTTCACTCTCCGTTCAGTGTGTATTATATAATAAAAATATAAAAAAATAAAGAAAAAAATAAAAACTATTTTTAATAGTTTTTATCAATATGAATAATTATATTTTTTAATAATTCTTTATCTTCTTTTGAAATGCTTTTTATTGAAGATGTTAAATAAGTGTCCAAAGTGTCTTCCTTAAAAGTTAATAATTCAGAAAACAAAAAATTTGGAGAAATCTTTAAAAAATTACATAAATTTAAGAGTGTAGGAACACTTCCAATGTTTCTTCCATTTTCTATATTACGTAATAAGTCTATAGAAATATCAACATTTTCTGCAACATATTCTTGAGTGAATTTTTTTGATAAACGTATTTGTTTGATTTTCTTCCCGATTACGTTTAAAACATCATCATTTTTTATTAACAAATTTAACACCTACTTTCTTATTTTAAAAATAATATCATTAAGTTAAAATAATAAAAAGTGAGCAATATTAATTAAAAAATATAATATTAATAATAATATAATAAAAAATAATTAATTTTATTCACAGTTTTTGTTGACAAAAATTGTTGAATGATGTAGAATAGTTTCATAAAATACAAATGAAAGGAAGATTTTATTATGTTTAAAAGGTACAAAAGCACAAAAGGTATAACGCTAGTAGCGTTAGTAATTACAATTATTATCTTATTGATATTAGCAACAATATCAATACAATCATTAACAAACACAGGACTGTTTGCAAAAGCACAAGAAGCAAAAGAAAAAACACAAAATGCAGCAGAAAATCAAGCAAAAACATTAAATGAATATGAAGATGAGTTAAATAAATATATTTCTGGAGATATAAAAACACCAGTAAAAAAAGTTAGTGATAATATAGGAAATGTCTTAAGTACAACAGATAATACAGAATTAGAAGATGCATATGGAAATAAAATTGCCGTACGAAACAATTGTTTAACTATGTATTTCGTACGGCAATTATTTATGCTATTTTTT
>ENA-OPVG01000003-OPVG01000003.1-human-gut-metagenome-genome-assembly--contig:-NODE-3-length-163851-cov-7.663087_pt1 | contig 163851 bp, 137 predicted proteins | sample MGYA00241093_ERZ501975 | MGnify/ENA primary metagenome ERZ501975 (study PRJEB25962, sample SAMEA2042993) | human gut metagenome | biome: human gut; feature: human-associated habitat; material: faeces... | reverse complement strand
CTGGTTATAATTAGTCTGATTCATATAAGTCTGATTATAGTTAGTATAATTAGGGTTCGATTCTCCGACTTCTTGAGGTTTGATTTCCGAACTTCCAGAGGTTTGATTTTCTGACTTCCGGAAGTTCGATTTTCTGACTTCTTGTGGTTCGGTTTTCTGACTTCCAGAAGTTCGATTTTCTGACTTCTTGAAGTTCGATTTTCCGACTTCTGTGATTTTATCAGCATTTGCTGGCTCTTTTTCGTCCATCTGTTCAGTAATAGAAGCAAAATTTTTCACATAAATTATATCCGGTTTTCCAAGTCCTCTGCGAACCTTTTCTACCAGACCAATTCCTTTTACAGAATCAAGCTCTGCCAATACCTTTACAGCCTTTTCTTTAGCGCATCCCAAATCATCCATTATGCTGTCTATGGTGTAAATGATGTATGCACGATTTTCATCGTCAAACCATTCATTTTTCATAGACAGCGACATACGATCAAGCATAAGTCCATACAATAATTTTGCATCACTGGACAGCTTCTTAAATCTCTCGTCCTTTATCAGCAGGCGTGGAACACGATAGAATGAGAACTGTTCCGCTTCTATTCCGTAATAATAGTCTAGCTGCAAAATTTCTCCCATTCTCGTCTCCTCCTTCCTACTGCGTATTTTTCCAGTTATCTAATAGCTGAAATATTATTTTTTCTATATCATCTGTGCTGTATGTATCCGGGAAATAACTGTTAATGCGTTCTGTTTTTATAACAACCTTACGCTCTACTGGCTTTTCTTTCTCCAGAAGCATACGCACCATTGGAAAGGTCAACTCTCCTTTTTTGTCACTTTCCTTTAGCAATGCGCTCTGCTGTTTTGTGATTGCTGCATTGGTGTCCTGTATTGCTACCAATATCCATTGCTGTGCATCCTCGGATAAAAACGAGAGGTCCACAGCCTGCATAATACCTATCTTTCCCAAATCCACCATATCAAGCAACGGTTCTGATAATCGTGAAATCCATATATACCTTTGGACAGTCTTTGCACTTTCTCCTGCGGTTTCTCCTAGTTCTTCAAGTGTAAGCCCGCCTGTCCTGCTTCCCTGATGCTTCATAGCATCATATTTCATGCGGTATGCCTTTGCTTTCTCACTTGGCAGAATATCTTCTCTTTGTATATTGCTGTCCACCATGATAATCGTAGCTTCATCATCCGTATAATCCCGGATAAACATCGGCATTGTTTCAAGTCCTACAAGCTCACACGCATGTCTCCTTCGGTGTCCTGCAATAATTTCATAGCCGCCCTCAGCTCTTGGTCTTGCAATACCCGGCATCAGCACGCCATGCTCTCTGACACTCTCCACCGTCTCCTGCATCTTTTCATCGTCCAGTACCTTAAATGGGTGACCTTTGAACTCATGCAGTTCTGATAATGCAATTTCCTGTACCTGCTCTATTCCTGCCTGTGGCTGTCCATCTCCGAATAAATCATCGAAGCTGTTCAGTTTTACCTTTGCGGCACTTCCTGTTTTATTCATCTGCAAGCACCTCCTCTGTCAATGACTGATAGGCACTCGCTACTTTTCCATTTGGATCATGCTCATAAATGCTGACACCTTCAGCAGAAATCTCCGCAGCTCTTACCGACATCGGAATACTGTTTTCAAATATTCTTACCTTGCTACCATAATTCTCCACAACCAATGCACTGATGTCTTTTGCATAATTCGTTCTGTTATCAACCATAGTAAGCAGAATACCTTCAATCTCCAATTTTGGATTGATCTGTCTTTTTACCTTTCCTATGGTCTTTATAAGCTGTTCCAGACCTTTTACCGGCAGATATGCTGCCTGCACCGGAATAAGGATGCTGTCGGCACTTGCAAAGGCATTTATGGTAATCATGCCAAGGGAAGGCATACAATCAATCAGAATGTAATCATACCTTTCTTTCTGCTGTTCTATATAAGTCCGAAGCACAAGCTCCCTGCTCATGACATTTACCAGTGATACTTCCAATCCCGACAACTCTATATTGCCGGGCATAAGGTCTACACCCTCGTCATGCTTCAATATGCCATAATCCGGCTCCATATCTTCTTCATTGATGATATTCGCCATAACGGTTGCAAGAGATGCATCCAATTTATCCGGCTCCTGAAAGCCTAAACTTGCAGTAAGACTTCCCTGTGCATCTGCATCAATCAGAAGCACCTTTTTCCCTTTTTTTGCAAGTCCAATACCTAAATTACTCGTTGTGGTGGTCTTTCCAACTCCACCTTTCTGGTTTCCGATTACTATAACTTTACACATGATGAAATTCCTCCAAATTCTACTATTATTCTTTTACATTGCTCTTTTTTACTTCTACATACGATCTGTAATATTTATCTGTTCCCTTGTTGGGATAGAGGTCTGACATTTCCAGAACCTCTACCTTTGGGTGTCTCTGCATGATTTTTTTGAACCATGTAATATCATTTTTTGTTCCCATCAACCGAATCTTTAACATCAATCATTTCCTCCAAACATTGCATACAAATTTTTATTGTATGTGGCATACTCCGGATAGCGAATCTGTATTGCCTGCCAGAAATATGGTGCATAGCAACAGCAGAACAAATCCTCTACTGAATATCTCCGGCACTCATCCACCTGCTCCTCTGTGTCCTGTTCATCATCCACGCTCGGTGTACCATTGCAATACAGATTAAATGCCATTCTGACAACCTTTGCACTTCCACTGGTCTGCCAGCCCTCATGCAGGCACTCCGGTTTTACACATCCAGTCTTGAAATTATAAATTCTATCCACATTTCTTCGTGTATCCTCGTTCATTCCAAGGCAATAGCAAAGTGCCTTGTGATATACATCTGCTTCTCTGACTTTCTGAATTTTTTCATAGTAAAATTTCTCATGTGCTTCACTGATAAAGTTAATATTTTCTTTTTTTGCTCCTAACGCTGTACTGTTCATACTGACTTCCTCCATTTTCTTATTTTGTTCCGTTGACCATAACAAAAAAGGACATTCCTCTAAAATTTCTTTTAGAAAAATGTCCTTATAGTACAAAATATGAACTTGAACTGACTCGATTTTAATTTAAAATCGTTTGTTTTAACCCTTTAAGATAGGTTATTTTGTCGTACTCCTGTCGTACCATACAAGTCGGAAGTCCGCAAACTCTTGATTTTACTGGTCTTTTTTATCCAGTGACTTCATTGTCGGGAAGAGTAATACGTCACGGATTGCTGCGCTGTCTGTAAGCAGCATCACAAGACGGTCGATTCCGTATCCGATACCACCCGTTGGCGGCATACCGATCTCCAATGCATTTAAGAAATCCTCGTCTGTGTGCTCTGCCTCGTCGTCACCGGCTGCTGCATTTGCATCCTGTGCTGCGAAACGCTCACGCTGGTCGATCGGATCGTTTAACTCGGAGTATGCGTTACACATTTCCCATGTATTGATAAAAAGCTCGAAACGCTCTACCTTGGTAGGATCGCTCGGTTTCTTCTTGGTAAGCGGAGAAATCTCAATTGGATGATCCATGATAAAGGTCGGCTGGATCAGTTCTTTCTCACAGAACTCCTCGAAGAAGAGGTTGATGATATCACCTTTCTTGTGGCGTTCCTCGTATGCAATGTGATGCTCCTCAGCAAGTTTCTTTGCTGCTGCATCATCTGCTACGGTATCAAAGTCGATTCCGGTATATTTTTTAATCGCATCGTTCATGGTCATGCGTGTAAATGGCTTGCCAAGGTCGATCTCGATGCCATTGTAGCTGATCTTTGTACTTCCGCAGACTTTTTCTGCAAGATAACGGAACATGGACTCTGTCAGTTCCATCATGCCCTCATAGTCTGTGTATGCCTGATACAGCTCCATCAGTGTGAACTCCGGGTTATGACGGGTGTCAACACCCTCATTGCGGAATACACGGCCGATCTCGTATACACGCTCAAGTCCGCCGACGATCAGTCTCTTTAAGTATAATTCCAGAGAGATACGCAGTTTTACATCCTCATTTAAGGCATTGTAATGTGTCTCAAACGGTCTTGCTGCTGCTCCGCCTGCATTGGATACAAGCATCGGAGTCTCAACCTCCATGAAATCACGGTCAGCTAAGAAGTTACGGATCTCTTTTAAGATTTTGGAACGTTTGATGAATACTTCCTTGCTCTCCTGATTCATGATCAGGTCGATATATCTCTGGCGGTAACGCATATCTGTATCAGTCAGTCCGTGGAACTTCTCCGGAAGAATCTGTAATGATTTTGACAGCAGTGTCATCTCCTCAGCATGGATAGAAATCTCGCCTGTTTTGGTACGGAAAGCGTATCCCTTTACGCCCCAGATATCGCCGATATCAGATTTCTTGAAATCTTTGTAGATCTCCTCACCAATATTGTCTCTTGCAACGTATACCTGGATACGTCCCTTTAAGTCCTGAATATTGCAGAATGATGCTTTTCCCATCACACGTTTGAACATCATACGGCCGGCAATCGATACCTGCTTGCCCTCCATTGTTTCAAAATTGTCAATGATATCGGTTGAGTGACTTGTCACATCATATTTTGTGATGACAAACGGATCTTTTCCGTTTTCCTGCAGTTCATGCAGCTTGTCATAACGTACCTGAAGCAGCTGATTTAAATCCTGCTGGTTATTGTTCTGCTCTGCCATGTTTATCCTCCACTTGTTTTATTCCACGGACAGACGGTCTGCCCTTGCGTTATATCTCTTAGTTTGCTCTGTGAATTGAAAGCACTTTGTATGAAAACTCACCTGCCGGTGTCTCAACAGTAACGGTATCACCTACCTTTTTGCCAAGCAGTGCCTTACCAACCGGTGACTCGTTTGAGATTTTACCTTTTAAGCTGTTTGCCTCGGTAGAACCAACGATCTTATATTCTAATTCTTCCTCAAATTCGCAGTCAAGGATCTTTACGTTGCATCCAATGCTTACTTTATCTAAGTCAGCTTCTTCCTCTACAACTACCTCTGCGTTCTTTAAAATTTTCTCAAGTTCTTCGATACGTGCTTCAATGTCTCTCTGCTCGTCCTTTGCAGCGTCGTACTCAGCGTTCTCAGATAAGTCTCCCTGCTCTCTTGCCTCTTTGATCTTCTGTGAAACTTCTTTTCTTCTTACAACTTTTAAGTTCTCTAATTCGTCTTCCAGTTTCTTGAGTCCTTCATAAGTCAGAATGTTTTTCTTGTCCATTGCATTTACCCTTCTTTATAATAATTATTGTTCGGTTCATGTATACGGCGGTACAATACTTTGCACCAGACGCTATGAACGATAAAAAGCCTTCTCAAATCTGTCCTGCCACGGCGCCCCCGTTTTCTTTTTTGGTCTCTTAACAATCACAGTATTATAACCGATAGGCACTGCTATGTCAAGATTTTCAGCTGTCCGCCAGGCTCTTTTATGGATGGGGATATAATGTTTTCCCAGCGCAATCTGTTTTTCATAAAAGGCACTGTTCCACTCAAAATCAAACAGGAAAATACTGCTGCACCCCACCGTTTTTTTTGCCAGTCCAAGGCGCTTTTTTGATACGATAAGCGAAACCAATCCATTCTTCTCATACATTGTCTCTGCAAATTCCCTAAAATATGCAGCCCGGTCCGTATAAATTGTAAGCGTGTTTACGTCATCCCCGATCTGCTCTAACACTTCAAGTGCGCCTGCCGGCTCAAACATGCCCGCTCCCTCCTGCTCCTCATCGATCACCTCGACGACTGCACGCTCCGGCTTTACGTCTTTTGCCATAAGAATCCCCTCATACACCGGTTTAAAATCATATAAAAACTCGTTGGAAAAAGACATCGAACTTCTCCCTGCAATATCCCTTTTTCCATCTTTATGACAACGTTTCCCGTTTCATTACTTTCCCCATAACTTTCATTTTATAAAGTTTGGACGTAAAAAAAGGTGGTTCACAACCTACCGATCGGGAAATGGCAAACCTCCTGAAACAGTGCCTCCAGCTGCTCATACGTCTCCACCTCATTGATCCTGCCGCGCAGCTTCGAAGAATTGCGGTAGCCGGACGTATACCACGCGGCATGTTTCCTGATCTCACGGATACCGGTATATTCGCCTTTAAATTCAAGCTGCATACGGGCATGCCGAAGGAGCATCTGTGTCACTTCCTCGAACGTCGGTTTCGGAAGTTCTTCACCCGTCTTAAAATAATGAAGGATCTGCGCAAAGATCCACGGATTTCCCTCCGCACCGCGTGCGATCATAAAGCCGTCACAGCCGGTCTGTTTCTGCATTGCGATCACGTCCGCCGCCGTTAAAATATCACCATTTCCGATCACGGGGATGGAAACTGCCTCTTTTACCTGTCTTATGATATCCCAGTCAGCCTTTCCCGAATAAAATTGTGACCTTGTCCTGCCGTGGACTGCCACTGCCGCAGCACCGGATTCCTGCGCAATGTGAGCCATCTCAACCGCATTGACATGTTCCTCGTCAAATCCTTTGCGGATCTTGACCGTAACCGGCTTTTTGATTGCACGGGCAGTCTTTTCAATGATCTCCCCGGCGAGCTTTGGATTTTTCATAAGCGCAGAACCGTCGCCGTTGTTGACCACTTTCGGCACCGGGCAGCCCATGTTGATGTCTAAAATGTCAAATGGTCTGTCCTCGATCTGTTTTGCAATCTCACTCATGATATCCGGGTCAGAGCCAAACAGCTGCAGCGACACCGGATTCTCGCGTTTGTCGATCGTCAAAAGTTCTTCTGTATTTCTGTTTTTATAAAGGATCGCCTTTGCGCTGACCATCTCCATGCACAGCAGTCCCGCTCCCTGTTCCTTGCAAAGCAAACGAAATGGCAGGTCTGTCACGCCTGCCATCGGTGCTAATATCAGGTTATTTTCTAACGTTACATTTCCAATCTGAAGTCGTCTGATTTCTCCCATGCCACCATTTCCTAAATAATTCACTCTCTTATACCCGATCCAGGCATCCTGAATCTCCCGGTCAGATATCTCTTATTTCTTAATCTTACCTGATTTACGGTTCTGCTTCTTATAAATAAGGTTCATTCCCTTCAATGTCAGGTTCGGATCATACACATCGATCACATCTGTCTCATTTGCAATGATACGTCCCAATCCACCGGTTGCAACAACCTTGACCGGTCCCATGTCAGCCTCTTCGATCATATGTTTCACGATATATTCCGTCTGTCCGATCTGTCCATATACAAGACCTGCCTGCATACTTGAGATCGTTTCTTTTGCAAGAATGCTCTCCGGTTTGCGGATCTCGATCTCCGGCAGTTTTGCCGCATCTTCCCACAACGCTTTTGCAGAAATGCGGATTCCCGATGCAGTTACCCCGGAAACAAATGCTCCGTTTTTATCGACCAGATCATAAGTAGTGGCAGTGCCAAAATCAAGTACCAGTACCGGTCCGCCATACAGCTCATATGCTGCTGCCGCATCCACGATACGGTCTGCACCGATCTGCCGCGGGTTCTCGGTTACCACGCGGATTCCTGTTTTGGTACCCGGCTCCACAATGATTGGATTGATACCAAAATATTTGATGATCGCACCCTCTAAGGAATGCATAACATTTGGAACAACAGAAGCTATGATTGCATCCTCGATGTCATCATGTCTGATCTTATTCTGCTCTAACAGATTTGACAAAAGCATTCCATACTCGTCCGAAGTACGCGGCATCTTCGTCGTGATACGAAAAGTTGCCATTACCTCATCCCCACGGAATACTCCTACAGTGATATTTGTATTTCCTACGTCAATCGTGATTACCATCGTATTTTCCTACCTTTTTCTTTACATTTCTGATTCGTCCACACCAATATATAACACTTTATAATACATCTCTAAAGCGCGAAGCAGTTCTTCTTTTGTGCGCTGCAGCTCACGTATTTTTAATCCACAGCCGATCTCATCATATAAAAGATCGTTCTCATCACTGGAAGTACGGAACTCCAGATTGCCATCCTCATCAAAGACGACCTGAAAAATACCACCGATATCCTCCGTGAAAAGGACACACATAATCTTTAATTCATCTTTGATCGAATCCGGCAGTCCCTTAAAATCCTGATTCAGATAAAATTTTTTATTGTAAGCGCTCGCTCCGCAGAGCACCACTTCTTCTCTCTCAGACATATCCGTATACTCCTCTCACGGAAACTTCGCCGGAGGATACCAGTTTTCTGCCTTCCCAGGTATCCACGATCAGCTCACCATGCGGCGTGATTCCCATTGCTTTTGCCTCATAAGGTTCTTTGGGATCTAATACCCTGACCTGTTTTTGCATATTGATCAGATGTGCATTATATTCTTTGACCAGACCGCTTAAATCTTCGGTTTCTAAAAATATTTCATAATAACGTTCAAACTGTTCTAACACTGCCTCGATCAGCTCTGCACGGTTCACATGCTGTCCGGTCTCCATCAGAATCGAGGTCGCCACCTGTTCAATTTCTTTTGGAAATGACTCATTCTGGACGTTAATACCGATACCGATGACAACATGGTTGATATAATCTAACTGTGCGCTCATCTCCGTTAAGATTCCACAAACTTTTTTGCCGTTCATCACAATATCGTTCGGCCATTTGATCCCTGCTTCCTGTCCAGTTTTCTCCGAGATGGCTTTCGATACTGCAAGCGCTGCTATGAGCGTCAGCATAGAAGCGCGATCCGGTGCAAAATCCGGTTTGAGCACCAGAGTCATAAATATCCCGACACCCGCCGGTGATTCAAATCCTCTTCCACGGCGGCCGCGGCCTGCTTCCTGTTTTTCCGCAACAACCAGCGTTCCAGTCGGATGTCCTTCCTCCGCAAGCTGTTTTGCCTTTGTGTTTGTGGAATCAATTGTATCAAAATAAAAAATTTCACGACCTGCCCACTTTGTTTTCCGGATGCTTTCCAGTTCTGCCGTATTCAGGCAGTCCGGTGTCGACACGATCTTGTATCCTTTATTCTGCACTGCCTCGATCACATATCCAGCCTCTTTTAACTGCTTCACCGCTTTCCAGATTGCAGTGCGCGATACTCCAAAGTGCTCACACAGTTCCTGACCGGAAATATAATCATCGGCTTCCTTTAATGCCGCTAGTAGCTGTGTCCTCATCTGTTTCCTCCAAAATATCCATACCCGGTACACTGTTCTTTGCTCATCTTACATTTGTGTGCCAGCACAAATTTTCACACTAATCTCCGAGCGTTGCAAGCATCACTGCCTTGATCGTATGCATACGATTTTCCGCCTCGTCAAATACGACAGACTGTCTGCTCTCAAATACTTCATCCGTTACTTCCAACTCACTGTAACCGAATTTCTCATAAACTTCCTTGCCGATCCTGGTCTTTAAGTCGTGGAATGCCGGCAGACAGTGCATGAAAATGGCACCCTCTTTTGCATTTGCCATAGCTTCTTTATTTACCTGATATGGCATCAGATCGTGGAGACGCTCCTCCCAGATCTCATCCGGCTCACCCATGGATACCCAGACATCCGTATAAATAACGTCCGCATCCTTCGTACCCTCTTTGACATCCTCTGTCAGGGTAATAGAAGCGCCCGTTTCTTTTGCAACACCTTCGCAATACTCTACCAGTTTTGCATCCGGGAAGTATTTTTTGCTTGTACATGCAACAAAATCCATACCGAGTTTTGCACAGGTTACCATCAGGGAATTACCCATGTTATAACGTGCATCGCCCATGTATACGAGTCTGACACCATTTAACCTGCCAAGATGCTCACGGAGCGTCAGCATATCTGCAAGCATCTGTGTCGGATGAAATTCATTGGTCAGTCCGTTCCAAACCGGAACACCGGCATATTTTGCAAGCTCCTCGACGATATCCTGTCCATATCCACGATATTCAATACCATCAAACATGCGTCCTAACACGCGGGCGGTATCCGGGATGCTCTCTTTTTTGCCGATCTGGGAACCTGACGGATCAAGGTAAGTAACATGCATGCCGAGATCATGTGCTGCCACCTCAAAAGAGCATCGTGTTCTGGTGCTTGTCTTTTCAAAGATAAGTGCAATATTTTTTCCGGTCAGGCTGTCATGCGGGATGCCCTGTTTTTTCTTCGCTTTCAGATCTGCCGCAAGGTCAATCATATATGTAATCTCTTCCGGTGTAAAATCCATTAATTTTAAAAAATTACGTCCTTTTAAATTCATGTCTTTTCTCTCCTTTTGCATGGCTGCATATATTTTCTTTTTATGCCACAACGGATGGTACACCACGCGCACCATCCGTTCTGATAAATTTTTCTGATTTTATTTATGATCTGCTGCAATTTCCGTAACAGATTTTGCAAGACCTGCGATTCCCTGGATCTCGGACGGAATAATGATCTTGGTTGCTTTTCCGTCTGCTGCTTTTGCAAATGCCTCTAAGCTCTTTAACTGGATCACATTTTGATCCGGTGCAGCTTCTTTGATCATGCGAAGTCCGTCTGCATTTGCCTGCTGGATCTTTAAAATAGCTTCTGCCTGACCTTCTGCCTCGCGGATCGTTGCCTCTTTCTTTGCCTCTGCTCGTAAGATCGCTGCCTGTTTTTCAGCCTCCGCATCAAGAATTGCTGATTCTTTCTTTCCTTCTGCAACAAGGACGGTTGACTTTTTCTCACCTTCCGCACGAAGAATTGCTTCACGGCGCTCACGCTCTGCCTTCATCTGTTTCTCCATCGCATCCTGGATTGCTGCAGGCGGGATGATGTTCTTTAACTCAACACGGTTGACTTTGATTCCCCAAGGATCGGTTGCAACGTCCAAAGAAGATCTCATCTTGGTATTGATCGTCTCTCTGGATGTCAGTGTCTCATCGAGTTCAAGATCACCGATGATGTTACGCAGTGTGGTTGCAGTCAGGTTCTCGATCGCCATGATCGGGTTCTCCACACCATATGCATAAAGTTTCGGATCTGTGATCTGGAAATATACAACGGTATCAATCTGCATCGTTACGTTATCTTTTGTGATAACCGGCTGTGGCGGGAAATCCACCACCTGCTCTTTTAATACAACTCTCTTTGCCACACGGTCGATAAACGGTGCTTTGAAATGAATACCTACAGACCATGTTGCGAGATAACCTCCCAGACGTTCTACCACGCATGCAGTCGCCTGTGGAACGATCTTAACACAGGATACTGCGATCAGCAGTGCTACGATAATTAAAATAATCAGTGCTACAATTACTCCTGGCATATAAAACTCCTCCCTAATTCAATTTTAAATACAGTATACTATCTGTTTTGTGCCTTTATTCATATTACTATATTTACTTTGAGATTACAACTAATCTTTTCAGATGAGTTTTTCATATCATTCCGAATTTTAGTGTACAGCCTGACAGCAAGTGTCAGGTCTGCGAATGAGCAGACATTTTCTTTCTTCGAATATACCTTACGATCACAACAACCGTTCCCACCAGAAACGGGAATACAAATGTGCCAAAGCGGTACAAAAGCGATGCCGATCCCGCCATGCCTGTCCCAACGATTCCGGCAAAAAGTGTCGTAAACACAAACTCTGTAGAGCCAATTCCCGCCGGAGACGGAATCACCGCCGCAAGCATAACGGACAGTGACGTGATCGCAAGCACCTGCGACAGAGTCAATGCCGGATTTCCCTGAAACTGGACGCCTTTAAAAAGAAGATACGGGATTCCATACCAGAAACAGCATTTCAACAGACAAAGAAAGATCACGCCTGTGGTTGCCTTTTTATTTTTCAGTAAATGCTTCGAGGCATCCTCAAGCATCATGCACTGTCTTTTGATCTCCGCTTCCATTATTTCAAATCTTCCGTGGAATTTTTGATTTACGATATCCAGCAGCCGGAAGATCAGCCGGTGGAATTTCTTTGAACAGCAGAACAGGAACAGACCGATGGTGATCACAAGTGTGACCGCATATCCGCCTGCTAAAAGTCCCGCGTAATCTCCAAACCAGCTTTTCATAAATTCCCAGTTCATCACAAAAAGAATCGCGGAAAACAACGCTATGCTCATTTTATGGAGTGCATACTGTATCATATACAGCCCAAATCCACCGCCGTATTCGATTCCCTGCTCCCCCAGATAAATGATCGCCGCAACACCGGAACCGCTCCCCAGTGTCGCCACCCGGTAAAAAGAGCATAAAAACGCATTCGTAATACCATTTTTACATGCAAAAGACGACCGATACTGCTTTGCGAGCACGGTCGTGATTATGCCTTCTATGATCTGATATACCGCTGCCATCAGACAAATGCCAATGACAACGGCTGGTGATGTTTTCGTAAGCTGTTCTAAAATCGGTCCTGCCGAATCACGGAAAGTATACACGATAATACCAATGACTGCCAGAACCAGTCCCCATTTTAAAAGCTGCTTTTGTATTTTACTGATAACAATCGCCCCTTATTTCTTTTTGAAGTTGGTGTAGCCTTTTTGTTTGTATGGATGCTCCTTCCAGAGTCTGTCTGCTGTTTCTTTCCATTCACATGCATATGCTTCGCATTTTCCACATAAATGTTCTACCGGCTCTGCCTCCTCAACATCTGTGGAGTGCGCACCTGTTTCATGTACCATACGCTGTAAGATCTCAGGGTTCTCAAGCATCGGACATGGGCGCAGCATGTTGTCGTTGAATGGCTGGTTATCTCTGTATGCCATGAATAATGGCTGTTTCAAACATTCTAACAGTGATTTTTCACGGATATTTGCACCGGAATAATGAATGAATACACATGGCTCCACGTCACCCTTCGGGTTGATATGGCAGTAGTTTCTTCCTCCTGCAATACATCCGCCTACAAACTCACCATCATTCTGGAAATCCATAACAAAGATTTCTTTTCCACCTTCCATCGCACGAACCTCACGGATTCTGTGATAGATATATTCACGCTGTTCTTTGGTCGGCATCAGATCCGGAGCAGCTTTCATACCTACCGGCATCAGATGGAAATACCATGCAAAACGGCTTCCATGCTCGATCAGAAGATCAAAAAATTCGTCAGATGTAACAGCATCCATGTTTTTGCTAGTATAGCATACACTGTTTCCGAAAATCAATCCGTTCTCATGTAAAAGATCCATTGCATGAAGAACTTTATCATATACGCCCTCTCCACGGCGGAAATCATTCGCATCTTCAAATCCCTCAAGGCTGATGGATAAGGAAAGGTTGCCGACACGTTTCATATCATCGCAGAGTTTCTGATCTACGAGTGTACCATTTGTATAGCAGTGGAATGCACAGTCATTGTGTTTCTCACAGAGTTTGATGATGTCTGCTTTACGAACCAGAGGCTCTCCACCGGTCATCATGTAAAAATAAATACCAAGTTCTTTTCCCTGTGTTACGATGCTGTCAAGTTCATCAAAGGAAAGATTTAATTTATTACCGTACTCAGCTGCCCAGCATCCGGTACAGTGAAGGTTACATGCACTTGTCGGATCCATTAAGATCAGCCACGGGATATTACAGTCATGAACCTCTCTCATTTTACGGATGGTCTTTGTTCCATAAAATGCAGCCTGAAAACCAAGGTTTAATGCGGTCATTTTTGCAACATGCGGATCTGTCTCATCCAACAGACGATTGACATAGCGCATCCATTTGTGATCCGGATTCTGGATCATTTTTCTTACACCATCATAAGCTTCTTTACGGAAGTTATCCCCCATAAATTTCTCTGTAAGATCTACGATCTGTAACAATCCTTTCTCACGATCCTTGTTCAGACTTTTCAGTGCAGCATCGATTGCGACGCTGAATGCTTTTCTCTCTACTGTCAGTGCTAAATTTGCCATAACTCCGACCTCCGTTATTTTTTTCACATTCTTTTACTAGAAGCAAGTATAAAAAAATTGCACTCTTTTTTAAATATGCAATGACTTTTTAATGTAGCCATCTAATATACAAATTTGCTTTTTTGTCTATTTTCCGACTACATCAGACAATATTTGCATAGCATTCATGTGTCATCATGTAGTATTGATAACTATGTTGTATTATATCATTCCAATAAACTTTGTCAATCAGCGATTATTACTTTTTTCTTAAATCTTAACTGCCATGCTTAACAGTTCTTTCCAAACTGGTTATAATAACGATGGTTCATTTCATGGAAAGGAGATTTTTAATCATGCCTGGATATGTTACCCATTATATATTCGGAAGAGAGGTTTATCATAACCTGAAAAATAATTCTTTAAAAAAGAATCTTTATTATAATCGCGCTGCCTACGGTCTCGGACTTCAGGGACCGGATATTTTCTTTTATTATCTTCCTTCCTATGTGTTAGAAGGTCACAATATCGGTGCTCTTGCCCATGTCCGCGAGACCAGTGCCTTTTTCCAGGGTCTGATTGAAAGCCGTAACCAGTTTTCCTCCCGCACGGATCTTAACATTGCAGAAGCCTACCTGATTGGTTTTCTCGGACACTATACCTTGGATACAATATGTCATCCGTATATTTATGCCATGACACACTATAAGGATAAAAAGGAAAAAGCCTATTTTTCAAGACATGCCTATCTGGAAACAGATATCGATACCGCACTGCTCGATTTAAAACTGCACCGCCAGCCCTGCAATTTCCATACCGAGGACACGATCCGGCTGACACACCGCCAGAAACATGTTATTGCAAGTATGCTCTATTATGCCTACCGCTATGCCTTTCCGGATGTCAAATTCCGCAAATATACCATGTACCTTGCTATTTTTTCCATGCAGCTTGGTCTCTGGCTGATGCACGATGATTCCGGAAAGAAAAAGGCCATTGTCCGGCTGACGGAGCGGATCTGTCTCGGATATCCGCTGTTTTCACCACTGATCCCGAGTGATACCTTGTTTTTCCGCACGGATCCATTTAATTTAAGACATGCCGAATGGAAAAATCCGTGGGATCCTTCCATTACTTCCCACGAGAGTTTCTTTGAACTGTATGATAAATCCAAAAATCTGTATCTGTCCCGCATCCATTCGCTGTATGCTGCACTTCATGCGGGTGCTGATTCAGCAAGGCAGGACGCTGCTATACAGGATTTTTTGCAGGAATATGGAAATCTTTCGTTTCACAGCGGGTTGAGTGCTACGATTCCGAGCTGATTGCCTGAAGTAACGACTCTACAATTTTCTATGAAGATCCATGTGACAAAAGGCAGCTCACCTCAAATAAAAATACCGCGCAAATCTGCGCGGTATTTTTATTTCTGTATTTTGTTTTTGTATATTACTTCTGATAACAGGCTAATAGGCTGTTTGCAAAGTGTACCTTCTAGTGTTTATTTATCACTTCCGCCAAAGAAGTCACGGATCTGTCCCTCAATGATTTTCATCAGTCTGGTGCGCGCCTCAAGGCTTGCCCACGCAATATGAGGGGTGATGATCAGACGGTCGCTGTCCTTGATCCGTTTCAATGGATTTTCTGCACTCATCGGTTCTACGGTAAGTACGTCAAGTCCGGCTCCTGCGATCGTTTTATTTTCCAACGCATCTGCAAGATCTCTTTCCACAACGATCGGTCCTCTGCCGAGGTTTAAAAAGATGGCAGACGGTTTCATTTTAGAAAATGCCTCTGCATTCATCAGCCCTTCTGTCTGCTCTGTCAGCGGCGCATGTACGGACACGATGTCTGATTTTGCAAGCAGCTCATCAAACTCCACACGCTCATAACCCGGCTGGTTATTTTTCCCTGTTGTAGAATAGTAGATCACATGGCAGCCAAACATTTTGGCAATGTCCGCAACTCTTCGTCCGATCGCTCCAAGCCCAATAATTCCCCATGTCTTACCATTCAGATCATGGAATACATTATCAAAATGGGTAAATGTGATATCTCCAACGTATTTTTCTGATTTGACATAGTCATCATAGTATCTTAATTTTTCCCAGAGATAGAATAACAGGGCAAATGTGTGCTGTGCCACCGTCTCCGTGGAATATCCGGCAACATTTCTCCAGGCAATGCCATGTGCATCCAGATATGCTTTGTCCAGATTGTTCGTTCCGGTTGCAGTCACGCAGACCAGTTTTAAGTGCTCTGCCTCACCGATCGATGTCTCATTGATCTGTACTTTATTTACGATCACCACATCGGCATCTTTGGTGCGCTCTCTCGCCTCTTCCGTTGTGGAAAATCCATATTTTATAACTGTTCCAAGTTTGTCGTACCCGGAGAGATCAATGTCTTCCCCGATAGTTTTTGCATCCAGAAATACAATGTTCATCTTTTTTCTCCTTTGCATTATTTATTCAAATAGGCGCGAAGGGCGTCTGTCTGTTCTGTGGCAATACGATAACCTTCATCATAAAGCCTGCGCAATTTTATGGTATCCGTCTCCGTCCTGCCAACTCCATAGGTCGACTCCGGTGCGATCACAAATACTTTTTCCTCTTTCTCTAACTGCATCAGTTTTTCCATGGAAACATTGTAGCGCTCCGCGCGAAGTTTCATATCCTCCACGATCTTCGGATATCGCTGATAAAGACGGTTCATAACGCCTGCCGCCTTTTCCTGTGTCTTTACATAGCCGCGTTCCCTTGTCAGAACAACAACCAGTTTTTCACAGCCCATTTCCATAGCATGTTCATAAGGAACCGAATCTGCAAGTCCGCCGTCCAGATAATAATGTCTGCCGATCTTTACCGGCTGAAAAAGAATCGGCAGTGAACAGGTTGCGATCAGCAGATCCTTCATCTCTTTCCCACGCGGGACTTCCATGTATTCTGCTTTTCCTGTGTGAATATTTGTGACTGCCGCTTCAATCTCTCCCGGAAAACGTGCCAGAGCATCATAATCAAGCGGAAGAAGCTCATTCGGTACTTCTTCAAACACAAACTTCGTATTGTAATACGCATGTTCTTTGCGGTTTAGCAGATGGCGCATACCCATATAGCGCTTATCCGCCATATATTTTTCCATCAGTTCCAGATTACGTCCTTTCTGCCCGGAAAGATACGACAATCCATATGCCATTCCAGCGGAAACACCGATGTAATAATCCGGCATGATATTTTCTTCCAGAAATTTATCCATTACTCCACAGGAAAAAACCGTGCGGTTTGCCCCGCCTTCAAATACCATTCCAAGTTTCATTTCTATTTATCTCCATTCATCTGAGGCATATCACTGCTCTCCGTCACATAAAGAGTGACACCCTTGATTTCCTTTACCATCACAATCATCCCCGGCTCGAAGGTCTTTTCATCATCCACCGAGCGGGCTGTCCATTCCAGACCATTCATAACCGCGGTTCCGGTTCCCCTGACATTATCAATCTGCTCTGTGACACAGACATTTTTTCCAACTGCTTCCTCATAATTTGTCTTAACCAGATGCGGTTTTAAATATTTCAGAGCCCAGGGTCTTGTAAAATAAAGCAGTACAAATGACACTGCTGCAAACACGATGATCTGTCCCGTGATTCCCATTCCAAATGCCGCACAAATCAGTCCTGCAAGACTTCCTCCTGCCAGCCAGATTGATGTCAGACCAACGGTAGCGATCTCCAATACCACAAAGAAAATGATCAATGCCAACCAAACTATTATCTCCATAATCTTCTCCCTCCTGTCGTAATATTTCTGCTGTTTCTATAGTAGTATAACGCAAATAAATTTTCAATGCCATGGTTAATTATCTACGCTTTTCGACCGAAACATATAACAGATGATTTTTAAGGAGGTCTTTCTTATGGCCAATACCGCTTATGTCGGAGCCGGAACCACACTTGGTACATCCTATTATATGCGCCGTTTTTATGCATCAAATGCGGATGCACGTACCACCACATCACGCAGTAATCTGACCAATTCCACCCTCACGGGTGCCGATTCGCATGCGCTGCGCCGTGCGATACGTTCCCTTGGCTCATTTACATATGATGACGATAATGAAATAAATATCAAAAACAGTGTTTCAGCGTTCATCAGCACCTACAATAATATGATAAACTCATCCGGTGCATCAGACGACCGTACCGTCAAAAACACCCAGAAAAATCTGAAGAATCTGACTGCAGAGTATGAAAGCCAGCTTGACAAGATCGGTATTACCGTAAAAGGCAACGGCACGCTCGAATCGCGCAGTTCTCTTTTTGGTTCCGCGGATATTTCAAAATTTGAGTCTCTGTTTTCTTCAGATTCAGAGTACATGCAGCGTGTCAATTCCTATGCCAGACGTCTTGAAAACAGAAGCAATATTCTGACACAGATCGAATACAATGATGCACTGGCAAAGCGCAATGCAAATAAACAGACATCCCCGTCTGTTTCCGACAGCACCACCGGCAAAACCGATTCTGCTGATACCGGTTCTACCGCTGTGAATGCACTTAATATCGCATCTGTTACACCGGTAACTGCTGATTTAAACACACTGCTCAACACCGGAATCGGCAGCAATGTGAATGTCATTTTATAATTTGGGGGAAATCTATTTCCACTGCATATTTACTTTCAACGCATTTCCACTGACACTGATGTCCGCATAACTTCCGCAGACAAGCGGCATCATCGGTGGGATATGTCCGATATCCGCATCCATAATGACCGGTACCTGATACCCGGCAAGCAGGTCTGTAACCGCATGGTACTGGTCTAATCCCATCATTTCCTGTCCGAACACCGCCGGTCTTCCAATCAAAAAACCTTTTACATGCGAAAACCATCCGGCATGTTTCATCTGCCAGACCGCCCTGCGGATAGACATCACATTCAGATCACAGGACTCTAAAAACCAGATGATTCCGTCATCCTGATACTTCTCTGTAAATTCCTGTACTTTATCAAATTCTGTTCCAAGCAGGTTGACCAGACAATCCATGCAGCCGCCAAGCAGTCTTCCCTGCATGGTGATTTCTTCCTGTAATTCCTCTGCCGGCTGCACCAATGGTTTGTACTGCACATTATTTTTCTGTTTTTCAGGCAGACATACCATAAGTTTTTTCTCTTCTGTCACATTGTATGGTTCAAGCGGATGTTCCTCGTCTTTTTTTCCTTCTTTTTCCCACAGTGCATAGCCCTCTATACTGCTTTTTTCTCCACGCAGAAGATGATAGGCATCCCAAAGGCTCTCATGCCACGGTTCCATGCCGAATGCCGCCGCACATGGTCCATATATAGATGCTGTATCGCACAGCGTGGCAAGCAGGAATGTCATATTAGTATTATCGGAAAATCCCATATACCACTTTGGTTTTGTCACCCTGATCCTGTCAAAATCTACTTTGTCTAAGATTTCACACATCAGTTCACCGCCGCCACAGGAGATCAGTATGTCATTTTTATCGCTGCAATAATATTCTGTCAGCTCCGCCCCGCATGCTTCCGGAGTGTTGCTGATGCCGATTCCTTCCGACGCATAACAGTTTGGTCCAAGTTCTAATCTATGTCCCAGTCCGGTAAATTTCTTCTGTGCATTTAAAAATGCTGTATGGTACGGCTCTATACTGCAGCCAAAAGATGGTGCCACAAAACCGATCGTTCCGTTTTCCGGTAAAAATTCTGGATATTTCATATCGTTATCGTTTCCTCCAATGTTTCTCTCTCTCAGTTTACACCGTCAAAAAAACGGTTGCAATCTTTTTTCGTTTTGCTATAATAATTAGTAGTTATTTCATTACGGGCAGACATAGTACATCGGTAGTATATCAGCTTCCCAAGCTGAGGAGGCGGGTTCGATTCCCGTTGTCTGCTCTCTTTTATTTTTCATAGAAGTTCTTATTTTCCCTTGTGACACATTGACAATATAATATATTTACCCAGGCAGCCGGTGGACGGTTGCGCCTGCTCCTCCGAGTCTTGATATAGGAGGACGGCAATATGGTTACATACTCAGACTTATTTACATTTGTTATCATGATATGTGCGATCATTACGCTTATTAGAGATAATAGGTAAAAAAACAACCCCTATTTCTTTTGCGCAATCTCATATACCTGCACAATTTTCTCCAGATCCTCCACAAGCCCCTCTTTTGACAATACCCGCTTCGCCTGCATGCCGTAGCTTATCGCCGCCTGTACATTTTCCAGACGGTCATCAAAAAACAAACATTCAGATGGATTTAACTCATATTTCTCGCAGAGTGCCGCATAAATCGCCGGATCCGGTTTTGCTTTGTGCACCATATAGGACACGATCAGTCCATCAATATCATTCATGAAATCCGCGTATTCTGTATGCTTTTTGAATAATTCCTCTGAATAGTTGGATAGCAGATACACCCCGTACCCCTGCTTTTTCAGTTCGTGTACAAGTTCCCAGACTGCAGGTCTTGCTACGGGCATATACTCTCCATGCCCGATAAACCAGCGGATCACCTTTTCATCTGCCGGATATTTTCTACAATAATGCTCAATGATCTCCTGCTGTGGGACGGTTCCAAGATCGAGCAGTCCCCACAATCCTTCCGGGTCATCAAACATTTCTGTTCCAATGCGCACTGCTTCTTCCTCTGAAAGCCCGTAATCCATCAGCATATATTTCCACCGGTAGGAGAGTAAAACATCCCCCACATCAAAAATAATATTTTTTATCTGTTCCATAATCTTCCTCGTTTCTATCCTTTTAGGGACAATGCACAGTCACACGATCTCCATCTTCAAACTCTCATTTTTTAATTTCGACTGATTCTAACACAGAACGGATTCCAATGTCAAAAATACCGCATCTGTCCATTGCAAAACAGATGCGGCAGCCGTCTTATACCTGATTTCCCACAATTTTATAATAACTTCTTGATGTAACTGCAAAGACAGCCAGATAGATCAGTCCAAATACCAGCACTGTGCCTGCTAAGCACCATGCAAACAGGGTTCCGTTATACAAAGCCACCAGTGCAAGCAGTTTTTTCAGCATCGGATATGCTGCCGCAAGATGACATGCCGCCGTGACAAGCGGCAGGAAAAATACCGTGCGCACCTGGGAACGGATCGAGGCCTTTACCTCTGCGTTGCTCATTCCGACTTTCTCCATGATGGCAAACCGTTCCTTGTCTTCATAACCTTCGGATATCTGCTTGTAATAAATAATCAGTACCGTGATCATCAAAAACATGCTTCCCAAAAACAGTCCAAGGAAAAACAAACCGCCATTGCTTGACTCATAATCTATGCGGCCCTCCGCTCTTGATACTACATTATACTCCAACCGCATAATCTGTGGATTTGTCTCATCATTCTGCCATTCATTGAGGTGCTCCCGCACAGCATTTGCGCAGGCAATTTTTTCTTCCACAGATCCACTCATATCAAAGTTCATCATATAGGTAAGGTCAACTTTTCGATCTTCCCCATAGGCATCCGTCTCCATATCTGATAACTGCTGACGCATCTTTTCTAATGCAGTTTCATCTTTTACAATTACGATTACAGTACCTCCCACTAATTCCGTCATTGCATCTTTCCCCGGAATTTTCATGGTCTGTTCCACCGGATACTCATCATCACCAATCACAATGCTTTCCAGCTCATACACAGGATCTGCCATTATTGCCACGCTTCCATCTGAAATATCCGGGATTGATTCCTGCATATATTCCTCAAATCCCTGTTTTGTCATAACTTCAAGCATATACATATTGGAAAAATCCATATTAGAACGATCCAGCGCCATAACCTTATTTCCAGACAGCATGACTGCCGCCCCCGCATAGATTCCTTTTTGTCTGCCTGTTATTACTCTGCCATTTTCTTTTATCACATTTTCAATCTCATCTGTCATCCGGTCAAATGTCCCGGAATCCTGCTGTCCATCCGGATCATAAAACAGTACTTCCAGCTCTGCCGGATACTGTGTTTTTAACTCATCTTCAAGTCCGGCGTACATACATACTGTCATAGAAATCACAACCAGTACCATTGTTGACAAAATACAGATATTTGCTAGTCCCACAGCATTCTGTTTCATCCGGTAGATCATGCCGGAAACCGTTGTAAAATGTCTGGTCTGGTAATAATAACGCTTGTTTTTCCGAAGTAATTTTAAAAATGTGATACTGCCGGCATTAAACAGCCAGTAGGTTCCGATAATAACCAGCATGACTGCAACGAAAAACAGAGTAATCGCCTTTACCGGGTTATCCACAGTGATTGCCATATAATAACCGGCTGCAATACAAACTACTCCAAGCACTGCCTGCAGAATTTTGGTTTTCGGTTCACGTTCTCCCGTACTTCCGCTATGCAGCAATTCCACCGGATTTGAAAGCCGGATCTGCATCAGATTGTAAAGAAGAATACATACATAAATGGCACCAAAAAGTTCTGCGGTATGAAGGCATCCCCATCCTGAAATGTAAAACGGAATTGCTGCATCTAATCCGGTCAGCCGGTACAAAAACATAGTCAGTAATTTCTGGAATACGATACCGAGTATCAGGCCGCCGCCAACTGCGATCAGGAAAGAAAAAACCGTTTCCCATGCCATGATTTTGGCAATATGGATTTTTTCCATTCCAAGAATATTATAGATCCCAAGTTCTTTTTTTCTGCGCTTCATAATAAAGCTGTTCGTATAAAACAAAAAGATACTGACAAACACACCTACGACGATCACTCCAAAGAAAAGAACCATCTGGACACTGGCTCCTCCGCGCATCTTTGAGAGCCCTTCATTCCCCTGGATCGCACACATCGTATAAAACATCATGGCTGACAACATTCCTGCGATCACATAAGGCAGATAAAACTGTCTGCTGTTTTTTAGGTTGCTCCATGCAAGTTTCAGATAAAGTTTATTCATGACGCTCACCACCTGTCGTTAAAATAGTGAGTGTGTCGGATATTTTCGCATAAAGTTCCTCGGTACTCATATCTCCGCGGTACAGCTGATGGAATACTTCTCCATCTTTGATAAACAGCACCCGTTTCGCATGACTTGCTGCCTTGATACTGTGTGTTACCATAAGGATCGTCTGTCCATCCTCATTGATCTGGTTAAATAATGCCAGGATACTGTCGGTTGCCTTCGAATCAAGTGCCCCGGTCGGTTCATCTGCTAAGATCAGCTGTGGATTTGTAATCAGTGCACGCGCCACTGCCACACGCTGTTTTTGCCCACCGGAGATTTCATACGGATATTTTTCCAAAAGTTCTTCAATTCCAAGTTTTTTTGCAAGCGGATATACTTTTGGCTCCATCTGCTCCGGTTTTACACCGGCAAGTACAAGCGGGAGCAGGATATTGTCCTTTAAACAGAACTGATCTAATAAATTAAAATCCTGAAAAACAAATCCGAGATGATCCCGTCTGAATGCAGAGATCTCTTTCTCACGGAGCGTCACAATATTTTTCCCGTTCAAAAGGACTTCTCCCGCAGTCGGCTTATCCAGTGCGGCAAGAATATTGAGGAGCGTCGTTTTTCCAGAGCCGGACTCTCCCATGATCGCCACATACTCGCCTTCCTCCACCGAAAAATTCATCGATTTTAATGCCTCCACCTGGTTTCCTCCAAACCGCGTGGTATATATTTTCTTTAAATTATTTACCTCTAAAAGTGCCATATCAGGTTCCTCCTCGTCTTTTCTACTCTCATATTTTTTCTGCTGCTGTAAGCATCGTTTTTACCGCAGCAATTTTATTTCATTTCCTCAAGGACTGTACCCAGTATAGCAAAACAGGGAAATGTATGCCATCGAACCAGCTTACATTTCCCTGCCGTATCTTACATTCCTGTAAGATTACATTTTTATTCCATTATACATTTTTACCTGAAATAGCCACTTTAACCAATTTTTACAACCGTTCCCACCCCTTCTTTTGAAGTAATGGAAAATGTGTGCCCCAGTTTCTTTAAAATACGGCTGCACAAATACAGACCGATTCCACTCGAATGCTGTCCCTCATGTCCGTTACAGCCGGTATATCCCATCTCACAGATACGCGGCAGATCCTCTGCCCGGATCCCGATTCCGGTATCCTCAATGACAAGGCGAACCGATTTCATGCCGCTGTTCTCCCCATCATCTTCTTTTCTATGAGATGCTTTCTGCACTGGCACCGACATGGTTCCATCCCCATCCTCCAGATAAATTTTAATACCACCTGTTTTTGTATATTTGACCGCATTCGATATCACCTGTTCTATGACAAATGAGAGCCATTTTTTATCGGTGATCACCGTTGTTTCAACCGGCTCATAGCTCAGACTGATTTTTTTTGCAATAAACTGCCTGGCGTATTTTCTCACGGAAGTCCGTATGATCTCATCTAAATCGGTCTCCTCAAATACAAAATCCGTCGTTTCCGAATCAAGACGCTGATACTGCAATGCCATCTCCACATACTGTTCAATCCCAAACAGCTCGGTAAGTTCCTCTGTCATCTGCCCCTCATCATTTTTATTCTGAAGCAGAAGCCGCAGTGCTGCGATCGGTGTCTTGACCTGGTGAACCCACATGGCATAATATTCCTGCATATTTTTCTGTCTTGTGGCTGCCCGGCTCTGCGCCCCTGTATATTCATCCGATAATATCCGAAGAAGCTTCTGGTACTCATTTTCCAGCAGGTCTGCATTTTCCGGCATCCCGTCCGTGGAGAGCATGATGGTATGCTCTAACTCCTTTACCTTCTGATAATGCCTGTAATACCTCATCGCATCAAAAGCCAGAAGTATCAGCAGCAGAAACAGTGAAATAAATATTCCATAACCAATTTCTGCGAATGGTATTTTATTGAGCATCATCGTGATGATCATGATCGTTTCACATGCAATGACAATGCACAGCCAGACACCAATTCTTTTTACATAAGAAATAATTCCGCTCATCCGATCTGATACCCGATTCCTTTTCTCGTTACAAAAAAATCACAAAGCCCCACTGATTCCAGTTTTTTCCGCAAACGGTTTACATTGACAGAAAGCGTATTTTCATCCACAAAACTGTCACTTTCCCATAATTTTACCATCAGCGTATCTCTTGATACAACTTTCTGTTTATTTTCCATGAGTACCTGCAGGATCTTAAATTCATTTTTCGTCAATTCTATTTTTTCCTGCTCATAAAATAATGCTGCCTCTGTCAGATTCAGCATGGCACCTTTATGCTCTAAAACAGCACTCTGTCCTGTAAAATCATAGGTTCTGCGAAGCATTGCCTGTACCTTTGCAGTCAGCACCTCAAGATCAAATGGTTTTGCGATAAAATCATCTCCGCCCATACTGACTGCCATGACAATATTCATATTATCCGACGCGGACGATACAAAAATAACAGGCACTTTTGATACTTTACGGATCTCACTGCACCAGTGGTAGCCATTGAAAAAAGGAAGTTTCACATCCATCAGTACAAGCTGCGGATCAAACGCCGCGAACGTACCGGCCACATTGGAAAAATCTTCGGCACAGCATACCTCATAATTCCAACTTTCCAGATGAGTTTTGACACTCCGTGCTATACTTTCGTCATCTTCTACAATCAAAATACGGTACATGGCATTTACCACAGTTCTGCCAGCTCATAAATAAGCTTCTCTGTTTTCTCCCAGCCAAGACAAGGATCTGTAATGGATTTGCCATAGCAGTGCTCTCCAACTTTCTGGTTTCCGTCCTCGATGTAACTCTCGATCATCAGTCCCTTGACCAGCTTATGAATATCTGCCGACATCTTACAGCTATGCAGCACGTCCTTGCTGATTCTGATCTGTTCCTCAAATTTCTTACCGGAATTGGAATGGTTTGCATCCACGATAACTGCCGGATTTGCAAGTGGATTGCTTGACGAATTGGCATCCTCATAATGCTCCAGCAGATTCTGCAGATCTTCGTAATGATAATTCGGAATATTTCTTCCGAATTTATCCACATAACCTCTCAAAATTGCATGCGTATATGGATTTCCCTGTGTTTTTACTTCCCAGCCGCGGTATAAAAATGTATGGCTGTTCTGTGCAGCAATGATGGAATTCATCATGACTGCAATGTCACCGCCGGTTGGATTTTTCATACCTACCGGAATACCAACACCGCTTGCCGTCAGTCTGTGCTGCTGGTTTTCCACGGAACGTGCACCTACTGCTACATAAGAAAGCAGATCTGACAAATATCTGTGATTTTCCGGATATAACATCTCATCCGCACAGGTAAAACCGGTCTCTTCCACTGCACGTTTATGCATCTGGCGAATCGCTATGATTCCTTTTAACATATCCGTTTCTTTTTCCGGGTCCGGCTGATGCAGCATACCCTTATAACCGATTCCAATCGTTCTTGGTTTGTTCGTGTAAATACGTGGAATCATAAAAATCTTATCTGCAACTTTATCCTGTACTTTGCGAAGTCTTGAAATATAATCAATTACCGCATCCTCGTTGTCCGCAGAGCACGGCCCGATCACCAGAATTAATTTATCTTCTTTTCCCTCAAAGATTGCGCGGATCTCATCATCACGCTCTGCCTTAGTTGCAACAACCTGTGCACTTACCGGATATTCTTCCTTCAATTCTGCCGGTGTCGGAAGTTTCCGTAAGAACTCCATTTCCATTTCCATTTTGTCCTCCGTTTCTGCGCCGTTTTTCTATATCAGTTATCGATATCATCCTGTTAAAAGACATTTTGTACTCTTTGCGCTGACTTTTTTATTTATATCAATAGATTTGCCTGTAAAACATTGAATCTATTGTGTTCATAATGCGTTTTTCTTTTTCACTTTAAAGCATTGCAGTATGAAGTTCCTTTAAATAATACTTTGTTCTTTGTGATCTGTCAATCCCTTTTGAATAATTTAACAGCTTCTTCCTTAACATAGGAAAACGCGAAAACAGGTATTCCGTTTCCGAAATACCTGTCTAAAATCATATTATGCCGTTTTTAATAAAATACATGGTTTCCAATTACAACACCGGCGCGTCCGGAACTTGCTCTTGAGAAACAGGTTGCACCACCAGTGTTATCAGAACCGCCCAATGCCTGTTGTGCTGCCTGTACGCAGCTGCTCTTTGGTCCGTTTGCTGCGATACTCGCAACCATTCCCTGTCCTGCCGGCGGGAATTGACCGCTCTGGTAAATAACACCAGAAATACTGGATGGATATGCACCGGAACGAAGTCTGTTCATAACAACTGCCCCAACTGCAAGCTGTCCTTCATAACATTCATTTCCTGCTTCACACTGGATCAGTGCTGCAAGAAGTGTCACATCATCATAAGATGCTGAAACTGAAGCATTCTGTACGGTGGATGTCTCTGTAGTCTGTGCTGCTTTTGCCGCTGCCTCTTCCTCAGCTTTCTTTGCTAATGCTGCCTTTTCTTCTTCGATTGTAACTGCCTCGCCAAGTGCAAGTTCTGTCGTAACATAATCTGCACTGACATATGCGGTCTGTCCTTTATATTTTACAGCTACCCAGCCATCTTCTGCCTCAGCATCTGTATCGACCGTCAATGTCGTTCCTTCGGAAACTGCAGTGATAACGGACGCATCCTCGGACGCTTCATTTCTGACACGAAGTCCATTCGTATTGACCTGTGCCTCTGTTTCAACATTTTCCTGTGCATAGGCAAGTGCGTCCTCACCGGATACACAATAATCATTGTTGACATATCCGTCTACATCACCGGATACCACATGAGTCCATGTATCTCCGCTCTCGACAACGTCTGCCACATCACCTTTATATAATTTACCGATAATCTCTGCATCCGCACCGCCAGATGCCCTGACATATAAAAACTCATCAACATCTGCCATCAGACGGTTCTGCCACTCAGCATCTTCTGTATTCTCTGTATTCCCGGCATCCTCAGCATTCTCGATGTTTTCTGTCTCTTCTGTATTCTCGGTCTCAGTGTTTTCTGTATTTTCTATATCTGTTGCGTTTTCTTCAACTGTTTCCTGTATATCTTCTGTAGTACCCGCATCCTGTGCCGTGCCATCTTCCTCTGATTCAATCTGTGCAGATTCCTCTATGGATGCTGCTTCATTCTGTACTACAGATGCATTTTCCAATGTATCTGTATCTTCCACTGCCTGCGCTTCCTCATCTGCTGAAGCAACAAGTATGGTCTGGGAGTGTTCAATCCCTGCTGCTGCCATCTCCACTATATCTGTGTTTATCTGGTTTAACTGTGCAACAACACCTGCTGTCCCATCTGTAGCTAAGTCCGTCCTTGTGTCTGCTACAACCGCTACTGCCTCTGCTGAAACTGTACTGGCTGCATCTGCAATCGCGCACATCACTACCATAGAACCGGCAAGCATGATTCCGCTGATTGCTCTTTTTCTTAAATTCATAGAAAACCTCCATCAGTGTTTACCATCTTATGTAAATAGTATTACACCTTTGTTTCGTTTTATTCATCTTTGTTACAATTATTACGGATTTATTACAATGAGGATTATAGCAAAGCAAACATGAAATGTCAAGCATCTGACATTTTATTCCAAATTTTACGAAAAAACCTCCTCTATAACATCATGGATCACGGTCACGGACTCTGCATTCTGCTTTCCTTTCTCCAGACCTTGCAATACCTGCGTCTGGTGTAAATCAGTGTCTTCCTTCAGCCTTATTTTACCGGTCATTTTTTCATGTTCGTTTTCTGTTCTATCTTCGGTTTCTTTTTGTCTGTTTTGTTTTTCTATTTGCTGCAATCTTTTTTCTATTTCCCTGTTCATCATAAGGTTTTTTCGCTCTGTTTTTTTTATCCTGTGTAATACATAAATCAGAAGGATCAATATCACAATACTGCTTCCCATATAAAACCATTCTGCATATTCTGCCATAAAGGTTCCCATCTGCTCCATGTATACCACCTCTCTTTTCCGGGACTTATCAATAAATTTATGTATTGTCCCTTTTTCTTATTAATTATAGAAAGAACAGAACCATTTGAAAAGGTCTTTCGGCCGTGTTTTGACCGCAACTTCCGACATTTTTCCCTTTCAATTCTTTGCTTTTTATCAATTCTCTCTCTTCCTGTTTTCCATTTTATAAGTCTTTTCTTGACTTTTATGCATAAGGGTATTATAAATAGGGAAGTGCAAAATGTTACAGGAAAGGGATTATTCTATGAAAAAAATCGTAATGACCGGGGGCGGCACTGCAGGACATGTCACACCAAATATCGCATTGATGCCAGCCTTGCGAAATGAAGGTTTTGAAATTTCTTATATAGGTTCCTATGAAGGAATTGAAAAACGGCTGATCGAGGAACAGGGTGTTCCTTACTATGGCATTTCTTCTGGAAAATTAAGACGTTACTTTGATCCTAAGAATTTTTCAGATCCATTTAAAGTATTAAAAGGATATGCGCAGTCGATCCGGCTTTTAAAAAAGATAAAACCGGATGTCGTTTTTTCTAAAGGCGGCTTTGTCTCTGTCCCAGTTGTTTTAGCTGCAAAACACTGCAAAGTTCCTGCCATTATACATGAGTCTGATCTGACTCCGGGACTTGCAAACAAACTTGCCATTCCGAGCGCAACAAAAGTTTGCTGTAATTTTCCTGAAACACTTTCTTATCTTCCGAAAGAAAAGGCGGTACTGACCGGTTCCCCGATTCGTCAGGAACTTTTAACAGGAAATGCCGACTTTGCTTTTTCGCTCTGTCATTTTAAAGATCACAGTAAACAGACAATTCTGATCGTTGGTGGAAGTTCCGGCTCCCGTGTAATAAATACAGCGATCCGCGGCCTGCTTCCTGAACTTTTGAAAAATTATAATGTGATTCATCTCTGTGGAAAAGGTAATCTGGACGATACATTAACTGCGACAGATGGATATGCACAGTTTGAATATGCCAACAAAGAGCTTTCCGATATGTTTGCTCTTGCAGATCTTGTCATTTCCCGCGCAGGTGCAAACGCAATCTGTGAACTTCTTGCGTTGCGCAAGCCTAATATTTTAATTCCTCTTTCCGCCGCTGCCAGCCGTGGAGATCAGATTCTGAATGCAAATTCGTTTCGTTCCCAGGGATTTAGTTATGTATTAGAGGAAGAAGAACTGTCAAACACAACACTTCTTGAAGCAATTGAACATGTCTTCCACAAAAAGGAAGCATATATTGAGGCAATGGAAAACAGTAACAGCCGTAATTCCATTGATACGATTATCGGACTGATTTTAGACGCATCTAAAAAATGATTTTTAAGATAAGAGGAACGGATATATATTTTTTATATGTCTGTTCCTCTTTCGTTGTATAACTATGGTCAAAAAACTGATTATTCAGCAATCTTTTTACATCTTTAAAGAATCTCTGATCTCCGCCATCTCTTCTGGTGTAAACTCTTCATGATCCCAGATCAGAATATCATTATTTTTTGCATTCTTATAACGAGGGATCAGATGCATGTGAAAATGAAATACTGTCTGTCCAGCAATTTCATGATTATTCTGCACAATATTAAATCCATCGCACTTTAAAACATCCGTCATATGTTTTGCAAGTTTTTTTGCAAGCTGCATTGCATGTCCTGCAGTCTTTTCATCAATCTCATAAATGTCTGCATAATGTTCCTTTGGCAGGATCAATGCATGTCCTTTTGATGCCGGGCTTGCATCCAGAATTACTTTGAACTCATCATCTTCATAAATCGTATTGGACGGAATCTCGCCTCCAATAATTTTACAAAAAATACAATTTGCATCTCTCATTTTATCTATTATCCTCCATTTCCGTGCATCTGCACTTCCTTTTATTTGCGTAATCAACGTATTTGCTGCGACGTCCTGCAGATTTTGTGCATCAATGTGCGAAATTAAACATGGTATCTAACATACGCAGGATCTTAAAGTTTCCTTTCGCAGTCATTTCCCCTGTCATAAATGCTCTCTGAAATGTCATCCGTCCATCTACGATACTGTCCATAACTTCCGGTTTTAATTTTGCATAGACATCAATATTTTCTTCCTGGCCATAGTGAATGGTAAGCTCGCCTTCATTTACTTCCAGAAACAGCGGTTTTTTCCTGCCCTCTATAATAAACAGATATCTTGCCCTAAATTCTGGCTGCGGTGCAAACTGTGCACGAAATGTTTCAATATAAGCCTCTTCATCCTCTTTTTCGGACTTACCAAGCATTCCCTTAAACATCGTTGCAAGTTCTTCGATATCTTCCTTCTGTTTTTTCACATATGTGTCATCCGACACATACTTTGACAACTGCTCACTCTCCTGTGGGGTAAGCTCTAACTGAGGAGTCCTTAATATGGTCTGTTTTACTGCCTGATTGCTGGTTGGAAGACATTTTACTTTCTGCGAGATCGTCCGGTAAAGATTTTCTGCTTTCTTCTCAATCAGAACGGTATAGTCCTTATTCATCTCAAAACTGACAAGATCCTCAACATATCCGCAAAGTCCCGGGCATGGCTGTCCACCTAAAATCTCCCATGCACTCTGCAATGTCAGTTCGCCCTCGCGCTCTCCATATGTTGTAGACATGACAATCGGCTGCATATAAGTCGTTTTTATCTTTTCCTTATCGCCATACAGCCAGCAGGCATCCAGGAACTGCTGCATGTAGCCGCCTATCCCAAGCCACTCGATGGTGGTCGCAAGAATAATACCATCCGCATCTTTCATCGTTTGCGGAAGCGTTGCGATCTCATTTTTATGCTCATAAATATTAATGCGTTCCACTGTCACGCGAAGTTCCTGCAATACTTCTTCCATTTTGTTCAACACATATAATGTAGGATCATCTAACAATCCCCGTCCACCATAATAAATGTTTACTTTCATATTCTACCTCTTCCTGCATGTTCACCAAATACTGTTTTCAGTATATAAAGTTTTATTCTTATAATCAACAATTTTCCACTTTTTTGTGGTATAAAATCATCGCCGCAAGAAATCCGGTAAGAATTCCTCCAACATGACACCAGTTATCAATTCCAATTGTGGAAAAACCATAGTACAGACTCAATACCGCCATAAGGATCATTCCTTTTACCGTTAAACCTTCAAATCTGCCCCGATGTCTTATCACTACCAAGATCAAACCGCCAATCGTGCCAAACACCGCACCGGATGCGCCTGCTGATACTGCATAATCTCCGCTGTATAACATCATAAAATAGGATAATAATCCTCCACCAATTCCGGATAACATGTATATTACAAACATTTTAAAATGACCTGCTGCCCGCTCCAGTCTCGATCCAACACAGCAGAATATTACCATATTGTTTACCAGGTGTGGTAAACCAAAATGAATAAACATCGCTGTAAATATCCTCCACCACTGATGATTGATCTGTATGAACTCCGGGTACATTCCGCCATGGGATGCAATATAAAACGGATCCTGCGTATCTCCCAGAATTTCCAGTATCAGATATACGATCACATTTATGGCAGCAATCGCTATCGTAGTATAGGAGAGTCCCTTCAGAGAAAAACCTGGATTTGTACTTCCGGTACTTTTTGATTCGGCTCTGCAATTCTCCAGTGCATTTTTAAGTCCCCAGAAATCCCCCGGCTGATTCTCATAAATGATCAGTCTGCCCTGCTTCATGTCGTAACCCCAGACATTTTTTTGCATACAGCATAACTGATGCATCATATCCGTATTATTACCAGACAGCAGTGTAAGCAATTCCACATGATAAACCGGATAGCCTTCCGGAAAATCTGCAAGTCTTCCCTGCGGATGATAAAACAGATCCATCACACGTTCCTGCATTACCTGATGCTGTTCTACTGTCAAAGCCTGTGTATCTTCCAGCGATATCATCATTACCACATGAAATCCCTGCTGGTAGTATTTATAAAAAACGCCGATATTTTCCGGCTGTACCCTGCAAAACCGGTAACCTTCTGTAAGTATTGCCTGTTCTATCTCTCTGTTCATATATTTGCCCTCTGATTTAATTATAGCCGTATTTATTGTGCATGTTTTCCACACATAATATGAACTCGCTAAAGTTCATTATAACGTAGCAAAAAAAGATTGCAAATATGTATGTCTTTTTATTTTCTTAAATAAATCTAAACTTTTCGTCCGCAAACATAACCGTTTCCTGCGCCTGAAGGCTCATTTTTACCCTGCAATTCAGTAACTCTCCGCCTACCATGGTCCCATTGGAAGAATTAAGATCCTCTATAAAGTAAACCTCCCCTTTTCTGGTGATCCGCGCATGATGCCTGCTCACTGTTCCACTCGGTATCACACCATCACAATCCAATTCACTTCCTATAATATATGGGGTATGATCTATCGAAAGTTCACTGCAGGTGCCATTTCCTTCATATTTTAGTATTCCATATTCCTTTTTGGGTAGATCAGCAAGTAAAACCGTTGGATTCTGCTGGTGCATGTTAATTTCTGGTTCCGGTTCAAATACAAATGGCTCCACTTTTTTCTCCGGTATTTTTCCCCCTTGTAATAATTTACGGATCCTTCCAAATATGTTCTGCTCTTTTTGCTGCCACAAACGCAGGATCCCTTTTTTCTTATTTTCCACAGGAATCGACATATACTCAGACTCCTCTTCCTTCCACACCGTCTCTGTAATTTTTTCTGGTACATCCTCTGTATATTCAGCCTTTCTCAGTATCTTTTTTATTTCTGCAATACAGTATCCATCCATTCTGGTATATTCAAATAACTCATATGCCGTCTGAACTCCATTCACATTTTTATGGTCTAATTTTGCCAGAAGATACTCTAACAGCTCATGAAATGATTTTCCTATCTCCTTTTCATTTCCAAAATAACAGCAAAAACTGACATTTTCTGTCTGATTGTCAAAAAAAATACTTTCCGGGCGCAGCAGCAATATATCCGGAGATATCAGCAAGCCATCCAGTATCTCCGCCATCGCAACAACCGCCTCACATATTTTAATAAATATCTCATAACTGATATCTGACAATTCCGCTAACATATCCACTGCCTGTTTTCCTGTTATGTCATACCACAACTGTGTCTGTCCGTTTCTGCTATTATACTCCGGCAATATAAGTTCCCCGGGTCTGTTTCTCCAAAGCATTTCTTTTTCCCATGGTTCTCCTTCTAATGCCGGTGTTAAAATCATATGACTGGCATGAATATTTCTGTAATAACTAAATTGAATACTCAAAATAATTCTCTCACCCTTTCCAGCTCATAAAACAGTTTTACCGCATTTACTGTTTGATCTTTTATAATTCCCCCTGCAAGTGTTCTCGTCTCGTCATACAACTGCAGTCCAAGTTTCATAATAATGAAAAATAATAACATCGCCATTGACATAATGATTGCGGCCTCAATGGTAATGGATGCTTCCCATTCCTTCATTCCATCACCATTACGAACAGATAACCCGCCAGTAAAAAAGGGGCAAATGGAATCCTGTAGGTTCGTCCTTTCCTTCTGATCACCGATAAAAATAAAGATGTTATCCCAGCTAAAAATAGTCCCATAACAAATACCTCCACATTTTTTTCAAATCCCAAAAATATCCCGCTGACCACCAGAATCATTCCATCTGCACGCCCGACACTTCCACCTGACCATAACCCAAAAAACAAGATCATCATTCCAATCCCCATTCCGAGTAAAATCTCTATGATACTCAACTCCATACTATAGAGATGAAATAAGAGTCCTATAATACCTCCGGTCAGTAAAAAATATATATTTATTTTTTTATTTCTGTAATCCTGAAATGCAGATATCGAAAAAAATCCAAGTATTAATGTATTTTGCAGCATTTTCCCATAATCCTCCTGCATTCTTCTAAGTTTCGCATCTACTGCATTTTTTTCTATTTCCCACTTCTGACAGACGTATCATATAAATTGTGCGTTTAATTCCACCACAATTCAAATCATAATGAAATCTGTTTCCCTGATCTGTAATAAACACCGTATTTTTTTCTTTTATTTTTTCCGCGCAGACTTCGCATTCGCGGTATTTTTCTCCATATTTATTTCTTTTATTCTTTATATCTGTATAATTAACAGCTGATATTGATAATTTCAAATATGTACATTCTCTCGATGTATGATATACACTCCCCTTTTCTGCCACATACACCCATATCTCCATATTACCGTTATCTTCCACCCATCCTGTCCACTTACGGCAAATGACATGCTGTCTGATTTTAAGATACGGCTTTCCGGGCAGCCACACCGGCATTTTGACACCATAAGATGCTACAAGATAAATTTTATCCTCCGTGAATTTTGATTTCAAAAGATTAATACCTGCCACTTTATTAACTACATAGTGGTTGATATTGTCACTTTTCTTTATATTTTTCTTGAAAAGTACATTTGCTGCAGCCATCCCAACGATCTTCTCATGATCTTCACCCTCCTGCGCTGCCATAACTGCAAGTTTACGCCCGGTATCATCCAATGCCTTTTGTACATCCATCTGAACCTGCATTACCCGGAAAAACATTAGAATCATTACAAAAAATAATGCCATAACCGGCAAGATAACAGCCGCCTCTAATGTAAATGATCCTTCCAGCCAGAGACATGGCGGTGTCTCCTGACGGCGGCAGGCCTCCGCCTGATGAGAAAGAATATTATTACTTTCCGGGAGAGATCCTTTTTTGTATATTTTATATTTCTTTTTTTCCTTCTCTGTAAGAAACACCGCCATATCCCCTCCTTATTCATTTATGTATGACAGTTTCTGTCTTTTAAAAAACGTATATCCCCCCTTTTCCATATCTCCATAGAAGCTTCTCTTTGCAAATAACGGCTTAGCTTCAAACCGCAGTTCGCAGATCATATTGTCTATCATATGATCCATTCTGGCATTTTTACCATTCTGCTCCTTTTGCATGGCAAGTTCCATGATATCCATCATACGATATGCCATTTTTTTCTCTTTCATCGCAAATAGCAGCTGTTTTATATACGCCTGATAGGATAAGCCGTTTTTACATTCTCTTGCTTTTCCCTCCCCCGTCACTATTTCACCCAGCTTTTTTAGATCCGTGGTCCACTCTGCTGCACTTTTAATGAGTGAAATTTTTCCACCGGAAAGAAGAGTTCGCAGATCAAGTATACTTTCCACATATGCCCACGCTGCCACCACACCAATTTGAACAATCTTGACAACTGCCGGATTCCCGGAAAAACCGGCAAGTGATGTTGCAATCATTAATGTCTGATTTAATTTTTCTCTATCCGCTATAATATGTGCAACATTTGCAGCTTCGCGCATCCGCATCAGACGTTCTATGGATGATTCCAGGTTTTTCTTATCCGTATCTTTACCACACAGGATATATTCCATCTCATAAGTTAGATCTCCTTTTCCCGGCTCTGTATAATCCGAAAAATGTTTTCCAATATATTCCAGTACCATGACACGATCAGATACATTCATTTTTTCTGCCTTTTTCATATCATACCGCCCAGTTTCACACTGTCTGTTCGAAACCATATCTTTTGCTTCAACTGCTTTCGCCGATAAAGACGACATATCTGATACCGTCATTCCAAGGAGCGCATTCTGTTTTAATTGCAGGACAATCTGGATTGGGCTTTCCTTTTTGCCGTCTTCTGCATCCTGTGCATGATTATTCTCATTGTCCTGGATGTTTTTTTCTCCCGCCTCCTCCTGCGGCGCACCCTCTTTGTCATTCTGATCCGCCTGTTCTTTTTCCTTTTTTGCATTTATGATGGCCTGATCTGCATCCTCTACACTATATTCTGTTTTTCCATCTGCCTCCGCCTTTTTTCCATCCTGATATTGCTGATACATTTTCTTTGCAACATCCTCCGGCAGATGCCTCTTCATATATGCAGATGCCTGACGCAGCATACCTGTACCATCATTATCCGTTGCAAACATATATTCCAGCAGGGAAGCTTCGCACAGCTTTGTTCGAAACACACTGTTTTCCCCGGTTTCAGACAAATTTCCAGCCACATAGTCCATGACACGGGAGCTCACTTTATTCTCATCAAACTGATCCCAACCATATGCACCATCCAAATACAGTAAATGATATTTATCCCATAATACCGTCTGATATTCCGCTGCCACACAGTCCATTCCTATATCTGCCGCAAGGGTATCCATCATTTGCAATCCCGATACCCTTGCTCCTTCCAGTAATGCAAGCAGAAAAGATAAAATCAACAACAGACTCAGGGCAGAAAATATGGTCAGACTTCCTTCTTCCTCTGTCTTCATAACAATTTGTTACTCTCTATTGTTATCTTCTTAAGAATTTTTGTATTTAAGCTCTTGATTTTCGTGTTAAATACAACGATAAGCCCAATTAAAATAACAAGTATCAACACGATCTCAATAATGGCCACCCCGTCTTCTTCCCCTAAAAATTCTTTAAACCCCTTCATACAATTTCTCCTTTCTAATCTTACAATCCATAATTTCATGAAATGATCATTACACACTTTACCGGCAAATCCTTTGTTTTAAATTATAATTCCATGGAACGCATAGCTGGAAATGCCAGTATTAACATCACCGCACCGAGCATCAGAATCATCGGAAACAACATCTTTGTCCCGGCTTCCTCCCCCAGCTTTCGCGCCATACTTTTTCGTTCTTCAAAGGCATCTTCCGCCTCCTGCTCTAACAGCCTTGTCAGACCCCTGCTTCCTTTTCTCAGATTCTGCGCCAAAAGATTGCCAAATTTGCGGTAGCGGTAGCCGCCACATCTTTCTCCAAAACGCTCATAAGCACGTTCTTCCCCCATTCCATTTTTTATTTCAAATGAAGTCCGCTGCATCTCTTCATAGACTTCTTTTCTGCGAATTGTCCTTTTTTGCCGCTCATTCATATAATTTTCTGTCAATCTGTTCCATGCTTTAGAAACAGTCATTCCTGCGCCAAGTAAAAGTGCCAGATTACTTACCATATCCGCATACTGCAGTTCCAACAACGCTTTGCGCTTCTTTTCTCTTTCTTTTTTACGCGATTGCTCCACAAAAGGAAGGATGATTACTATTCCCCCTCCAAGGAACAGAATTTTTTCAGATAAATGTTCTTTTTTGGTATTCCAGATCAGTTTTTTTCCGTTTAGCTGCTCCGGAAGTTTGATGCTATCCCCCGGATCTGCTGACTGCTTCTTTAAATAATTCTCTATTTCCCGGATCATTTTATGTTCTTCGTCAAGCTCCCTTGGCATTACACGAAAATACCGTTCACTGATGCACTCTGATGATTCGCATCTTAACGTTACTGCAGCTTTTACCAGAATCCCATTTTCGGGTATATTTTCCTCAACCACTCTCCCTTCATCGTCCACTACATCATACGGTTCAAATTCCCAGTCTGCGCTTACCGCTCCCTCCTGGTAATTTTTTCTTATCTCTGCCTTTTCCCGCACTTCCCAATTGTTTTTCACAAATTCATCATCAATTTCCTGCTGTGCAGCCTCAAGTAATTTTTGTTCCTCCTGTTTCGACAAAATACGTTCCGGAACCACCACCTGATAGGAATACCCATCTAAAATACCTTCTGCATCGACCGTCATTTCTTCCTCATAATCCCCTTCCCCATATGATGGGCGCACAAGTTCTAATTCTATTCCACCGCTTTCCATTTCTTCTGAAATTTGTGCTAAAATTGCAAGAGCCGATACTAAAATCATAACAACTGCCGCACGCCTTACTTCTGATGATACTTTTTTTCTTCCCACAACCGGCACCAAAACTGCCACGCACAAAACTCCAATACACAAAATCATCCGTTTCTCCCCTTACACCCTGATATCTGAAATTCGTCTGTTTATTGCCATTGCCCCCACAAAAACCAATAATGCTGCACTCATTACAAGAACACCTGCCAGATTGCCATACAACGGATCGATAAATTCTCCTGATGCAAGATTCAGATAGGCGAGAATAAAAAATGGCATCACACTCATAATCTTCCCCTCCAGCTTCTTTCCGGCAATGACTGTATCCACTTCCCTCTCTACTTCTATCTTTGCGGATATGCGTGCTGCTGTTGTCCGGATAATCTGAGGGAAGTCTCCCCCACTCCTTTTTGCAAAACCAAAAATCTCTGCAAAACTTTGGATTTCTTCCACACCGCTCCGCACTGCCAGATCATGCAGAATCTCTTCTACATTCCGGTTTAATTTTATTTCTGCATTCATCTGAATCAATTCCTTAGTGATCATTGCCTCTTTTCCATACAGATCCATAATTTCCCGCTCCGCTTCTTTCCATGCATGTTCAATGGAATATCCTGCAAGCAATGCCGCTGCAACGGTCTGGATCGCATCCCGAAATTCAATCATCAGCTTTTTTGCACGTTCATCTCTTTTTTTATTTTTGTAATAAGAAACGATTAGATAATTTACAGGAATAACCAGCACCATTCCATACCATGAACGGTAAAACAGCCACGCGATCGCTGCTGCGACTGCCGTCCCTGCTGCCAGACACCCCAGTCGTTCCCACAGATTACACCGATATTTACGATAATCCATTTATTCTCCTGTACCAGGAAGTGTGATTCCTGCTCTTTTACATTTTTCCTGATTAAAAAGTGTACCTACCCGCTGTAATTCTCCACAGACTGTTTCTCCGTCCGATGGTTTTTCCACATAACGATACAGATCTTTCAACACAATCTCCCCTTCCTGCATACCAGTCACTTCTGTAATTGTCAGGACCTTACGGCTTTTATCCCTCATTCTCCCAAGATGAACCAGAATATCCAGTCCGGATGCAATCTGACTTCGTATCGCAGTAAGCGGCAGCTCCATTCCCATCAGCACCATCGTTTCTAAACGACTCATCATATCCCGACAGGAATTTGCATGCCCTGTAGATAAACTTCCATCATGTCCGGTATTCATTGCCTGCAGCATATCAAGCGCTTCCTCTCCACGACACTCACCAACCACAATTCTCTCCGGCCGCATTCGAAGTGCCGTACGGATCAGATCCCGTATCGTAATCGGTTTTACTCCTTCAAACATCTGATTTCTTGTTTCAAGTCTTACCAGATTTGGTTTGTCGACAAGCCGGAGTTCTGCCGAATCTTCAATCGTAATGATCCTTTCCTCCCTCGGAATATACTGGGACAGCGCATTTAAGAACGTTGTTTTTCCGGAGCCTGTCCCTCCTGATATAAATATGTTATATCCTGCCATCACAAGCACTTTTAAAAATGCTGCGGCTTCCTCTGTAATTGACTCTATCCGTATCAGATCTTCCATTAAAATAGGTGTTTGTGGAAATTTTCGGATAGATACTGCAGCACCGTCTATGGAAATTGGTGAAAGCACAATATTTACACGCGATCCATCTGCTAATCGTGTATCCACGATTGGAGATGCCTCATTTACCATACGGTTACTGTTTCCTGCCATCTGCTGTATCACATCACCCAATTTCTGCTCAGATGAAAAATGTGTCTGCGCCCGAAATAATTTTCCTTTTTTCTCATAAAAAATACGGGACGCTCCATTGATCATAATCTCCGTCACTTCAGGATCCTCTAATAATTCCTGAATCGCATCATACTTTCTTAAAGAATTAAACAATAAATGTTCTAATTGTTCCCGTTCTTTCAGAGTTAACAGATTTTTTCTGGAGTATTCTTCCACTTCCTTTTCAATAAACCGGCAAACTTCTTCATCATTTTGTTCTCTGGACAAGTCAAGTGCTGCTATGATATTTGATCTTAAATCATCAAATATTTCTTCACTCCACCTATATTTCTCCATAAGCATCCCCTGCCAGATAGTCTCTTATATAATCTCCAAATTCACTCCAGACAAGCTGTTCTAACATATTTCCCCCACCACGGATTCCTTTTGCGGTAAACGGAAGATTTACAAACTGTAACCGTTCGGACATTCCGTCCGGCTTTACCTGTTCCAGATAATGAACAAATTCCGCTTTCTGGCATTCATAGAAATATCCTTCTTTTACCGGACAATAAATACTGCTGCATTCTTCCAGAAACGCCGCTATGGATGGAATCCCAGTTCCAAAATCAAATACAACCGTATCAAACTTTGTATTTTCTTCCAGATGTGCCAGCAGTTTCCGGTAATCATCCATCTGAAACTCCCCCAGCTGCTCAGGATTGCGAAATGGTGCTACATACGAAAAATCTCCCATTTCATATATGCTCTGAAAAAACTGTTCTGATTCTGTTGTTCCCCTTCTCAATCGAAGGGTCAGATCCCCGATATCGTATTCTGCCTGACTGTCAAACAACTGTAAAAATCCGGTATTTTGCATCAGATTGATATACAATATCCGTCGTTGTTTTGCCAGTACAGAAGACAGTACCATAGAAAACGGCATCTGCATTTCATGACCGATTGGAGAATATACCCCTATTATCTCCAGCTTGGTTAATCTGTCTGTAAATGATTCCTTTCCCGCTTTTTTCCCTCCTGTCACTACCATCATTTCATGAAGGATCGCCTCCATTGGCTGATATTTAAAAATGACCGTCAGCTTTCTCCCCGACTGCAGATAAGAATTATCTTCTGACAGACGCTCCGGTATATTTTCTGACAGGATCAGCACGGTCATTCCCGACAAAACTGCCTGTTCGCCAAATTCTGAAAAGCCACTCCCCAGCAAAACCAGATCAAATTTTTCATTCTTTATTTTCTGTAAAAATAATTCCGGCTCCGGAAATAAATGAACCGTAAATTCCTTTGCCTTATGTTCCATCAGATATGCAGCAAATCTTTCCCCGTACGTTTCATTCGTATCGCAGAATGCCACATCCAGTTTATGCAATACCCCACCCCCAGACCACGATAAAATATCCAATTAAAATTGCTGTTGAAAAATGCATGAATGTCTTTGTCCCAATTGCATAACCAACCGTTACTTTTTTGTAAACGATCTTTCCTGCTCCTATCACTGCCCCCACAACAAACGCCACAGGTATCAGATAGCAAAGCTGTGTCAGTGTCAGAAAACCTCCTGCAATGGAAAATAACTTGATATCGCCTGCACCCAGTATGCACAGACTAAATAAAAGAAATAATAAGATAACCGGAATAGATATATTCATCAGAAAATGAACTGCACCTGCACTTCCTTCCCCCAGCAGTCGAAATGCAAGTCCCCAAATTAATCCGGAAACAATCAGCCGGTTACTGATCCTGCCGTTTCCAAAATCCATCACCACCGCTAACGTAAGATGCGTCAGCAATGTAAGATTCATTAGTTCCCCAATTCATCACCTCTTTCGTAGTTTGTAAGTCGAATTATAGCAATGCTTTTTTTGTTTGTCCATACTTTTTTACAAAACAGCCTATCTTTGTAGACTATTCACAAAAATTTACATGCCAAAATTCCATAAAGCAGCGCAAACCCGCCTATACCAAGGATTCCAATTGTCAAAAGGCTTACCGGATTTAATCCCACGCTAATCGCTATTCCCTGTGAAGTAAAAAAATCATTTGCATAAATAATCCCGATTCCGCCTAAAACAATACGAATCATAAAATTTAACAGCATCTGTATTTTTTTCCCGATTACAACAATAAAAAGGACCATACCAAGAACTCCTATGATTGCCCATTCTCCCTGTATTTGCTGCATATAGATATCCTTTTCTCTTCTTTTTATCAAATTTATTCATCCGGACATATTTTATGCAAATAATTTCTTACAATTTTTCCGTTTTTTGTATAGAATGGAAATTTCGTGATTATACTAAAAATAAAGAATTTTTCAGACGGAGGAATATTATGTTTCGTTTTTTTCAACCAGAAAAAACAAATGATGCGCATTACACAGTGCTAATGAATGACCTCCATCAGACTGCGCAGGATCTGCAGGATGCATACCGTAATTTAGAAAATGTAATTGACCCGGACATGATTGATTGCTGCATTTATGAACTATATTCTGTGCAAATGCGCTATAAATTTTTACTCGCTAGTATAAAAAAAATAGAGGATTCCTATACTAAGAATCCTCTGGAAGTATCAAAATCCTGATACGTCTCAACCAAATCATTTTTTCCATACGTATATCCGGCATAAATCTGCTGGGTATTACGCATAAGCGGTGCGGAGGTATCCTCTTTCATTACCTCCGCAAACGCCGTGTAAAGTTTCTTCATCAGGTTCTCCGCAAGTTCAACCTCTTTTAAATCCCTTTTATACATTGCTTTTGCAAGTGTCTCCCTGCAAAATACATAGATGCGATATAACTCTCCTGCAAGTTCATAGGAAAAATCAAGCGATGAGATCAATTCACTGATAGTTTTTGAGGCATTCCGCAATGCTGTCTTATAATTTTCCCATTCTCCGTTATCATGTGCCTCTTTTGTATCTTCCATATACGCAAAAAATATGTCATAAATCACAATGACCAGACCACCCCTGTTACTCTGACTGATCCTTCTTGTAAAATCCATTATCTGTTCTTTTTTCAAAACAGATCCCTCCTGTTACTGCAGAATCTGCAATACCTGCTGTGGCAGATCGTTTGCCTGTGTCAAAACAGAGATTGCTGCCTGATTTAATACATTCTGATGTGTATAATCTGTCATTTCCGATGCCATATCCGCATCTGTCAGTCGTGACTGGGCTCCTGTCATATTTTCTTCAAACGTATCCAGGCTTGATACCGTACTCTCAAGACGATTCTGGTATGCACCAAGTCTTGAACGCACTTCACTGACCTTTGAAATGGCATCGTCAAACTGTGTGATACCTCTGCCTGCTCCATTTACAGTCGTCACGTCTGCATCATCAATGTAAAGGCTCTTGCAGGAAACCTCCGGAATACGCACTCTTGTTTCCTGATCCTCATTTGCTCCAATATGAAGTGCCATCGTTCCGATATCCGTGACATCAAAATCCAGCTTACCCGTATAACCTGCATCAGCAAGAAATGACATCTCAAATCCGGCTCTGTCTGTAACCGTAATCTTATTTCCATCTGTTTTTACCGTAGCTGTATCACCAAACCCGGTTCCATCACTCGGTTTTGTGAGCGTTACTTCGGCATCTGTACCGGAAGGTACGATCACTTTGCCATTCTGAATCTGTCCGTATACATAGCTGCCTTTATTCTCTGGATCTTCTACAACACTGTTTCCTCCGTCTGCTGTAAATCCAAGTGCATTAGCAAGCTGCTTATCATCAAATGCGATCTCTAAGATGCTTGACATTCCGTACTGTTCTGCGGTAAATGAAAGTGCTCCATTCTTTTCAATCTTAACGGTTGTTTCACCAGTCTCTGCTGCATTTCTGATCTTCTCAAAAGCCTCCGCATAGGTGTCGGCTGCCTCTATCTCTACTTTAGAACCATTAATACTCATTGTTCCGGACGCACCGACCGGTGCTGTGGAATTATAATTCTGATTTGCTGTTACCGGTCCGGCCTGTGTAGCTGCAGTATCAATGGAAAGCTGATACTGTCCTGCTTTCACATGATCAGAAATGTCCACTCTTGTTGCATTTTTGGTGTAAACCCTGGTATCTAATGAACCATCTAAAAGTGATTTGCTGTTATATTCTGTATCTGTAGAAATACGGTCAACTTCATCTTTTAATGAAGTGATTTCTTTCTGGATTGCTTCTTTATCCGCCGGTGTCATTGTTGCATCACTCGCTGCCTGCACGGAAAGTTCTCTCATACGCTGTAAAATACTGGTCGTTTCACTCAGCGCACCATCTGCGATCTGAATAACAGAAATACCATCCGATGCATTCTGGGAAGCCCGGTTTAAACCATCAATCTGTGCTTTCATCTTGTTGGAAATAGCCATTCCTGCCGGATTGTCCTTGGAATGGTTGATCTTAAGTCCCGATGAAAGCCGTTCCATCGATGCACTTAAATTATCCTCAATTCCAAGTAAATGTTTATTCGCAATCGCTGCTGACACATTGTAATTTATTCTCATTCTCTTCTCCTTCTATTGTCTCCGCCACGCATCCATGCTGTATTTCCGACACTCCATGTCCCAATTCTCTGCTGTATATATCGGTTTCAACACACTTTCTCTAAAGAGTCAGTTGTTTGAAAAATTATAAATTTTTTCACGGATTCTCCATGTTTATTTTTTCGTACTTCCGTTGGAACTGATTGCAATCCCTGTCGATTCGTATTATAATGACCACATCCAGGCATAATAAGCTGTGATAAAAACTAAAAACACCTATTTTTTTATAAGGAGGACTATATGACACAGGTAACAAAATCTACTATGATCGGCGAACTGCTTCAGATTGACGAAAACATCGCGCCAATTCTTTTAAATATCGGTATGCATTGTCTTGGATGCCCATCTTCCCAGATGGAGACCATCGAAGAGGCCGCTATGGTTCATGGAATTGAGCCGGATGCTCTTGTAAAAGAGATCAATGATTTTCTTGCAAAAGACCTTGCATAGTAAGTTTGGAATACCATCTTACAGGTAAAAATGATTACATCAGAAAAGGATCGTGAAAATGATTTTGCTCATCTTCACGATCCTTTTCTGATATCAAACTGATCTATCGTTCATAAAATCATCGTCCGTCAGTTATAATGCGGCAAGCATCTGCAGCGCTTTTCCTTTTATCACCAGTCTGTAATGTTCGCCAAAAAAAGCCTCCGTCGCAGGTGAATATGCCTGCTGGGCTCCATACTCAGATAAAATATTGCACACCTTATTAAACTCCTCCGGTGACTGGCTGCTCTTACTTACCAGAAGATAATATCTGTGTGTTGCAACATCCTCATACAGGTCATTTTTACCTTTGTAAAAACCGCCTAACACAGCCGCGAGTTTTGACAGTTCAGTGAGATTCTGGAACATAAACAATTTCGTAATGTCTACAAGGACCTTGACCGGATCTTCTTTTTCTTTCTGACCGCCATCTGACGGTACGAAATTGCTATTCTGCTGCGTTTTTGCTGCATTTCTCAATTCCTGTTGTTTTTTGAATAATCCAAGTATATCATCTGCCCCCTCGGAAATCGGAGCATTTCCACCAACAATAGCATCGTCATATAAATCCTCAGGATCCGGATCAGAAAACTTGGAAAATCTCGTATCAAGCTCCTCCGGATACTCTACTTTTGTAATGACTAATATAATGGTATCTGCCGAAAGCGGAATCGCCTCTATCATCAGCGGAATATCATCTGCCTCAAACCCAAACTCGTATGCTGCCTGCTGCATCATGTCACGGAACAGCATCTTCGCTTTTTCCGTGCCATATGCCAACTCACTTAACTTGATCTGACGTTCTGCTAAATCTTCTCTCGTCAGTGTGCAGCGAATCTGATTATCATTTACTTTTTCAATTTTCATACAATCACTTCCTTTTATCCGGAAAACCTTGTAAACTGTACATCTATTATAAACAAATGCAATATCGATGTAAAGTATACCATTATTAAAACTTTCTAAAACCATAACTGCTTTTTTTCTGTAACATATGCTGTATTATAAGCATTAATCTTTGTATATATTACACAAACATTACAAAAGAAGTTGCAATGTAAAATAATTCATGATATAAACTATGCATGAGATGCGAATATGACACGCCCAGAAAGGAGCGGATATCGCATAGATACCAAATTATTGTTTGGCAAATACCGTATTATTTCGACTCTTGGTGCCGGCAGCAGCGGCACTGTCTATCTTGCCGAACATCTCAAACTGAAAGTTTATCGTGCTATTAAGTGTATCCCCAAAGACACGGCACGAAACACTTCCAACTTTTCAGAAGAACAGCTTTTAAAGGAAGCCGGCCTTCTGAAGAATCTTAATCATCCTGGCATCCCCCTCATATATGATATCGACGAAGACGATCATTTTTTTTATATGATAGAAGAATTTATTCAGGGTGATTCACTGGAGGATCTTATTCTCCATCAGGAAATAATTCCAGAGGAACAATTCATAAATTACGGCATGCAGATTTGCGCCGTTCTTGATTATCTGCATCATTTATCTCCATACCCTATCCTGTATCAGGATTTAAAACCGGAGCATATTATATTATGTGGAAATCAGGTAAAAATAATCGACTTTGGAATTGCTTCATTTATTACCGTTTTCGGTAAAAATTTCCAGTTATACGGAACAGAAGGATATGCAGCGCCGGAAGCTCTTAACGGAGATACCGTAACTACAGCTTCCGATATCTATTCTCTTGGGAAAGTGTTAGAAGCACTCGCCAGAGCATGCACACCTGACTGTTCTGAAACACTCACGCATATTATAGAAAAAGCGGCCGACCGGAATCCGGATTCCAGATACCAGACAGCCACAGATCTTATGCTTGCACTGTCAGAATTTGCCGGGGGAAAAAATCCGGTCAAAAAAGGTCTTATCTTCCGACAGTCATCCAAAAAGAGATATTCTGCGTGTCACTCATTTGCACATCTCATAAAAAACATAGCCGTGATCGGCAGCCGTTCCGGTGCCGGTGCAACATTTTTTTCAGTATCCCTGGTAAACACACTGAATCACAGACATATTCCCTGCTGTTATATACCAATGGATCATTCTGACAACCTTATATCCATGACCCAGACAGGGATTTCGCTCACAGAACACGAGGGAATCTTTCAGTCAAAAAATTTTACCGCCACTCCCTGTTATGGTCCCGGAATTGAAGATCCTGTTTTACCATCTGTCATCCGGGTAAGGGATTTTGGCACTCACACCAGCGAATATTCTGACTTTGGTCATTTCGACCTGACATTTATCCTGTTAAGCGGCAGTCCATGGGATTTTGCAGATACACTGTCTTTTATCAGCCGGCTTGAAAATACTGGATCTTACATATATATCTGCAACCATGGCAATAAAAATGCTGCAAAAAAATATGCCAGATATCTGAAAAATCCGGTCTATTGTTTTCCTGAAGACACCAACCCTTTTTATGTGACTCCAGAGAAGGAACGTCTTATTATGCAAATTCTACAACGAAAGGAGCTGATACATCATCCGGAACATCGGAAAAACTGACTTAAATAAGAGACTTACCATAGGTATTTTAGGCTGCACAGCCGGTGCCGGTGTAACACACCTTGCAATTACACTTTCAAACCTGTGCCATTCCAAGCTGCATAAAAAAACTGCACTGTTAGAGCTGCATAAGAGAAAAAACCTTTCAACGATTCCCTCTGAAACCACGCTCCCATGCAGATGCGGGTTTATGGGTGACCGGACTGTTTTTGACATTCATGGAGTAGATTACTATCCGGACATAACACCGGACGAACTGCCGGAGCTATATAATCAGGGATACCATATCCTGCTCCTTGATTTTGGAAGTTTTAATGAGTGCTGTATCAATGAATTTCTGCGCTGTGACAGAAAACTTGTCATCGGAAGTCTCGCACCATGGAATATCAGGCAATATCGGGAATTATTAGAATCGATCAGTCACTATACAAACCTTGGGGAAGGTTTTTACTGTCTAACACGAACGGAAAGTCCAAAACAGATTCGTGATTTTTCCCGTCTTTATCAGATTTCCATAAGCAGTGTTCCATCCATTCCGGATCCATTTTATATAAAGAAAGAACACTTTTCCATTCTGCAGGAATTTATCTGCTGAAAAGTTTCTGCACAAAACATTTTTTTAATATATCACATAATTGTAACCAGCGAATTTCCTTTTGGGAACAAAGGACTTTGATCCGCTTTGTCATACAGTAAGTAATAACGGGGGATAACTACATTGGATTCTAAACATATGAAAAAGCTTTATTTAGAGCTCTCTTCCTTAGAACATATGGGGACAACCATCTGGTTCGAAGGTGTGCCAAGCAATTCAAAAGAGGTCACAGAAGAGCTTTCCGTCACAGAAGAAAATTCTTACATGAGAGATTATATATTCAACGAGGGGGTGTTAACAGAATTACATTTTGATAAGATCAAAAAAACGAACCTTTGATAACGGTCTGTACATTTTGCAGACAGATCCGGTATCATAACAGTTGACAGGGATGGAGTACCTCAATGCCCACCCGGTCAGAATAAGAAAAAATATCTAAGACGATATACAAATCCGACAAAAAGAAACGGCAGAGTTTTACCGAACATAAGCTCTGCCGTAAAATAAGAGTAAATAACTTTGAATTTACATATCATTATGCTACAATAGGAACACAAACGATAATTCTTAAGAAGAAGAGGGTTCTTAACATGAAGAAAAAATTTGTCCCTATTTTGGCTGCCGGCGCTCTGATCGTCGTCATTATCTGTTTTATGCTTCTCGGAAGCATCATAGAAAAATATACACCTTCCAAAGAACATATGAATTTATCTGATTATTATAATCTGTCCGGCGAACAGGACGTAGCCCTGATCTTAGATAACCAGATTCTCGACGCAAAAGGAAAACTCCTTAACGGAACTGTCTATCTTGATTATGAAACTGTATGTTCTTATCTGAATGACCGTTTTTACTGGGATCACAATGAAAACAAACTTCTTTACACAACTGCAACAGATTTGATTTCTGCGGATGCAGACAGTACCAGCTATTATGTGACAAAGGATTCTCATTCCTTAGATCACCCAATTGTCAAGGCGGATGCCCAGACTGCATATATCGCAATCGACTTTTTAAAACTGTACTCCGATTTCTCCTATGAAGTACTTGACTCACCAAACCGTGTAATTCTTACGACTGCCTGGGGTGACTACACCACTGCGCCGGCGAAGCAAAAAACACAGCTCCGTCAAAAAGGCGGCATCAAGAGTCCGATCCTCGCAGATATTGGCAAAAACACGGAAGTTACTGTTTTAGAAACAGGAGATACCTGGACAAAAGTATCCACTGCAGAAGGAATCATCGGATATATCAAATCAAAAGCACTTGGCGCAACATCCACAAAAACGCTGACCAGCGATTATGTCGCGGAAGAATTTACACATATAAAAAAAGATTTTAAGATCAATATGGCATGGCATCAGATCACAAACGCAGATGCCAATACAACCATTGCATCCGTACTTCAGAACACCAAGGGGATCAATGTTATCTCCCCTACATGGTTTTACCTGAATGACAATAACGGAAACATTGCCTCACTTGCAAGCTCCGACTATGTAAATTACTGCCACCAGAAAGGTATTGAAGTCTGGGCACTTGTAAGCAATCTGGAAAACAAAGATGTCGACACCACATCCGTTTTAACTTATACATCCAAACGTGAGAACCTGATCAATAACCTGATCTCCGCAGCTATTCAATATAATTTTGACGGTATCAATGTTGACTTTGAAGCATTAAGTTCTGAAGTCGGTGACTCTTATATTCAGTTCATACGGGAGTTGTCATTAAAATGTGCAAACAATGGCATTGTTCTTTCCGTGGACGATTATGTTCCCAGTAGTTTTACTGCATTCTATAATCGCGCAGAACAGGCAACTTTTGCAGACTATGTTGTTGTCATGGCATACGATGAACATTATGCCGGTTCTGAGGAAGCAGGATCTGTAGCTTCGATCGGCTTTGTAAAAGAAGGCGTTGCCAATACCTTAAAAGAAGTTCCGGCAGATCAGCTGATCTTAGGCATGCCGTTTTATGCCCGTGTATGGTCCGAGACACCTGTTGATGACACCACAGGTGCTGACAGCACAACACAGACATCCGATAACAATAATAACGACACTGATGAAACAGACAATGCTGCTGCCGATGCCCAGGCTGCCGATGAAGCTGCTGGCACCAGTGACTCAGCCGACAGCTATCAGCTTTTTACACTGGATTCCTATGCAACAAGCATGTCAGAGATTCAAAAACTGATCAGTACAAATGCTGCCGAACCGGTATGGTCAGACATTGACGGTCAATATTATGTACAATACGAAAACAATGGTATCACTTACAAAATATGGGTGGAGGATGCTGCTTCCCTGGAAGAGAAATTAAAAGTCCTTCAGGAAAACCAGCTTGCCGGCGGCTCCTTCTGGAAACTTGGTTTAGAGCTGCCTTCTATCTGGGACACTATCATTAAATACATCAATTAAATACAATCATTCAAATATTCAATCATTTTATTATGACATAAACCCCGGATATCGTGAATATTTTATAAAAACGATACTCCGGGGTTTTTATGAAAAAAAAGATAGAACTTATCATGGCTGTCTGTCTGGTGATCGCCGCATTTTTTCTTGGAAGTCAAAGCGCCATACTTGTACAAAACAGTCACATAGACACAAAAGGCACACCGGACACAGATTCCGCACATAATACAGAGCTTACCGGGGACACCGGACAGACCAGCTCACCTTCTGGTAATTTATCGATCGTGATCGATGCCGGGCACGGCGGTATCGATCCCGGCAAAGTCGGCACCAATGACGCACTGGAAAAGGACATCAATCTTGCACTGGCACTGAAACTTCGGGATAAATTCAAGCAGGATTCCATCCGGATTATCCTAACACGCGACTCGGACATCGGTCTTTATTCTGAGGGAAACACCAACAAAAAAGCGGAAGATATGCAAAACCGCTGTAAAATCATCACGGAGGCAGCCCCCATCTTTACGGTCAGCCTGCACCAGAACAGCTATCCGTCTCCGGAAGTCTGCGGTGCACAGGTATTTTATTTTGGTCAGTCGCAGGAAGGGAAAAAACTGGCCGATACGATCCAGGACAGCCTGATTGCCAATGTTGATCCTGATAATCACCGCGTTGCAAAAGCAAATGAAAGCTATTATCTGCTCAAAAAAACACCCACACCTACCGTTATTGTAGAGTGTGGGTTTCTAAGTAATCCGACAGAGGCAGATCTTCTTTTGACAGACGACTACCAAAATAAGCTCGTAAATGCCATATATATCGGTATACAAAATTATCTATCGGAATCCATGTAGTCCGAAAATCAATTTTTATGCCTCCTGTACGAGTGTTCCTTTTACTGCTTTGATAAAATGCTCTGCAATTCCATACAAACGTGAGGTCTGCACACGGTAAGTATCCTGATCCTCAGAGGTCGGAGTTTCATTCTTTGCATCGACTCCAAACGCTCCCATGGAGAAATGATTCAGATCAAGGTCCTTTATGTGTGCACAGTGTAATTCTGTAACATCATCATTCTCTCCGCCAAGCGAATCCATAAGATTCTGTGCCTGTTCTTCAAAGAGTTCTGCCGTCTCCTCTGAATCTGTGGCGACCAGTCCATGTATACCATCTTCCTTTGCCTGGAATGTCGCCGCGATCTTTCCGCGCAATTCACTTTCCATCATGATATCGACGATTCCTTTTTTGTCCACACCGCGCACGATTTTAACAGAAACATTCATAAGTTCATCATTGACCATTACCGGAACAGCATACTGCTCTTCTTTTGCAAGAATACTGTTTACGGAAAGCTGCGCGGAAAGCATTTTCATCTCACGCACATCAAGACTCGTCACATGATCGCTGTTTATCATCGTCTTCATCACGTTTTCGGCAAGTTCGCCTAACTTCTCCTGTGCAGCCGCCATATCTGCCGGTTCTGAAACGGCTTCTCCAAATTCTTCTAACAATTCCTGCTTAATTGCTGCTAAATCGTCTGCATCTACCTGATTGTCTCTATTGTGGTCCGCCGTACTGCTTCCAAAAATTTTACGGAACATCTGATTACGCTGGTTGAGCATGGATTCCATTGCCAGCACATTTGATATTGTATTTGGAATATCATATTTATCCAAAATACGATAAATACTCTCATCCGCATTTGCTGCCTGCTCTAACTGCGCAAGCTGCTCTTTTGCATAATCTGCATCAATGCCACTCTCATCTGCCTGTTCTTTTGCCAGCTCCAGCGCTGCTTTAAATTCCTCCGGCGTCATGTTCTCCCAGTCAGAATCCTGATCAAACAACACTTTCGCACGCTCCGGTGTCAGTAATTCCGAAGCATCTTTTAAGCAGTTATTCTGATAGGCTGCCTCAATCTGATCCGTAATCGAGCTGCCATTGGATGTCCCGGATACGCCATTAAAATCAGAATCTACAGAATAATCCATCTTATTGCTGCGTTTTTCAGACCGCACAGCTGTCAGAAGATTTTTCATCGTAAGGGGCGATCCCTGCTGTATCAGTGCACCGATTGCTGCACCATCTGTATTTTCTACCTGTCGGATCAGACGATAGATTCCTATATAAGAGCTTCGCTCCTCCTCACTGATTTCGTGATTCTGTTCCATTTTCCAGAGATATTCACTGAATCTGCGGTTATCCTCCCTACCAGACTCCTCGCTCTTAATGTTCTCTGCCTCCTGGTTTAACGATGTAAAATCCATTTCCAGTGGGTTGATCCCGCGTTTTATCATCTGTGTGACAACCGCCGGAGTCATATTTTTAAAGACACGCTGCACTTCTTCATCTGCTGCTTTCATCTGAAACACAGAATCCTGGGTGATCTCGATACTGTTATATCCAAGAATCCGAACCGCACGACGGTTTTCATCCGTCAGTTCCATATCAAGGTCGTTTAAAATATCATCCACGTTACGGAATGCCTTCTGGATGGAATCCCCCAGATCAGTTCTCGGTGCTGTCATCAGGGTCTCATACTGCTGACTTGCCTTTTCAAAAGAACTTTTCAGTTCCATACCGGCTTTATGGACACCATTGATCGTCGACACCTCGGCATCTTTCATTCCAAGCACATATGCCGGAACATAACGCATATCGGAAACTTTTTTATCGACCTCTCTAAAAAGTTCCACCTGCTCGTCGTTCACATCCACACCTTCAGATATCAGGAGATTTTTATAATATGCATTTTCCTGATCCTTCAGCTGTTCCACCAGTTTTACCAACGGCTCGGTGTCAATGGAAACCCCCTGTTTTAATAGACGGTAATTTGCTTCCACCGTCATTGCAAGACGAATTTCTTCTAACTGTCTGCGTGCCGTCAGAAGCTGCTGCCCTTTTGGGGTATAACTCTCGTTCGCAATGCTCTGCGCTGCATCCTCACTCTGAGCTTCAGGTGATGCCACAGTTCCCACCGTCTGGCTTTCTGATGCCGCCGTTCCCGATGTCCGATTTGCCGCAGCTTCCCTTAAACTGTCCAGGGTAAGTGGCAATCCTTTTTCCACGATATAAGCAAGATCTTCATCCGTGGCATTTTCTACGGTATCCACAGCGTCTTTCGCCTGCTCCATCCATGTATAGCCGGACAGGATCACCGCATCCTGTGCGCTTTTCCCTTCGCTGACCGCCTCTGCTGCAAGTGCGGCAATATCTTCTGCCCCCGTGGTCAGTCCCGTCTGGCGCAGAGCCTGTGCATAAGTAAGATTCTCCTTCGTCAGCGGTATATCATTTTCTAACATCCACTTACTGGTTGCAATGGTATCATCATTTACTTCCAGTCCTGCTGATGCGATCACGTTTTTCACCTGTGGAAGGAAGGACGAAATATCCTGCTGTTCTGCCGAAATATAGCCTGCACTTGCAGAATGCTCAGCAAAATATATATTTCGCACCGTAGGCTCTAACCGATTATCAATCAGATATTTTACAGCGCCATCATCCAATGCGGATAAAGAATCCGCCATATTTACTGTCTCTGCGATCTGTTTAAAATTATCATCCGCAAGCGGCAGATCCGCTTCCCGCAGACTGTTTGCGATCTGAACTGCAAGTTCCGGACTGCCCGTGATCTGTGCAAGCTGTTCGAGATCAAGATCATCTCCAAATTTAGAAATATCCACCCCCGCCTTTGCCAGCTGTGCTTTGATCTTATCCGTCACGGTCACGATCTTATTGCTCGTGGTATCATCCAGCGAAAAGCCATCCTCCTGCATTTTTTCATAATCTTCCGGTGAAGTAGTTTCCGCAAGCACAGCCATCTGTGCTTTTCGCTCGCCTGCATCCATGGAACCGGACTGCTCTATTTCATCTATGACCGTCTTTTTCTCTTCTTTTGCCGGATTCAGATAAGTAATCTCTTTTGCCTGAAAAGACGTAGTTCCTGCAGATTTTTTACTACTCTCTGTCTTTACCGCATCCGCAAACATCTGAATTCCGTTTTTTTCTTCCACGGCGCCTGTCTGCGGCATTAAATCCATCACGCCCTTATTCTGCTGCTGTTGGTTATCTATTCTCATGATCCGACTCTCCTTGTCATTTCTGTTCTTACATACTTTCCGTACAGTTTTTCCTTGCCTGATTTCTGCTTTTCACTCAGTTATATCTGACCAATCCGGTTATATCAGGACAAAAGAATGGCGCATACTTTCACTTCCCTGAAATATCTGCGCCATCCATAGCTGATGTATATATCGGATACATCAGCACATTTATTAAGTTTTTCGATACGATTCCAAACGCTGTTCTGCTATTTTATACAGTTCTTAATAGCGGAATACTGCCACACCAAAGCCCGGAAGCGGATATGCAAACGAGTATGGTCTTCCATCACATTCCTTCGACACAGATTTATAATTTACCGGACGCTCTTTGCCGCTTCCGCCAAATTCTGCATCGTCACTGTTTAAAATCAGTTTATAAGTCTTGTGTTTTGGTACGCCTACGCGGTAGTCGCTGCGTTCCACCGGTGTAAAATTGCATACAAAAAGCAGATTATTCTTTCCGTCTTTGCTCTTTCTGATAAAGCTGAAAATACTGCGCTCAGCATCATTTGCATTGATCCATTCAAATCCACCCCAGCTGCTGTCAAGTTCATAGAGTGCCGGATTTTTCTGATAAATATGTAATAATTTCTTTACCCAGTTCTGCATATGCTTATGATCCGGGTTTTCCAGCAGATACCAGTCTAATTCTCTCGCCTCACTCCACTCCTGAAGCTGTGCAAATTCCTGTCCCATAAACAGAAGTTTTTTGCCAGGATGTCCCATCATAAACGCATAGCCGACCATCAGATTTTTAAATTTATCTTCCATCTCGCCCGGCATCTTATTGATCATGGAACATTTCAGATGTACCACTTCGTCATGGGAAAGCACAAGAATGTATTTCTCACTCTCGTTATAACTCATGGCAAAAGTCATTTTGTGGTGATTATCTTTGCGGAAATACGGATCAAGTTTCATATAATCCAGGAAATCATGCATCCATCCCATATTCCATTTATAACTGAAATTCAGTCCGTCATCTTCCACACGGCCGGTGACTTTCGGCCATGCCGTAGATTCCTCAGCGATCATGACTGCTCCCGGGTTTCTTCCAAGGATCAGTGTATTGACATGCTTAAAAAACTCCACTGCCTCAAGATTCTTATTATCACCGTATTTATTCGGAACCCACTGTCCCGGCTGCTTTCCATAATCCAGATATAACATAGATGCCACTGCATCCACACGCAGCCCGTCAATATGATAATGCTCGATCCACATCAATGCACTGCCGATCAGGAAATTCTTTACTTCATTCTTGCCGTAATCAAATATCTTTGTACCCCAGTCCGGATGTTCTCCTTTTCTTGGATCCGCATATTCATACAGACATGTTCCATCAAACTCAGCCAGTCCATGTGCATCTTTCGGGAAATGCGCCGGCACCCAGTCTAGGATCACACTGATCTTGTGCTTGTGACATTCATTGATAAAATATGCAAAATCCTGCGGCGTTCCATAACGGGAAGTCGGTGCATAATAACCGGTTACCTGATATCCCCAGGAACCGTCAAACGGATACTCAGAAATACCCATCAGCTCAATATGTGTATATCCCATCTCCTTCACATACGGGATCAGATATTTCACAAGATCCCTATAACTGTAAAATCCGTCATCCTCTCTGCCCGGATGGCGCATCCAGGATCCCGGATGTACCTCGTAGATCGCCATAGGTTTTGCATAGATATCTTTGGTCTTTGCACGCTCTTCCATCCATTTTTCATCGGTCCACTTAAAATGCTCTATATCCGTGACGGCAGATGCCGTTCCCGGACGAAGCTCTGCATAATTTGCATATGGATCCGCCTTATAGAGCCGTTTTCCATCTTTCGTCTCTATCAGGTATTTATACAGTGCACCTTCCTCGATCCCCGGAATAAACAATTCGAATATTCCCATGGTATCCGGCTCTAACCTTGTCATTTCATCTGCCGTTTCATCCCATCCGTTAAAAGAACCAATCACCCATATTCTTGCGGCATTCGGAGCCCACACATCAAAACATACTCCACGAATTCCATATTGATCCGTAAAATGAGCCCCCAGTTTCCGGTAAATCTCGTAATGCGTCGCCTGTCCAAATAAATAGCGATCCAACTCTGAAAAATTAGCCATACCCTTACACCCCTTTATTTTTATGTCATGATTATAGCCTGTATATTTTAGATTCCAAAATCTTTTTCGCGAAGAATCACATAATCTTCATCATCATATCTTCTGGACGTAATAATGCTAAATGCTTTTCGTAAACCGCCCTTCTCAGATTTATGAATCGCATCGTCCACAATCTCTTTTACCTCTGTAAGCGTTGTTGCCTTATCATATTTCTGAATATTGCTGATACTGTTGTAAAGTGCCAGAATACCCATCTCATCTATTGTATAGCCAAGTTCGTTTGCATACGCTTTCGCAAATGAAACAAGCTCATCACTGGTAAATATCGGAATATTGATCTTCTCAGAGAAACGGGAAGCAAATCCTTCATCTCTGCCGAGTGCCTTCTCAATTCCACGGTGTGTATCTTCCATAATGACAAATAATCCGCTTGTATCACTTTTCAGAAGAAGTGCCAGCCGGACTGCCGTTTCTTTGGAAATATCTCCGGCTTTCTCTATGATCAGACAGCCCCCGGAAATTTTCTTTAACAGTGATGCTACATCCTTTTTATTCAGTGCGGAAGCTTCAATCTTTCCAACCTTTCCTTTTGGTTTTCCGGTTTCTTTCTGAAGTGCTTTCACCATAGCCGTTGCAAGGACTGTTTTGCCACTTCCGCTGCCACCCTGGATCACCATATTTCCGGTAGAAGCATCCTTTCCTGTTATCAGATGTCTTGCCGCACCTGTAAGTGCCTGACAAATCTGTTCTTCCATTCCCTTGATCGAAACAAAATAGGTAAATATCCCCCGAAGTTCTTCACCCAGTGATGTAACTGCCTCAAAACCGGTCTCATCCTCAGGCTCTGTGATCTCCGGAAGGACTCTTTCCACCCGGTCCTCTTTCTTAAGAACCTCTTTCGTTACCTCAACTGCCGTGTTGTCAGCCAGCTCTTTCTGTGTGATATCATCCGTCGCGCTTTCCGTATCGGTAATATGCTCTACCGCTTCGGCTAATGCCTGTTCCGTTACCACTTTGCCAAGATCGATCGTGTCTGCGGTAACTATATCAAAATCATCTGCTTCAGATGTTTTCTCTTCACTAATATCTGAAACTTCTTCTGCCGCCTTCTCCTCTGTACTGAGATCTACAGTTTCCTCATCCGTTTCTTCTGCGGAGAGATCTGCGATTTCCTCATCCGGCTGAGATCCCGGTATCTGCTCCTGTCCGGATATTTCCACATCTTCTGTCTCCTGCATCATCCCGGATACTTCTTCTGCAAGCTCCGCTGCATTCACTCCTTGCCCAGATATCTCTCCCATTGACGCTGCCGGCTCCGGTTCCATTGCGGACGCTGCTGTTCCGGCTGCCTCTGCCAGCTGTTTATCGATATCCGCCGTCTCTGTCGATATCCGGTCAATCTCTTCCTGTAAGATCTGATTCATGTTTGCAACCATAGCTGCTGCCCTGTCATTTTCTAACGGCTTGCCTTCTATGTACTGATCCTGCAGTATATCTTTTGGAGCAACACCTGCATCAAGCTTTGGAATAATGTCTGCAAGACGTCCCATAATTTCTTCTGCTTCCTGCAGCGCACGCGCCTTTGCAGATTCAAGTCTGCGCTGCTTTGCATCTTCTAATGCAACTTCTGCGGCATATTTCGTCTTTTCCCACTCAGCAAGCACTTCTTCAATGCTCATCTGACCTGTGATCTGGTGCTCTAATGCCGTTTTCTCCGGCATATACATCCCAATCTGTCCATCATGTTCTTCTGCAAGCAGCTCTTTGAAATTGATCTTTAACGAATCATCGATCTCGTGATCCGTCTCTATATGTTCCAGCGTATCTTCCTCTTCCTCAGATGGATCATATTCTTCTTTCGGAAGCTGCAAATATGGAATCTCCTCCACAAGCTTTTTGATGTTGTCCATACTGTCTGTAACAGTTTCTTTTTCCGTCGCCTGCATGATCTGCTGCATGCTCTTTTGCAGCTCTTCCTGCAGATTCTGTGTATTAAACCGTTCCGGTGAAAGCTTCACATCCGGTATCTGTACGGTTTCATTCACGATCTCACCGGAGTCAAGCTCCTCCTCCGGTCTGACCTCAACAACACCTTCGCGTTTCTGACAAAATCTGCGATACTTTTCTTCCTGCTGTTTATTTAACGGCTGATAGATCATCTTCAGTTCTAAGGCACGCTCTACATATGGACCGTCACCAAACCACAGTACCAGTTCATCACATGCCTCCACACACTTATCTGCCATACCTGCTTTATGATACAGACATGCAAGTTCAAATGCCCATTCTTCGGTATATTCCTGCTCTTTTAACTCCTCTAAAATTCCGATCAGAGTTTCTATATTTGCACCCTGGGCTTTGCAGATCTCGTATTTCAACACATATTTCAAATTATCATGTGGTGCGATCTCCACAAATTCCTGATAATAATCTTTCGCCTCATCAAAATTTTTCATTTTAATGGCAACTTTTGCCAGGCGGTAAATGATCATTCTTCCAATTGGAGACCGGTCATATGCCATAAGCAAAACCTCACGGCTGTCTTCTAAACGACCGGTATTCTCATAAATCTCTCCAACTTTTACAAGTGCATTTACATTTTTTATTTTATTCCAGTTAATCGTATCAGCTATCTCTGCTGCCTTTTCATAATTATGTTCGGCCGTCAGAGATTTCATCTGATCCAGCTTTAATTTATATTCATATTTATCCAAATTATGCCACCTCAGAACGCGCTATTCTTTTGCTGCTTCTTTTGTTCTTAGTTTATCATACGCACATATAGATGTCAAAATTTAATCTTAGAAAAAAAAGCCATGATACAGGCAAAAAAAGAGGGTTTGCAGTCTGCCATACCCTCTTTTCTGTCATTGATCTTATTCTTCTTTTTTACTCTCTTCTATGGATTCCTCGATATGTTTTCCATGATGTTTTTTCAACTCTTTTTTTGACGGATTTTTATCATAAACAGGCTGATTACTCTCCTTGTCAACTTTAGTCAGATATACATATGCCAGTGTATCTGTTGTAAGTCCACGCTTCTTTAAGAAATAAGATACCGTTTTCTGTGCAACATAATAGATCACTGCCATAAGCGGCACACCGAGCAGCATTCCCGGGAATCCCCATAATCCGCCAAATACCAGAATTGCAAATACAACCCAGAATGCCGATAATCCGGTAGAACTTCCAAGGATCTTCGGTCCAATGATATTTCCGTCGATCTGCTGTAACACAACGATAAAGATCAGGAAATATAATCCCTGTATCGGATTCTGAAGCACGATAATGATAAAGGACGGCACCGCGCCGATAAATGGGCCGAAAAACGGTATAACATTGGTGACACCGATGATCACGGCGACTAACACCGTATCCGGCATCTTCATGATTGCAAGCACGATATAGGCGAGCACACCAATGATCGCCGAATCTAATATTTTACCACTGATAAATCCACTGAAAATCTCATTGCTCTTACGGACAGTATCAACGATAACATTTGCCCGCACCGGTTTAAACATCGCATATACGATCTTTTTCGCCTGTCCTGCAAAATGTTCCTGGTCTGCCATCACATAGACTGAAATGATCAGACCGACGATCACATTTAAAACGAATTTGACACCATAGATCACACCGCTTGTGATCGATGTAAGATAAGTCTGTACCTTTGAAAAAATATCATCTTCAAAAAAGGTCTCAACCGTATCCGTTATTTTGTCCACGCCCTGCTGTATCATGGACGCAAGTTCCGTATCACCGTTTGTCACCTCGTCTACCCATTTCGTCAGATCCTTTGCTTCCTGTGGAAACGATGTGATCATGCTCTGGATACTCGCAGAGATAGATGGAACGATCGCCGCCACTAAAAGCACACAGATTCCCACTAAAAATACCAGTGATCCGGTAATTGCTATTCCCCGTGATGTCTTTTTCGCTTTGCGTTTGCTTTTCATCCGCGGCTCTAAAAACTTAAGCAGGTGTCCCTCTAAAAATTTCATGATTGGATTTAACAGATATGCGATCACTACACCGATAATGATCGGCTGTAAGATCAAAGACAGCTTCTTCCAGAAGTCTGTGAATCCATTGTAACGGTAGATCATAAAGAAAAACAGTATGCAGCAGCAGAAAGTCACAAATACGACCAGTGCGATGATGACATACTGTGGTTTTAATTCCCATTCTGTTTCCTGGGATGTTTTTTTTATCTTTTCCTGTTCGTCCAAATTGCCATCCTCCGTCTTATCTAATATTTTCATTATAACCTTCGCAGACAGGCAACGCAATCAGATTTTGCTGAAATTTTTGTTAATTACTGGATTTTGCAAAAAGGGACACCGGTGCTCATGCGCCGATGCCCCAAAATATCAGTCTGCGGTTTTACCCTCTGTAATAATTGATCAGACAGCCCTTTAAGATGATCTCTCTCTCATCATCAGTCATCGCACCAAGTCCAAGTTTAAACTCTTCTGCCTTTCCATCTTTGATCACATACGCTGTAATCTCGGACTGTTTGTCCTCGACTGCTTTACGGATATTCGGGATGTATAAGTAGTCAAGATTCTTAAACGGCAGTTCGCCCTCCGGGATGATGAACGGAAGCATACCCCAGTTGATGAGGTTCGAGCGGTAACGCTTGGTTGCATACTCATTTGCAATGTTTGCCCAGCCTCCAAGTACTTTCTGGCAGGAAGCAGCCTGCTCACGCGCGGAACCGTCGCCAGGTTTTACTGCAAAGATGGTACTTCCGAAACCGATCTCACCATTGGAGTGGTTATCTTCAAATTTTGTCTCCGGAAATGCTTTATCGATCGCATCCATAACTGGTCTTAACTCCTCGACTGCTTCTAACGGGCAATTTCCGGCTTCTAAGGCTTTCTGCGCTTTCTGGATCTCTTTTGCCCGGCCCACGTACTGCGGATCTTTTCTGGAAAGTGCAAACTCTGCAAGTCCAAGCGGGTTGGAACGGAAGGAGGATGTCTCTCCGGACGGGATCAGCTCGTCTGTGGTCGTGACCGGATCGTGGATCTCGGATACCACTTTTAATACCATATTTTCCGGCAATGCACTCATTGCCGGCCAGTCTTTGATGTTTGGTCCAAACTGGATTTCAACGGAAGGATCTGCTACACCCTTGCTGTCAAAGACACGGTTTGCGTAAATATTTTTATCGAAGAAGTACTTCGGTTTGCTAAAGTTCACATCCACATCGGTTGCGGCTGTCAAAAATCCCTTGTTTGCGGCTGTTGCTGCGATCGAACGTGCATCCATCAGCGCAACGGAGGCAACCTGTCCCTTCTGTACCTTGGAGCCTTCACGGTTCGGGAAGTTTCTGGTGGAGTGGCGGATGGAAAATGCGTTGTTTGCCGGTGTATCGCCAGCGCCAAAGCACGGTCCGCAGAATGCCGTCTTAACGATCGCACCTGTCTCCATCAGGGATGCAACTGCACCATTCTTTACTAACTCCATATAGATCGGCGTACTTGCCGGATATACGCTTAACGTAAACTCATCCGGTCCGATGCTCGCACCCTTTAAGATGTCTGCTGCATCACAGATATTCTCAAATCCACCGCCTGCGCAGCCTGCGATGATACCCTGATCTACATAGAGTTTTCCATCTCTTACTTTGCTCTTTAAGTCCAGTTTGACCGCACCGTCAAAACTTACCTCTGCACGTTTCTCACAGTCATCTAAGATGTCCATCAGGTTTGCGTTTAACTCTTCGATCGTGTAAGTGTTGCTCGGATGGAATGGCATTGCGATCATCGGTTTGATCTTTGAAAGGTCGATCTCGATCATTCCGTCATAATATGCCACGCTGCCCGGATTCAACTCTTTGTAATCCTGTGGTCTGCCGTGGATCGCATAAAACTCTTTTACTTTGTCATCTGTTTTCCAGATGGAAGAAAGACATGTCGTCTCTGTCGTCATAACGTCCACACCGATTCGGAAATCAACGCTTAAGTTTGCAATGCCCGGTCCGACGAACTCCATGACTTTATTCTTTACATAACCTTTATCAAATACTTCCCCGATAATGGCAAGTGCAATATCCTGCGGTCCGACACCTTTCATCGGTGTGCCTGTCAGATAAACGCCGATCACACCCGGCATATCGATATCATAAGTCTTGTTTAAAAGCTGTTTTACAAGCTCCGGTCCACCCTCGCCGACTGCCATGGTACCAAGTGCGCCATAACGTGTGTGGGAATCAGAACCAAGGATCATCGCTCCGCCTGCCGCAAGCATCTCGCGTGCAAACTGATGAATGACTGCCTGATGAGGCGGTACATAAACCCCGCCGTATTTCTTTGCACAGGTTAAACCAAACATGTGATCATCCTCGTTGATCGTACCTCCGACTGCACAGAGGCTGTTGTGGCAGTTCGTCAGCACATATGGGATCGGGAACTTCTCTAATCCTGATGCTCTTGCTGTCTGGATGATTCCGACGAATGTGATATCGTGGGATGTCAGCTTGTCAAACTTGATCTGAAGTTTGTCCATATTGCCAGATGTATTATGATTTTTTAAGATACCATAAGCAATCGTATTTTCTGCCGCCTGCTCTTTGGTCACTGCTGCCCCGGTCTTTTTTACGACCTCTTCGATGGCATTTGCACCGTCCGGTACCAGTTCATTTCCATTTACGAGATATACACCGCTATCGTATAATTTCATGGTTTCCTCCATTCTTTTGCCCATTTTCTATTAGATCCATTGTTTAAAATTATATAGACAGCATCAGCAAAAATCAAGTACGTTTACACGTTAAACCGAAAGCATTGGAAAGCGCATGCCCTATCTGCTGAAAACAGCCGTAAATTTACTCTCTTATTCATCCGTATCTATTGTTTCCCTGTACATCGGGAATGTGATCGAAGCCTTAAACAGATCTCCGTCCACCCCGATGAAAAAGATGCCGCCCATAAGCTGTGTCAGACTCTTTGCAATGGAAAGCCCCAGTCCGCTTCCCTCGGTCGTTCTTGAGGCATCCCCACGGATAAAACGCTCTGTCAGATCTCCCGCATTACTGTTTTCCAACGCAAGGGAACGCTCCGAAACATTTTTGATGGAAAATGTCACTTTTTCCTCCAGTACATGCACATCCACATAAACTCTTGTTTTTTCCAGCGCATATTTTGCAACATTATTATAAAGGTTTTCGATGACACGGTAGAGCTGTCTGCCGTCCGCAAGGATCATCACTTCCGTTTTCGGGAGTTTGGTGACGATTGTAAGCTCTTTCGCCTCAAATTTTTCATTAAACTCGCCTGCCGTCTGATAGATCAGCTCCACTAAGTCAATCTTTTGCATATCCAGTTTGACATTTCCGGATGTAATACGCGATGTCTCAACCAGATCCTCCGTCAGCTGCTTTAACCGCTGTGACTTGGCATCCAGGATTCGGATATAACCATTCACCCGTTCATTATCAATATGTTCCAGTTTGATCAGATTGACATAATTAATGATCGAGGTCAGCGGTGTTTTGATGTCATGTGAAACATTCGTGATCAGGTCTGCCTTCATGCGCTCATTTTTCGTACTGTCATCCACCGCATGCAAAAGACCGCTGCCAATATTATTGATCGCTTCGGCAAGTTTTTTATCCTCACCATGCAGTCCTTCTGTGTCGATCTTGTTGCTTAGCACACCTTCCGTAATTTTTTCCACGCCTTCATATACCTGATAATGTTCCACTGCAGAACGCAGCAGGAGATATGCCTCCATGCCGCTGAAGATTAAAAGCAGTACCAGACAGATTACCCGGTGGTAATAAAAAGCTCCCATCGCAAGCACGAAACAGACGATCATGTGGACTGCAAAGACAACCAGCACGCTCACCGTCACCGTCCGTTTTTCAAAAAACTTGTCCATCCCTTTTACAAACCAGCAGACAAGGCTGTTTTCCCACATCACTTCCGCCTTCATCCGGCGCACCATGCTCAGATAAAAAATGAGAAACAGTACATCAATCAATAGACTGACCGTTCCCGATGCGACCAACAGTCCCGACACGTTCCACGTTTTATTATTTACATGGGACAAAAGCATGATGAGCTCACTGGTTGCTGCAATAAATACGGCGGTCACGATCTCTGTTTTTATCCGGTCCACAAAATTAAGATGAACTCCTTCTTCCCCATCTCTGTGTCCGGTTGCAAGTGTCAGATATACAAGACTTAATACCCATCCCATCAGACTGACCAGCGCAGCAACAATACTGACTTTGATCCACGGATGCAGTCTTACATACTCCATCTCGGCATCATACAGATCGTCTTTTGCCGTCAGATCCGTATCCACTCCGATCACAAGCACCACATTTTCCAGTGGCAGATACATCTGGTTATTATAACTGTCAAAAAAGTAATTCTCCATGCCGCGGATATCCGTTCCAAATTCCTTTTTCTCCATATCATAGATCAGATAATCCCCCATGGTCTTTGCCTCCATGAGAACAGTCTGTGTATCAAACTCCTGGCCTTCCACCGAATCCGGCTGATTGGTATACCACACCCCATTCTGTTTATACCAGTAACAGAAATTGGTGTCTTCACGCTTAAACTCATTTGTATACTGCAGATAACGCTTATCGTCCTCCGCACTCCGCTTATTGCCTTTTTGTAACAGATGCAGATAATCGGTCAGTTCACTGCATTTCTGCTCCATGCATTTGGTATAGTAGCCCGAATTAAAAAAATCATCTGTACCGATATCCGTTACCTGCAGAATATTTTTGCTGATCAGTGATGCCAAAAGATAGACAGCGATGGTAAGTATTACCGTAAAAAACAGGTGCAGGATCATCCCTGCCAGCTTACTGCCGTATGTGTATGATTTCTTTTCCATATGAAGTCTCCATCCCCGTGCCGGACATTATCCTGTATGCCGGCGTACGGAATCCCTCCCAGAATCAGTTCTTGTCGATCTTGTATCCAACGCCCCACACAACCTTTAAATAGCGCGGCTCCTTCGGATTGATCTCGATTTTTTCACGGATGTGGCGGATATGTACTGCCACCGTATTGTCCGCTCCGATCGCATCCTCATTCCAGATGCTCTCATAGATCTGATTAATGGAAAATACCTTTCCCTGATTTTTGACCAATAATAAAAGGATGTTGTACTCGATCGGTGTCAGCTTTACCACTTCTCCATCCACGGTCACTTCTTTTAAATCATCATTGATCGACAATCCACCGACTGTATACACCGATGCGCTGCTCTCTGCCGCATTTCCAAGCTGGGTATAACGCCTTAACTGTGATTTGACCCTCGCTACCAGTTCAAGCGGATTAAACGGTTTCTCCACATAGTCATCTGCCCCGATGTTAAGTCCTAAAATTTTATCCGCATCCTCCGTCTTTGCAGACAAAATAATGATCGGAATGCTGCTCTCCTCACGGATTTTTAAGGTCGCACGGATTCCGTCCAGACGCGGCATCATCACATCCATGATCAGAAGATGAACCTCATTTTCTTTTAAGATCTCCAGTGCTTCTTCGCCGTCATATGCCTTTAAAATATGATACCCTTCCTGCTGTAAATATATTTCGATCGCTTCCACGATTTCCTTATCATCATCACACACTAAAATTGTCTGCATAAGTTCCTCCATTCTTTTTGTGTCTTACTTCAAGTATTACACCAGATCTTACATTTATTTTAACAGGAAAGTTTAAATTGTTATAGAGCGGATTTCTTAATATTCCTTTAAATTCCCACTGCATATACAACATTTCCCACATTTCTTAATTTAATTTAAGAAATTGGCCTTAAATTTAAGAAATACTTTATTGCATCCTATTCATCCCCGCCTTATGATATCTTTCGTACCCGTACTGGTACACACAGGAATTCCGTAGATTTTCCACAGTTTTCCCGTAAATAAAATAAGTTTTACACAAAACGGAGGATTCTTATGAAAAAAAATGTGCACACTGCAGGCAAAAGCAGAAAGCAGAAAAAAATCATGCTCCTTATTCTGGAGTTTGTGATCATTCTGCTCCTCGCCATTGCCCTTTTTATCACAACCAAATTATCAAAAATTGAAAAAAATAAGCTGGACATGAACGACGTTTCCATCAATGACGATCTCTCCGATGAGACAAAAGAAGCGATGGCTCATTACAAAACGATCGCACTCTTCGGACTCGACAACCGTTCCAACGGCAGCCTCTCCAAAGGAAACAGCGACGTTATCATGTTGGCAAACATCGATACGAAACAGCATACCATCAATCTGGTATCTGTTTACCGTGATTCTTATTTAGATACCGGAAACGGCACTTACCAGAAATGCAACGCAGCCTACGCAAAGGGCGGACCGGAACAGGCACTGTCCATGTTAAATACCAATCTTGATCTTGCAATCACCGACTATGTAACCGTCGACTTCAATGCGATCATTGAATGTGTCGACCTGTTAGGCGGTGTCGACATCACGATCACCGATGATGAGGCAAGTCTGATGATCGGTTATATGAAAGAATTAAATGAACTGACCGGACACAATTCCACACCACCTGCCTCCGGCGGAACTTACACCTTAGACGGCGTACAAGCATGCGCCTACGCACGAATCCGTTATGGCGGCGGTGATGACTACCGCAGAACCGAACGCCAGCGTACTGTTTTGACCGCAATGATGCAGAAAGCGCAGAAATCCAACATTCTGACACTCAACAAACTGATCAACGCAGCTTTTGGGGACATTCAGACCAGTTTTTCCAACACGGATCTCCTTGCCCTTGCCACAAAAGTTTTCAGTTATGACATTGGAGATACAACCGGTTTTCCATATGAAAAAACAACGCACAAATATGATAAGATCGGCGATGTTGTCATTCCGTGCGATCTTGCTTCTAACGTTACACAATTACATCAGTTTTTATTTAATGATGAAAATTATACCCCATCTGCAACAGTTCTTTCAAACAGCCAGCAGATCATCTCTAATACAGGATATAAACAGGGAGACGGCCATTAAGGCTGTCTCCCTGTTTTGTCAGTTAATTTCCCAGTTCATTTATTTTTTCCCTGATGGTGTCCATTTGTCCGGCCACATCCTGTATGGACTGCTCTATCTTTCTTTTCCGTCTTTTTACCAGCAGTCCCCATTGTAAAAACAATACTCCATCGATGATAAGATACAACACCGGCAGACTGATCCGTTTCCCTGCTACATACCCGATAAAGACATACAGGATCATTGGATTTATGACCGCAATGGAAATCATCGTTGTCAGGTCACTTCTGCGTCCCGTAAAAACATACAGGCTTTCCCATTTTTTGTGAAACTCTTTTTCCTCCGGCTTCTCTAGCATCACATTCTCCTTTTACTCTTTATGATGTCTGGAGAAGAAAGAATGTTTCTCCGGTTTCTTCTCGCCGGAAGCTTCCCCGCCCTCTTTCCAGTGGAAATATTCCGCATCCAGATTGACATTGACATTTACCTCTGCTTTTGGCGCAGCTTCCTCTGGCGTATCTTCGGGAATTTCTTCGGGCAGTTCATTTTCCGGCACAATTCCTGCCTTTTCAAAATACTCCTGGTTGATCTTAATTTCCGGTTTGATCGCAGAATAAAGCGATGGCTCTGTCTCCCCCTTTTCCTTTGCCCTTTCTTTTTCAATCTCACGGTTACGATCCTCGATCAGATTCAGATATTTGTCCGTATCAGCAAGATTCTGCAGATGTCCTTTCAGGTCTGACTGGTCTCTCCTTACAACATCTTTTTCTTTCTGAAGTTTTTCATTGGCATCCTTATAAATCTCCTGCATGGCATCCGTTGCCCTCTGCATGATTTCCTGTACATGCCGCAGTGCCTCATTGGTATACATAACAGACGCAGCATACACATCCTCCGCTTTCCCGCTGGCATCTTTTAAGATATCTTCTCCGATTTTTGCCGCCTCACGTCTTGCACGCTCCTTGCCCCGCGTTGTCAGTTCATACTCATCCAGCATCGCGTAAATGGCCTTATTTAGCTCTGCAAGCAGCTCTAACATTCTTTTTTTATCAAGGATAATTTTACTGCCAATACTGTCATAAGCTTCACTGCCTGCAAGCAATATATGCATTTGTCTTAAAATTTCTTCCGTTTTGTCCTGCGCGCTCATGGTTATTCTCCTGCTTTACTTCCGCTGCGTCTTTTTCCTGTCTGGTATTTTACTAATTTTAACACTAACCGTATCAGCAAAACAACCAGTAAAATAACGATCAATACGACTCCTGCGATCATGACGGCATATTTGTTCGGATTTTTTATTAATTTTATGAGATTGGCCGAATCATCTACCACTTTTCTTTCATGCAATCCGGCATAATATTGTGGAATATCCGCAATTCCATCTCCATTTTCATCCGGGAACGACTCCATATAATGTGCGATCGCCGTCCATGCCTTTAATTCCCCGCCATTATCTGTCAAAATCACATCTTCAAAATTTTCAATCGGTGTTCCGTCTGCCTTTTTCGGCACAACAGACAACAGTCCATACGATGTTTTCGTCACCGCAGACAGCATCTGCCCACTGTAAAGATCTGCCACCACGCGATACAGTTTATCGTCCTCTAACTCCCTGCGATTGCCATCTGCATCCAGCAGATACACGTCGGTAACACGGTTTAAGATCATACGGTGCGGATTATAAGTAAACTGCAAACCGTACATATACAAACGTGCAGATGTCATCAGATCAGACACGGATGCGTCGATTTCTGCCACAGTTTTTAACTCTTTTCCTGTCAGATATGCTTCGATCAGCGGATACCCCGGCACACCGTCCGCACCGATTCCAAGTGAAAACGAATTAAACACATCCTCCACCGTAATGTTTCCTTTTGTATAGGTATCACGGATCGTTCCACTCGGCGCGATCGCCACATCCACGGGAGTGCCATTATAATCCGTACTGTTTGTGACCGCATAAGCATAGGCATCTGCGATGAGATCCCCCAGATTATGCTCGGTATGGATGTTGTAGAGATCCTCCAGGCTGTCAAATGCTACATCATTTTCCGCAAGTACCTGTTCTCTCGTAAACCCAAACTGTGCCAGATAATCGGTATCCACCGTCGCCATAAAAGAATTGATTTCTTCCTGTGTAGCAGCATTCTCTGCAATGTCCGTCTCGATTGGAGTAAGTTTATATTCTTTCATGTTCCATCGGCCATCATCCTTTTGTTCTAAGGATAAGGAACCTAAATACTTGCCGTACTCACCTGCGGAAACGATATAAGTATCCCCATGCACAATCGGCTCATCCAGTTTCGTATGCGTATGTGCGCTGACGATCACATCCAGATCCGGCACTTTTTTCGCAAGAATCTCATCTTCTGACTTTGACTCATCCTCTGAAGTTCCACTATGGGAAAGACAGACGATAATATCCGCATCTTCGTTTTTCTTAATTTCAGCTACGGTCTTTTTTACTGCTTCCACCGGATCCGTAAACTGCAGTTCGCAGGTCGGTGCACATGCCAGTGCATCTTTTCCGAATACGCCAAGCAGTGCCACCCGGACATCGCCCTTTTGCACCATCACATAATCTTTCACACCGTATTCCGTAAATGCATCACGGATCTGCTGCTGTCCTTCTGAGAATCCCTGCTGTTCCATGGCATCCCAGTTGATATTACAGACAAGAAGCTCCGGCACGGTATCTCCGCTTTCCGCCGCGGTTTCAAGCATCTTAGCAAGCCCCTTTGAACGATAATCAAATTCATGGTTGCCAAGTGTTGTCGCCTCACAGCCCAGTGCCCCTAACATCCGAATCTCTGCCGCCTGTGTCTCAAAAACGGTCTGCACCAGCGTTCCCATGGAAAAATCTCCGCCATCCACCACCAGTGTATCCGGGTCTTTTTCTTTCTGTTCATCGATCAGTGTCTTAATCCTTGCAAACCCGCCGATCATTTCCTGTTTTTCATCTACTACCGTTGAAAAGCTGTTCAGATGAGAATGTGTGTCATGCACGAACATGATATCTATTGTTTTCAAGTCCGTCTGGTCTGCCGCCTTCACACTGCCGGATAGCCCCGTCATTCCCAAAACCAGAACAAAAACAAGGACTGCAGCCAGTTCCATTTTCCAATTTTTAATCTTTTCCCGTAACATATAAGTCTCCCTGTTTTACAAAGCATAATTTTACTTATATTTTACTTGATCTTTTAAAATTAGTAAATGGTGGTGCAGTCCTAATTTTCACTTTATCCAAAATATTTTTTACAATAGATTGATCCTGTCTATGCAACCGTAAATTTCTTTGTGTCCTTCCGCAGCATCAAAGATGCTTCCTGCGTCTGTTTCATCAGTACACGCATATCTTCTGCCTGTCTGTCAACATTGGTAACACGCTCTGCAATGCTTCCGGTACTTGCCGCACCATCATTCGCAGCCTTCGTTACCTCCTGTATATTTGCAACCACTCCGCTGACTGAAGCTAAAAGCTGTTCGGATGCCGCACTGAAATCCGTTACAAGTTCTTCAACATAGTTTGCATCTTCATTATAATTATCTGCCATTTTTTCAAAATCATTAAAACTCTCCGTGACGTCTCCTCCCACAAACTCTAACAGACGTTTTGCATCTGTGGTCAGTCTTGCAACTGCTGTCTGGACACGCTCTGTCACTTCCTGGATATTCCCGACCGTGCTCGCCGACTGCTCCGCAAGATTACGGATCTCATCTGCAACAACTGCAAATCCTTTTCCCGCCTCTCCGGCTCTTGCGGCTTCAATTGATGCATTCAAAGCCAGCAGATTTGTCTGCGAAGTGATTCCCATGATGGACTCCGCAAGAACACCGATCTGCTCCACGACTTTTGCATTTTCCAGTGCTTCCAATAAGCTCTCATTGATTTCCCCATGCACTTTCCTGATATTTGCACGGCTTGCACTGATTTTTTGTTTCGTATCAGCCGCTCTGGTATGGATCTCATCAACTTTTCCGTTTCCCTCCTGCGCATGCTCTGCAATTCCTTTTGCAGCTTCCTCAATCTCTCCGGACATCGTATTCACTTCCTGTGCAGCTGCTGCGGTCTCCTGATTTCCGGCTGCAAGTTCCTGCGTGATACCGGATACACTGTCGATCTCGTCCGCAAGTTTTGCCAGTGCCGTCTCTGCTGTTCCAACCGTTTCATCCAATGTATCCGCTTCGCGCTGTACATGGCCGATCAGATGTCTCATATTGTGATGAATGTCACGGATGCTGCGTGCCAGAATACCGATCTCATCTTCACGTTTCAGGTATTTTTCCTCCACACGCTGCGTAAAATCGCCCTGTCCCATTTTTTTTGCAAACAGCGCAGATCTTTTGACGCCCGATGTAATGTCGAATGCAAGATACAGTACCCATATATCCGTGAGTATACACATAATAACCATAAAATAGAAAAACTGATCCTGTTTTGCTTTCTTTTCCTGCTGCATTTTCTGCAATATCGGCTGCAGTTCCTGTTGTATTTCTTCCTGGGAATATTCCGGATGTTCCTCACTTACATATTCTTCCATGCTGGCGATCGCATCATTACGGATAGCACCCATATTTTTATCTCCGACAACTACTCCATATGATCCGATTATTAAAATCTCAATAATCAGAATCGTCATTTTTACCTTTAATGATACTTTTCCACTTAGGGTCACATCAATATCCTCCTTTGTTCTTTCTGATTTATTCTCATAAACGGTCCTATATTGGTTTCATTCTACTATCATTTAATTTTGATTGCAATATACATCTTTGACAATTTATCAGGCTTTTGTTTCCTGTCTGGTGTATTCCAGTCATGAATTTAAAAAAATACGGCATATCCTGCCGGACACACCGCATTTTCATATTTCTGTTTATTTTAATGCTGCAGGATTGATCTTCTTTGTGCGGATATCCTCTTTTAACAGTGCAAGGAAATCTTCCCTGGAAACTGTGGTGGAATTCTGCTCTCCATGCAGTCTGTAGCTTACGGTTCCGTCAGCTGCTTCGTTCTTACCAAGTACTAACAGATACGGCACTTTCTCCATCTGTGCCTCACGGATACGGTAGCCGAGTTTCTCGTTTCTCTCATCGATCTCAACACGGATTCCGTTATCATCGAGATATTTGTATAAGTCATGTGAGTATGCGTTAAGTTCCTCATCCTCATTTTTTACCGGAAGGATCTTAGCCTGAACCGGAGCTAACCATAACGGCAGGTTTCCTTTTGTCTCCTCTAAAATATATGCCATGAAACGGTCGAGGGAACCAAGGATCGCTCTGTGTAAAACGACCGGCGTTTTCTTTGTTCCGTCACTGTCAATATAGGACAGATTGAATTTTGCCGGCAGACAGAAGTCTAACTGGCAGGTGGAAAGTGTATACTCATTACCGATCGCCGGTTTTACGTTTACATCCAGTTTCGGTCCGTAGAAAGCAGCCTCACCGATCTCCTCTGTATACTCAATACCGATATCATCAAGTACTTTGCGGAGTGCGTTCTCTGCGTTGTTCCACATCTCATCATCATCATGATATTTTACTTTATCTTCCGGATCTCTTAGGGAGAGTACACAGCGGTAATCTGTGATATTGAAATCTTTGTAAGTATCAAAGATCAGCTCAACCACTTTTGCAAACTCTGATTCGATCTGCTCCGGTGTTACAAATAAATGTGCATCATTCTGGCAGAAATGTCTTCCTCTCTCGATACCCTTTAAAGTACCACTTGCCTCAAAACGGAAGTCGTGTGCGATCTCACCGATACGGATCGGAAGATCTTTATAGGAATGCATTCTGTTTGCGTAGATCATCATGTGATGCGGGCAGTTCATCGGGCGGAGTACGAAAGACTCTCCCTCAACTTCCATTGCCGGGAACATGTTCTCTTTGTAGTGATCCCAGTGACCGGAAGTCTTGTACAGATTTACCGTACCGACACAAGGTGTCATAACATGCAGATAACCAAGTTTGCGCTCTTTTGCTTTGATATAATTTTCAAGCTCCTGCCATACGGTATATCCCTTTGGAAGAAACATCGGAAGTCCACGTCCAACCAGATCATCGGACATGAACAGGTGCATCTCTTTGCCGATCTTTCTGTGGTCACGGTCTTTCGCTTCCTCTAAGAGTTTTAAATGCTCCTCTAACTCTTCTGCGGTCGGGAAACATACACCGTAGATACGCTGCATTACATGATTATTTGCATCACCTTTCCAGTAAACACCGGAATATTTGATCAGTTTAAAGTTTTTACATAATTTAGTATTGTCAACATGCGGTCCACGGCAGAGATCCGTGAAATCGCCCTGATCGTATACGGAAATATTTCCATCCTCTAAACCATCGATTAGGTCAAGTTTGTACTCATCATCTTTAAAAAGCTCTAACGCTTCTGCTTTTGAGATCTCACGTCTGTAAATCTTTTTACCTTCTTTGCAGACTTTTTTCATCTCTTTTTCGATCGCTGCGATCACATCATCATTGACAGCAGTATCGCCAAGATCGATATCATAATAAAATCCTTCTTTTACAACAGGTCCTACCCAGAACTTTGCGTTCGGATATAAGTGTTTTACTGCCTGTGCCATCACATGTGCACAGGAATGGTTGAGCGTATTCAGTCTCTCGTCTTCTTTAAAATCTACCATGATTAATCTCCTTTTCCTAAACTAAAAAGTCCCTTATACAGACAACTTATCTGTATAAGGGACGAATAAACATTTTTATCCGCGGTTCCACCCCGTTTATTTCCATGTGGAAAATCACTCATTTTGATGATAACGGAATCACCGGACCGGATTAGGGCCGCTCAGAGATGGTCTTCCTGAAGTTCCATTTTAAGATACTCACACCAAAATGTATCTCTCTCTTTAAAATTTCCGATCAGTACTCTTCTCTTCAATGCGTTTCTTTGATTTTATTTCATAGAATGCATTCTGTCAAGTTTATTCTTTCGTACATCACACCTCAATATATGGATATTCGTGGAAATAATCCATGATCAGTTCCACCATCTCAACATTGATTTCTTTGACCAGCGGACATTCTGTGTAAACATCATATCCACCGGCACCGCTGTAACGGTAATTGTTGAGACAGATCGTAAATTTATCATCATCAAGAACCGGTTTTCCGTCCTTTGACAATCCCTCGATCCGGCTGCCGATTGGATTCTCCGGGTTGATCTTAAAATCCACACCCATATAGTAGTCGTAATTATAGTGCTCGACTTTCGGAATCAGAAAACTGTCGGAAACACAGACATTTCCATCCTTATCATAAGCAAAATATTCTGCACTGCGCTCCATCACGTTCTTTAACTGTTTTCCGGTGATCTCACAGACCACGAGTGTATTCGGATATGGATATGTCGCAATAATATCGCGCGTGCTCACTTCACTGCGGAATCCGGCGATCTCATTTGCCAGACCGACCGATGAGAGCATTGCCCCGGAAAAATGAAGCTGGATGCGGTTTAAAAAGTCAGCGATCGGTGAGCCGTACAATGCCATTTTCACTTTCTCTTCCGGCAGGATCGCGCGGCTTAAATGACCGATCGGCTGGTTCAGCCATGCCTGCACCGCATTTTCTGTGGAACGGTACTTGTCCGCAAGCACCGTTCCCTTTGCCGCGTCTGACTGACGCAGTTCGGAGCGGATACTTTTTTCATGATCTGTCATCGTAACCTCCAGATACTGATACTCCTTCGCATTATCACAAGGCTGTACCGTATAAGTACCGGATATATCCCTTCCCGGCACGGACATATGCTGATGTCCGGTCAGTAAAATATCAAAATCCAGTTCCTTACACATACGGTATCCGACATTTTCAGTCGTCTGGGACAATGTCTCTCCGCTCTCTAAGTCGCACTCAAAACCGCCGTGATAGATGCAGATCGTAAGGTCTGTCTGTTCTTTCATCTGCGCAAGTGCATTTTTTGCTGCCTCAAAAGGATCCGTGATGTGAATTCCTTTTAAATTTTCTTCTTTTTCCCAGATATTAACATAATCGGTCACAATACCCACGATGCCGACACGCAGTCCGTTTTTCATCGTATGGAGTTTCCACGGAAACAATGTGTTTCCCGCTTCATCCGTAATATTCTGACAGACGCATACACCGTTGTTCCGGCTGCGGTATGCTGCCTGATATTCAAGCCCGTAATTAAAGTCATGATTGCCGAGTGTATAGTAATCATAACCACAGTCGTTCATGATATCGGCGATCACTTCCGGTGAGTCTGCCACCTGACGGCAGTAATAAGCAAAGGCGGAGCCTTGTAAAATATCTCCGCCATCTATGATGAGTGTCTCATCATCCTTGTTAAAATCTGCCGCACAGCCAAAAAGTCCTACCGGTTTTACATCCATATCCCCATAAGTCGTCGGATAAAAATATCCGTGCACATCTGAGGTAAAATAAACTTTTAACTTTTTCTGCTGCATGTTTTATCCCTTTCAATAACCTGCAAATTTGAGTATGCGACTCAAATTTGTGTGCGTAAAATCTTTCATATATGGATTTTTCGCACTACTAACCCCTCGCTAATTTTGTACGGATCTTTGATGAGATAACTTCAATAATTAAGATCAGTACGATCAGTCCGGCAAGAATTGCTCCTACCTGATTCCATTTGTATGCACTCATCGCAAAGATAAGCGGTGCACCGATACCACCGGCACCAACCAGACCAAGTACAGTCGCATCTCTTAAGTTCATGTCAAAACGATAGATCAAAGTAGACATAAAATCCGGGAACAACTGGGATAAGATACCGTAACGGATCTTCTGGAACATCGTACATCCTGCTGCATCTAAGGATTCCAGGATCTTAGTATCCAGATCCTCAATGCTCTCGATAAACATTTTACTGATCATACCGATCGAACAAAGTGACATGGTAAGCAGTCCGGCGAATGGTCCAGGTCCTGTCACACGGATAAACATAAGTCCGTATACAAATGCCGGAATCGTACGGATTGCCATGATAAATACACGGAAGATCAGTGCAACCGGCTTCGGCATCAGATTTGCTGCCGCAAGGAAAGAAAGCGGGATTGATAATACAGCACCAACGATCGTTCCTAAGAATGCGATACACATTGTTTCCAGTAACAGATATGCCACTCCGGATGTAGAAAGGTCAAACAATAATCCGGTGTCTGGATGGAAAATACCACTGATGATCTTTCCTGCGACGGAAAGTCCGCTTCCGTTTGATCCGGTGGACTGAACCGTAGAAAGTGACCATGCAAGAAGCGCTGCAACAATCAAAGCCACAATGATCTTTGCGTACCAGGTCTTTGGTTCCTGCTCGTACATTTTTTTGATTGATTCATTCATTTTGCCGGTTCCTCCTACGTTAATTTCTTTCTGATATAATGGCTGATTGCTTCAATAATAAGAACTGTACCAAACAGAACGATCAGGATCATTCCAACACTGTCATACTCACGCCAGCCGATCTTTTCATTTAAGATCAGACCGAGTCCGCCGGCTCCAACGTAACCTAAGATCGCTGCATAGCGGACATTTCCCTCAAAGCAGAATAAACAGACTGACATATATGCCGGCAGTACCTGCGGCATGATCGCAGAAATAAAGGAGTACGCCTTTCCTGCACCCATGGCTTCCATTGCCTCATAAGCTCCCATGTCGACCGTCTCGATCATCTCGTATAACTGTTTTCCGACATAAGCAAAAGTAAATACTGCGATTGCAAAGGTACCTGCCATGGTGCCAAGTCCCCAGATATAGGTTGCGATCAGGGCTGCAACCAGCGTCGGAATCGTACGCACGATACTTAAAAATACGCGGACCACACCGATCACAACTTTATTTTTAATCAGGTTGCTGGATGCTAAAATCGCAAAAGGAATCGCAAGCACTCCACCCACAAAAGAGCCGAGCAGAGACATTTTGATCGTATCAAAAAGTGGTCCCCAGATACTTGAGATGTAACCGACTTTCGGCGGGAACATCTGCGCTAAAATGTCAAAGAAAAACCGTATTCTCGTCACAAGTGTTGTCATGGAAAAACCTGTAACTTTCACAGAGATCCATGTTGCGATCACGATCAGAATAATGATGAGCGGCGCGCGGGAACATTTTTCTTCCACAACTTTGCCGTTTGCAAGCACAAGTTTTTTCGGTTTAAATATTTTATCGTACAATCCCATTACGCTTCCTCCGTTTTCTCCGGAATCTTTCCTTCGTAAATTGTGTTTAACACGTCCTGTGTCACATTCTCGGAAGGTCCGTCATAGACGATCTTTCCGGCACGGATTCCGATGATGCGGTCTGCATATTCGAGTGCTAATTCCACATGATGGATGTTGATCAGGATCGAAATATTCATATCCTGATTGATCTTTCTGAAATCACTCATAACCTGTTTTGCCGTTACCGGATCAAGTGCTGCAACCGGCTCATCTGCTAAGATAATCTCCGGATTCTGCGCAAGTGTACGTGCTAAGGCAACACGCTGCTGCTGACCACCGGAAAGCTGGTCTGCACGGATATATGCTTTATCCAGAATACCGACTTTATCCAGGCTCTCAAGTGCCTGCATTTTGTCTTCTTTTTTAAACACACCAAGCAGAACTCTCCAGAAAGGCATTTCCGGCACTTTTGCCATCAATACGTTACGGATTACTGTTGTTCGTGTGACAAGATTGAATGACTGGAAGATCATTCCGATCTTTCTGCGGAAAGTACGAAGCTCTTTTCCTTTTAAGTTTTTAACCTCTAATCCATCCACCGTCAGAGTTCCTGATGTGATGTCATGCATACGGTTGATCGTCCGCAGTAACGTGGACTTTCCTGCACCGGAAAGACCGATGATCGCTACAAATTCACCCTGTTCGATCTTTAAATTGACATTATCCAGTCCCACTACCCCGTTCGGATATACCTTCGATACGTCCTTAAACTCGATCATAAATTTAAACCAAACCTTTCTTTTACCTGCTGTTTTTATGGTGTGTGTTTTTTATAGGTGTATACTCATTGAAAGGCTGCCGCAAAGCCGGTTTCCCGGCTCTGCAGCAGCCCTCCTGCTGCCCGTCATACTGCCTGTTATTATTTCGTTGTTACTGTCCACTCCCTGTCAGACGTTCCAGTAACGATTAGTTTGCTGCACTTAATTCCTGGATCAGTTTCTGTGCTTCTCTCTCTTTATCATAATCAGAAGACTGTGCCGGCTCATATCCGTTGTGGCTGTAGATAGAGATAACTGCCTTACCTTCCTCTGTGTTACCGATATTGATGAGTGCTGTCTGGATTGCTGATTTTAAGCCGTCATCCATGATCGGAGATGTCTTGCTGACACAGACTGTATCATTGTAGATCGGATCTGTTACACCGATAACATTTGTCTCTTCCCAGATAGATTTTGTACGACCAAATTCACTTGTCCAGCTTTCTTCATAGTCACGTCTTGCATCTGCATAAGTTACAAGTACGTCGATCTGTCCGGAAGCAAGTCTTGCAAATGCACTTGCGTAGGAATCAGACTGTACTGCAGAAGAAAGATCTGTAATACCTTTCTGGTATCTGTCCTGTAACCATAAAGCCGGGTAAATGTAACCTGCCGGTGAGGAGGAGGACATAACGCTCCAGTTTGCGCCGTTTAAATCATCCCAGGTAAGTTCTTCGCCGGAGTTAACTTTATCAGCAAGTTCCTGTCCTTTGTCAGAAGGACCTGCGATGAATAATGCACGGTAAGAAACTGCCTGTTTGTCAGTACCTTCTGTAGGCTGTCCGTCATTCCAGTCTGCAGGGTTGTCCGAATCTTTATTTAAACCATCTCTGGTTGCTGTTAAGATCACATCTGCTCCATCATCATAAAGTACATAGGTACCACCCGGAATAAATCCAACATCAGCAGTTCCTGCTGCAAGTGCCTCACCTACTGCCTCAAAAGTTGTACCAACGGTAATCTTTACTTCTCCGATATCATATCCTAAGCCTGCTAACTCTGTCTGCATTAAATTTGCAAGCGGCTCTGTTGCAGTTACGATCTCATCCGGATCTCTGGATGGAACGAAATATACGTTTAACGTATCGATCTTTACGTTATCAGCAGAAGCTGTCACGTCAGAACTTTCTGTTGCAGCTGCCGTATTATTTGTCGTATTGTTGTCTGCTGCGCTGCTGTTGTTTGATGTGCTGTTTCCACATCCTGCAAATGTACCCATGCATAATGCTGCTGCAAGTAACATAGCAATTTTTTTCTTCATAATGAAATGTTCTCCTCTCTCTCCTGCATCCATTCCCATGCAGGCGTGCACACTTTTGTTGTTGCTCTTTTCATGAATTGTCCAGCCAATGATCAGGCACTGTCTCCAAGTTCAAGCTTTGTTGGCAGATATACCTTCATCGTATCTTTCCTGCCATCTAAGATCCGCTCCAAAAGAAGCTTTATGGCAGTCGTCCATACGATATCCGGCAGCATGCGAAGACTTGTATACGTCGGGTATTTTGTCGACAGCGTCTCAATATCGCGGTAAACTACAACCGCAACATCTTTGGGGATCCGGAATTTTAACTCTTTGATCGCCTCTAATGCCCCTTCTGCGACCTCATCGTTTCCTAAAATAAGAACTTCCGGCACATCCTTCGTCAAAAGCATTTCCTTTGTGAGTGTATACCCATTTTCATGACTGATCTCTCCAACCTTAAAATAGTCTTCCCGATAACAGTCTTTTTTTTGCAGGATCTGCTTTAATCCATTCAGACGACGCACTCCGATACGCACCATATCATCTTCATAGATACCGCCAATATAACCAATGCTGCGATACTCTTTCTCGTCCATCAGATAATGCACCATATCGTTTAATCCCTGCTCATAATCCATGAGGATCTGATCAAATTCATAATCCTTCTTATCTGAATTAACAAACAGAATCTCCGTGCTCAGTGACCGCAAAAAGTCAACTTCCACTTCCGAGAACAAGCCAAATGCAATGATACCGTCCACCTGTTTTACTTCTCCATAAATCAGACGTAAAAAGGCGATATCTGCTTTCTGCGCAATACTTCCGGATAAGATATCCTCCGATGTAATGCTCACATCCGGTCTGTCTCTTCTTACGATATGCCAGTCCGCAACTCCGATGACGATCTGTCTGTCTCGTTTGGCATGACGCATCTTAGGCGGGACATATTTCAACTCATGAGCGATCTTAATTATTTGGTTTTTTACCTCAGGTGTCACAGATAATGTCTCATCCTGATTCAACACTCTCGACACCGTTGCCGCCGACACATGTGCCAGCTTGGCAATCTCTTTGATTGTTGCCATATAATCACGCCTTTCTTCTGCATTATATTTCACGATTTTGCAGATTTCAATAGCTTTAGTAAAGTTTTACTAAAATTTTACCCAGTTTATACAAAAGAGAGAATATTTATCAGGTACGTTAATAAAAATCATTAATTCTGCTGATAAATATTCTCCCGTTTACTGAAAAACAAACCTGTTTTTTCCTTTTTTATATGATCATATTTTTGATTGTTCCGATGGATATGTAATTGGAAAGAACTGCTCCCGCATCCGTTCCATCCGCCGCTTCCGTTTCCGGCAGCCCTGCCGCTGAAAAAATACAGCTTCCGTCCGGTCTGTCCGTTCTCTTGTAGTTATCCCGGTAATACTGGTTCTGATCCGGGATACGATCCCACAGGATTCCTTTGTATTCCTCTAAAGTGCATCCCGGGAAATTGACGTTCCAGATCTCATTTTGCGGTAATGTTTTGGAGATCAGTTCTTTTGCAACCGGTTCTAAATATGTATTTAAAACCTCACACTCATCTTTCTCCGCAACGGAAAATGCGATCGCCGGGACACCCCAGCAGAGAGCCTCCATCGCCGCTCCGATCGTACCGGAATATAAGATATCCCGTCCAACGTTATAGCCTGCATTGATCCCGGAAAATACGATATCCGGTTTTTCTGTCATCAGACATCCAAGTGCCACTTTCACACAGTCTGCCGGGGTTCCCCCCACACTGTACGCCGTCACACCTGTGGCCGGAAAATCATACGGTTTTACCTCTAAATCGCCACGCACAGTGATCCGGTGTGACATGGCACTGCACTGTGCTGCCGGAGCCACCACCCATACTTCGCCAAGTCCTGCTGCCATCTGCACAAGACGCTTTATGCCCGGTGCTTTAATTCCATCATCGTTTACTACTAAAATCCGCATAAATTCTCTCTTCTATTGTAATGTAAGTGTTACCGTCAATGTGCCGCCCGACGCAGATGCCTGGATCAGTAATGGCTGTGAAAATGTATTGATAAATTTAAGATCTTTGCTCGTTCCCGCGATTGCTGCATCATATCCATCCGGAAGATAAGTTACCGGCAAAGAATGCGGATAACGCTCCGTTGCCGGAAGATTGGCATACCGCATTGCGGCATAAAGTGTCGATGACACCTGACACACACCTCCACCGGTTCCCGTGCCGACCGTTCCACTGATATAGATCGGTGCTACAACATAACCGTTCGCTGATGTACGCGGCAGAATAGTCGAGCTAAAGGAAAATGATTTTCCCGGCTGTACTACAACACCATTGATGCGGGCTGCTGCCAGCTCTACGTTAACAGCTCTCGGAACTGTCGCATCATATTCTGTTGTACAGGTACCGATCACATTGCCCTGTACCGTGGCAGTATCCGTTGTAGCTGCATCAGTAACAGTAGCAGCGGATGCGCTTCCTGTTCCGCCTCCGTCTCTTCCCTCTGCCTTACCACATGTCACATAATGGCGGCAATATGCTGCCATGTCGTCACCAAATGCCTGCTGCAGATCTGCGTATTTTGCCCGGTATGCCTGTGGATTGAAATCCGCAGAACAGCTTCTTCCTTCTCTTAATCCGTAATTTACAAAATGATTAAAAAGTGCTGCTTTATTATTGCCAAAAGCAGCGGCTACATCCGGATATGCACTGCGGTAATAATCTGCATCAAAAACTGCCTGATATGCGCTGCGTTCTGCCGCTGTTGCAGCTTCAGTAAACGCCGGGTTCGTCATCAGAAGCCCTGCACATGCCGCAACCGCCAACATCTTTTTCGTCCAATTTTTTCTTTTTATCATGGTATCCTCCCGCGATTGTACCTTATATCTGGTACTATAGTTATTGCATCATCATATCAGACATGGAAGAATTATACAATAGTGCACTTTCACAATCCGTTTATGCTTCCCCGCCCTCGTACACCACATTTCCATCAATGATCGTATACAAAATATGAGTATCCACGGCAAATGGATTTTCCCCCGTCAACACGAAATCCGCATCCTTTCCCGCCTCAATACTTCCGACACGGTCTTCGATTCCGATATGTTTCGCTGCATTGATCGTGATTGCCTTTAACGCATCAAATTCACTTAACCCGTTAAATACCGCCCTTCCTGCGCAAAGTGCCAGATAGCGCTCCTCGATCACCGGGGAATCCGTAATGATAGAAACCTGACATCCCGCTTTTGCAAGTGCCGCAGGGGTATGAAATCCTTTGTGGCGCAGTTCATATTTGGTTGCATGTCCAAAAGACGGTCCAACCGCAACCGGAAATCCTTCCTTTGCAAGATCATCTGCGATCAATGCTCCGTCCGTTGTATGATCAATCCGAAGATCCACATGAAATTCCTTTGCAATGCGGATTGCGGTGTAGATATCATCGGCGCGGTGCGCATGGGCTTTTAACGGCATCTCGCCGCGGATAACTGGAAGAAGCGCCTCCATTTTTGCATCGTAAGCAGGCATCTTTGAAAAATCCACCTTCCTATCCGCGTCTGTTTTCTGCGAATCGTCCATCACTTGTTCCTGTGCCTGTTCCATCTCAAGTTCATTCCAGCCCTCCGGACAGCCGGCAGCGTGTAATTTTGTGTCATATATTTTTGCCTTTGTGAGTGCCTCCCGCAGCTTCGCGGCAACAGACATTCTCGAATAAACACCTTTTTCCTTATAACAGTTTTTCGGATTCTCACCGAAAGCGATCTTCATGGCTGTTTTTTCTTTGACTAACATGTCATCCACACGCTTTCCGTAAGTCTTGATGGCGCAGAATGTTCCGCCAATGACATTTGAGCTTCCCGGTCCGGTGCACACACAGGTCACACCGCCTTCGCGTGCCATCTGGAAAGTCTCATCCTGCGGATTGACTGCATCCACCGCGGAGAGCTGCGGTGTCACAGGATCCCCTGATTCGTTATAATCCTCGCCGGCAAATCCGGTCGCATACCCGTCTAATCCCATGTGACAATGCGCATCCACAAATCCCGGATAAACATCGATCCCGGTTGCATCGATCACATCCGCGTCATTGATGATCTTCCCCTCTAAGACCGGTGCGATCTTTTTTATTTTTCCATTCTCCACTAAAATATCTGCCACAAATGGCTCTTCCTCTATGGCGTTGTGGATCGTTCCCTGTTTGATCAGTAAGTAATTGCTCATGTGTGCCTCCTGTTTTATGTCCGGTGACTGTAAAAATCCTGTTTACCGTTGTTTTGATCAGAATCCGCATTTTGCGCCTTTCTGTCTTACATAATTAATTCCCATATCATACCAACATTATACCATGTATTCTTTTTATCCGGCTCCTCATTTTCCATATACAGAAAAAACCTTGTGATTATGCCCAAAATCACACAAAAAATAGGCATAACAGCAGCGTTTCTGCTGTATATGCCCATTTCACCGCACAACTGACAATCATGCCGACACCTTATAGCGTTATCCTGCAAAAAAGGATCTGCATGCGAATCATACGCTGCAGATCCCTGATGCACTTTTATTTCACTGACAAATCCGTATTCCTGATCTTATCCCTGATCCGAAGGATCATGGACGGTGATACGGAAAGCTCGTCAAATCCCATCCGGAGGAACGTCTCTGTGAGCGTTTCATCCGCGCCAAGCTCACCGCAGATGCCAACCCAGCATCCTTCCTTATGTCCGTTATCCACAACCATTTTTAACATCCGAAGGACTGCTTCATGGTGTGAATCATAAATATTATCCAGTTTCGGATTCTGCCTGTCGATTGCAAGTGTATATTGTGTCAGATCGTTTGTCCCGATCGAAAAGAAATCAACCTCTTTCGCTAAAAGATCACTGATCATAACTGCCGCCGGTGTCTCGATCATAATACCGAGTTCCACATCCTTATACGGAATACCGTCGGCATCAAGTCCCGCTTTCACTTCCGCAATGATTTCTTTGATCTTTTTCACCTCATTTACGGAAATGATCATCGGGAACATGATCGCAATCGTTCCATAATAGCTGGCACGGTAGATTGCCCGAAGCTGTGTCTTAAAAATTTCAGTGCGGTCGAGGCAGATCCGGATCGCACGGTAACCCATTGCCGGGTTTTCTTCTTTCTCAAGGCCAAAATAACCGACCTGTTTATCTGCTCCGATATCAAGTGTACGGATAATAACTTTTTTACCCGCCATATTTTCCGCAACTGTCTTATATGCTGCAAACTGTGCTTCTTCTGTCGGGTAATCCTCCGACTCTAAATAAAGGAACTCACTCCGGAACAGTCCGATTCCACCCGCATCATTGGCAAGTACATTTGCCACATCGGAAACACCCCCGATATTGGCATAAAGATTGATCTTCGTTCCATCCTTTGTGATATTTTCCTTACCCTTTAATTCCTGAAGCAGACGTTTCTTCTGCTCATTTTCTTCTTTTAACTTCCGGTATTCCGCTTTCGTATCCTCATCCGGTTCTACGAAAAACTTTGCATCAAATCCATCCACGATACCGAACTGTCCGTCCACGCCCTCTTCCGGAAAATCAACTCCGATCAATGCCGGAATATTCATGGTTCTCGCTAAGATCGCCGTGTGGGAATTGGTGGAACCGTGACGTGTTACAAAAGCAAGTACTTTTGATTTATCAAGCTGCACAGTCTCGCTCGGTGCAAGATCATCCGCTAAAAGGATAAACGGTTCATCGCCGCTTAAACCTGCATCACCGTTTCCCTGTAAAATAGAGATCACGCGGTTGGAGATATCTTTAACATCCGCTACACGTTCTCTCATATAATCATCATCCATCGCAGCAAACATCTGCGCAAAATTATCTCCGGTGGAAGCAACTGCAAATTCTGCATTGACCTGCTGGGTTTCGATCATGTTTGTGATCGACTCTACATAGTCGAGATCATCCAGCATCATCTGGTGCATCTCAAAAATTGCCGCATTGACTTCACCGACTTCCCTGACTGCTTTTTCATAAAAAACACCAAGCTGCCTTTTGGCTTCTTCTTTTGCATCCTCAAAACGTTTTTTTTCTGCTTCTATATCCGTTATCTTTGTTCGTTTTACTGCGTTATCCGTCTTATGATAGACAGACAGTCTGCCCATGGCAATTCCGCCGAATACACTTTTGCCGTGCAGTTCCATGCCCATTACCTCCATTTTAGATTTTTATTTCTGTTTTTATCAATTTTTACAGATTTGCTTTCAAAAATGCCTCGATTGCAGCACTTGCTGCCTCTTCATTCTCTCCATCGGTGCAGACTGTGATCTCCTCGCCGCATTTTACACCAAGTCCCATAACTCCAAAAATACGTTTTGCATCTGCTGCTTTTCCATCTTTTGCAATGGTAATGCTGCATGGAAATGCGGCTGCTTCCTTTACAAGTGCTCCTGCCGGTCTTGCATGGATTCCCCCTTTGTCTGTGATCACGTATTTAAATTCTTTCATGATTTTCTCCTTTCTTTGTACATAACACATTGTTTTATGATTACATATTCACAGGCTCTATATTGTTGCAACATAAAGCCTGCGATTTTAATTACCTTTTCCGTTTCCTATCTTTTTGATACATCCTTCTTTAAAAGTCCAAGGATCACGCATCCTACAACAGAACCAACTGCCAGGGATACAAGATATAACAGTGGATGGCCTACGGTTAAGAATACGAAGATTCCACCATGTGGTGCCATTAATGTACAGTTAAATGCCATGGATAATGCTCCTGCAACTGCGGAACCAATGATACAGGACGGCAGCACACGCAATGGATCCGATGCTGCAAACGGGATTGCTCCCTCTGAGATAAAGGAAAGTCCCATAACAATGTTTGTCGGTCCTGCTTTTCTCTCTTCTTCGGTAAATTTGTTTTTAAAGAACATGGTTGCAAGTGCGATTGCAAGCGGTGGAACCATACCACCGACCATAACAGCTGCCATGATATTGTAATTGCCTGCTGCGATAGATGCGGTACCAAATACATATGCTGCTTTGTTTACCGGGCCACCCATATCTACGGACATCATTCCGCCGAGCAGTGCGCCAAGCAGGATTGCCTTTGCACCATTCATGCTGTTTAATCCGTTGTTGATCATAACGTTTAATGCTCCGATCGGAGGCTCTACCACATAAGTCATGATCACTCCGATCAAAAAGATACCGATTACCGGATAGAGAAGCATTGGCTTGATACCCTCTAAGCCTTCCGGCAGTTTCTCAAACAGTTTCTTTAACAGACGTACCAGATAGCCTGCAACAAAACCTGCAACGAGAGCTCCAAGGAATCCGGATGTTCCGTTTGCTGCGATTGCTCCGCCGACAAAACCGACCGCAAGACCAGGACGATCTGCAATACTCATTGCGATAAATCCGGCTAAGATCGGAAGCATAAATCCGAATGCAACACCACCGATCGATTTAAACATTGCCGCCATCGGTGTGATCGTACCAAAGTTTGAACGCTCATCAAATGGAAGGCTGTTTAAGTCAACTGCAAAACCATCGATCAGAAATGCGATCGCAATCAGGATACCACCGCCGATAACGAACGGTAACATATGGGAAACTCCATTCATCAGATGTTTGTAAATCTGATGTCCAACGCTGTCAGATTCTTCCTCACTGTCTGCTGCCTGACTGCTTCCCTTCGCCTGATACAATGGAACATTGCCGTTTAACGCTCTGTCTAACAATTCTTCCGCCTTACTGATTCCATCAGAAACCTTACACTGGATCACAGGTCTGCCTGCAAAACGATCCATCGGAACCTGTGTATCCGCTGCAACAATAATACATGCAGCCTCTGCAATTTCAGCTTTTGTCAATACATTTTTGGCACCGCCGGAACCTCTTGTCTCAACTTTCACACGGCATCCAAGCTCTTTCGCTTTTTTCTCAATATTTTCTGCCGCCATATAAGTATGTGCGATTCCGTTCGGGCATCCGGTTACAGCGAGGATCAGCTTTCCATTCTCTGTGTTTTTCTCCTCTGCCGCATTCTTTGTATCTGCGCTGTTCTTTTTCTCTTCTTCGGCATCTTTCTCAGCTTCCGCGCGGTCGATCACACTTAAAAATTCCTCAACCGTCTTTGCATTGCGAAGTCCGCTTGTAAAATTCTCATCCATCAGAAGAACAGATAACTTGCTAAGTACATCCAGATGTACGTTGTCTTCCGTATTTGGTGCTGCGATCAGGAAGATCAGGCTGACCTTTTCTCCATCTAATGCATCAAAATCCACCCCGTCTTTGATGACCATTGCTGCAAGACCAGGTCTGCTGACTGCATCTGACTTGCAATGTGGAATGGCGATTCCCTCACCAATTCCGGTTGTTCCTTCTTCCTCTCTGGCGTATACGCCCTTGCGGTACTTCTCAACATCGTTGATCTTTCCGCTCTTAGCCATCAATGCAACCATTGCATCAAGGGTTTCGTTCTTTCCAGTGACTTTGCCATTTAAGTCAATACTCTCTACGGCAAGTAAATCCCTGATTTTCATGCTTAAATCCTCCTTGTTTTGCGGAGCAAAATGTCTGCTATGCCTGCATAGCATGTGCCCTTGCAGGAGCAGAGGATTTTACTCCTTGTTTTGCGAAGCAAAATGTCTGCTATGCATGCTATGCCTAATAGCTTGCATAGCATGTGCCCTTGCAGGAGCAGAGGATTTTACTCCTCCTACTTAAATATGCCTTTGTTTTTATCTAAAAGCGCCAAAACTTCCGGTTCTGTTGCCAGTTCCTCGGAAAATGCCGATGCACTTCCAGTACAAACCCCCATCTGGAAAGCTTCTTTATAGCTTCCCGTCTTTAAATAACCTGTTACAAATCCGGCTACCATGGAGTCCCCGGCGCCAACCGAATTGACGACCTTACCCTTTGGTGCCTCCGCCTGAAAGATGCTGCCGTCTTCAGCAACCAGCACTGCTCCGTCGCCAGCCATGGAAACGAGGACATTTCCTGCACCCTTTTCCTGCATCTTCTTTGCGTAAGTGATCACATCTTCTTTTTCTGTTATTTTCACACCGAAAATCTCACCAAGCTCATGATTATTCGGTTTAATTAAAAATGGATGATACTGTAATACATTTACGAGCAGATCTTTTGTCGCATCTACAACAATCTTTAAATCCTTATCTGCAAGATATTTCATGATATCCATGTAGATGGTCTGCGGCATCACATCCGGGATACTTCCCGCCATAACCAAAACATCTCCATCTGAAAGCCGATCCAGTTTTTCATAAAGTGTTTTTATGTCAGCTTCTGATATCGCCGGTCCCTGTCCGTTGATCTCACTCTCCTCGTCGGAACGCATTTTTACATTGATCCTTGTCATTCCTTCTTTTACCGGAATAAAATCCGCCCGGATCCCTTTTTCCCTGATCAGACGCTCCAGTTCGTTTCCGGTAAATCCGGCATAAAAACCAAGTGCCGTGTTCTCCAGTCCAAGATTTTTTAACACCATGGATACATTGATTCCTTTTCCACCCGGAAAAATCTTCTCCTCTGATGTCCGGTTGACCATTCCGCAGGTGAAATGCGGAACTGTCACAATGTAGTCCAGTGATGGATTAAATGTAACAGTGTAAATCATTTTCTCAGTCTCCTTTCTGCTTTTCCCGCGTTTTTGTTCCGCAGGTCTTCGTATTTTTTATACTTCAATTACATTTTTACATTTACGGTACGCAGGTTTTGTAAGACCTGTCGTGATGACCTTTGCACTCTCAAACGGAGCAAATGTCACACTTGATATCTGATTGAACTTGCTATCATCTGCTAAGATATAACATTCTCTGCAGTTCTCCATGGAGCGTTTTTTTACGAGCGCTTCTTTTAACTCCGGTGTGGAAAATCCGCGCTGCATACTGATTCCGTTTGCTCCCCAGAATCCTTTTGTAAAATTATATTTTTCAACCGAAGAAACAGCTTCCTCTCCAACGATTGCCTCTGTCACCGTCTTGAACTCGCCGCCAAGAATATATACCGTACAACCTTTCTGCGCAAGTTTTTTTGCATGTGTGATCGCATTTGTCACAAACACTGCCTGTCTGACCGTAATAAAATCGATCATCAGATCCGTCGTCGTACCTGCATCAATATAAACAAAATCTCCAGGTTCGATCAGCCCTGCCGCATATTTTGCGATCTTTTCTTTTGCACCTTTGTTCCGTTCTCTACGCTGCATGACTTCGTCATCCTCGGTACTGTATGAGGTGTTTTTTAAAATTGCACCGCCATGGACTTTAATGAGCTGACCATTTGCATCCAGTGTATTTAAATCTCTCCGGATCGTTGACTCTGATGCATCCAGTTCTGTCATAAGCTGCTGAACGGTCACGCTGCCCATACTCTCTAGTATGGATAAAATTCTTGTAAATCTTTCTTCTGTCAGCATATCTTTTCCTCCAATTTCATTCACAACCGTTCAAATTCGTTCATCTTTGATAGCTTTATTATATGATTCCATTCCGTCACAGTCAATCAAAATCCGTCAAAATCATTCACAAAAATTCATTTTAAAAATTGTGAAATATGCAAAAAAACTGTCGGAAGAATCGTCTCTGTTTCCACGACAGAATACGATTCTTCCGACAGTTTTTACATTTTTGATCTGATTCATACGAATCTCTGTTATTGCGCTATGTTTTTGCACATCCAAAGTCTATTTTTCACACTGCTTTCCGTGATTGCACGATCAAGACCGTTTTACCCCCCTTTTTTAAAACGTGCGATCGCGTCTTTGACGTCATCCGCAAAAATTTCAACCACCTCTGCATTTTTCGTCTTATACCGTATGATACCCATTTCCTCAAATGTCTGTCCGGCAATATAACACCGCAATGCCATCAGTACGCCACTATGCGTTACGATCAACACATCTTCCGTCTCCCGTTCTAAGATCATTCCGAGTGTATCAAGCGCACGCCTCAGCACTTCATTGTAACATTCTCCATGCGGTGTATGGACATAACGCCTGTTGGCATCCCAGTCCTGATACTCTTTCGCATTTTCCTGCGTAATGCTTTCCCAGCTTCTGCCTTCCCAGTCGCCCATATCCATTTCCCTCAGACCATCCGCCGCAATACATGGAATATCAAGCGCGATCGCCGCCTCCTGTGCCGTCTGTGCTGCACGAAGCTGTGGGGATGTATATGCCCGCACAACCTGAAGAGTCCCTTCCTTTTTCCGATCCAGAAGCATGTCCGCAAGCTCTTTTGCCTGCTGCTTTCCTGTCGCATTCAACGGCACATCTGTCTTGCCCTGTATTTTCTTTTTTACATTCCAGTCCGTCTCTCCGTGACGTACAAAATATAAAATCATATTTTCTCCTCTTTTGAGTGCTGCCGGCTATTATAAAGCCATAATTGATTACTTCGGACAACAGGTTGCATGTTGTGCAAACACTCTATTGTCATAAATCAAGTATAAACAATTCGTTTTGATTTGTCTATGTGAATCCATGCAATGACGGATTCTGCTTGTCTATAATAGCATCTTCATGCTATACTACATCTATCGCAATTCGATTTTATTTCCATAGGATCATTTTCTGAATATCACTCTTTTTCATTCCGGCATTTCGCCAGCTATTTCAGAAAACTATTGTGAAAAACGTTTAAATTTTTTATAATCAAAGGAGAAAACTACATGGGGAAAAACAAAGGAAAACGCAGTCACACAAAACATGTTTTTGTGCAGAAGAAGTACCGGGATGCCTTATTCCGCAGAATTTTTAATGAGAAACCGGTTTTGCTGGAACTGTACAATGCCCTGAATCAGACAGATTACGATGATGCAGATGAACTGATCTTTTACACGATCGATGATGTGATCTATCTCGGATATAAAAATGATGTGTCATTTATTGTCCGTGGTACATTAAATCTGTATGAACACCAGAGTACCTTAAACCCAAACATGCCGATCCGCGGACTGATCTATTTCGGCAAACAGTATGAGAGCTACATTAAACAAAATAACCTGAACATTTACGGAAAAAAGCTGCTTTCATTACCGTTTCCGCAGTTTGTTATTTTTTATAATGGGGTTGAACCGTTAGAAGATGACAAAGATTATATGGAACTGCATCTTTCGGATGCATTTGTATGTGCCGGATCAAACCACCTGACAACAGATGCTGCACCCAGACAGCCAGTCGTTACTACTGATATGCCTGTTTCTGATATTGATGTCCCTGACTCCGCTGCGCAAAATACGTCCAGCCCCATCAGCACCCGCCCCTGCTTAGAGTGCACTGCACGGGTTTACAACATTAATTATGGACACAATCAGGAATTAATGGCACGATGCCGGACTTTAGAGGAATATTCTATCCTGATTGGCAGAATTTCTTCGAAAGTCAGAAACGGTATTCCATTAGAACCGGCAGCGGATGCTGCTGTACAGGAATGTATCAGGGACGGTATTTTGCAGGATTTTCTCACCAAACACAGATCGGAGGTCGTTGGTATGTTATTGGAAGAATTCGATATGGATGAGTATATTAAGATGGAACGCAGGGACAGCTATGCGGATGGACATGAGGATGGCTTAGCGATGGGTTTAGCGGAGGGTTTAGCGGAGGGCAAACGTCTTGAGCAATTACACATCATCCACAACATGTTCCAGGAAAATATTCCTGCACAAAGCTGTGCTAAACTGCTTAACAAGGATACTGCTTTTATTGATAAAGTATATTCACTGTGCCAGGCTCACCCTGACTGGTCAGATGAAGATCTTTACAATTCACTAAAAGAAAATTAAACTCATTATTTCAAACAACAGACTACACACTCCACGCATATTCTATTTTCAAAAACACCTGTAATTACATGCCCAACAACATATAATTACAGGTGTTTTTATTACTGAAATATTTCTTTTTTACAGATCACATAGGAAATCCCTGCCACGACCACTTCCGTGATCCAGAACGCATGCCAGACGCCCGCAGCCCCCAATATTCTACTCAAAATAAATGCCAATGGTAAAATAACTGCTATGTACCTGAGCACAGAAATTACCAACGATTCTTTTCCCTTTCCCAGTCCTTCCAACGCACCTGATACCGTGACGGAGACCGATGACGCAATAAATCCAATGCTGATCAGACGAAGCGCCTCTTTTCCAAATTGTATCGTCTCCGGATTACTGGTAAACAATCCAATGAGCGTCTGCGGCACTGCCATACAAAGTATCGTTCCGATTACCATGACCCCCGCGATCAATACCAGCGCTGACCGGAAAATTTCTCTGACACGCTTTGACTCTCCCGCACCGTAGTTATATCCGATCAGAGGACGCATCCCCTGCACGACACCATTTCCTGTCAGATATAAAAATGTCTGTAATTTAAAATAAGCCCCAAGTACAAGTACATAGCTGGCAGAATAAACCGCAAGAATCGCATTTAATGCAGAGACCTGTACAGACGGCAGCGCGATGCTCAATGTTGCCGGGACACCGATCGAATACATTTTCCTGCTAAGTTCCGCTTCCGGTTTCATATCTTTCCATCTTATCTTTACCGGAATCGGTTTAAAAAAATAAAACAGCAGATAGCTGACAAGAGAAGCCATCTGACCGATCCCGGTTGCGATAGCAGCTCCCCGGATCCCCATTTCAGGAAAGAAACCAATTCCAAATATCATAAAAGGATCTAAGATAATATTGGTCACACAGCCGATCAGCATACAAAGCATGGACGTTTTCATGCGCCCTGCCGACTGAAAAATCTTTTCAAAACAAAGACCTGCCGCATTGGGTACTGCAAAAAGAAATACGATCTGCGCATATGCCGCGCCCATGTCTATGATCGACCTTTTATCTGTAAACATGGCAAGAAAAGGTGCTGCGGCTGCAATACAGACTACCGCTAAGATCAGTCCGTGGATCATATTAAAAAGTGTTCCCAGCGACGCTGCTTTATCCGCCGTGTTCTGCTTTTGTGCTCCAAGAAAATATGCGATTGTCGCATTGATTCCGATTGCAAATCCGATAACAACTGCATTGACCAGATTCTGCAATGGGAACACCAAAGAAAGTGCCGTCATCGCATCTTCGCTGATGCGCGCCACAAAATAACTGTCAATGATATTGTAGAGCGCATTGACTAACATGGAAAATGTCATTGGCAATGCCATGGAGATCACAAGCGGCATGACCGGTTTTTCTTTCATAAAATTCTGGTTCATTTTTCATTCCTTTCGTTTCATGACATGAGGACACATCGTGGTTTCAGACTTCTTAATTGGCAGATTCCACAAAACCGGGACTGCTTATGTGCAATCTGACAACAAAAAAACGCCACACAGTTGCAAATCATTGCAGCTGTGTGGCGAAAAATAGAGTTCATCACTCAAGAAAAGTCCACTCCATAAAATGGTTTTGGAACTATATTATAACCAGTAAATTTTATTTCTGTCAAGTAAATCTTATTTTGCAATATCAATACGCACCAGTGCTTTGCGAAGTGCAAATTCAGCACGTTTGACATCGATTGCCTCTGTCCGGTGGGCAAGCCGTTCCTCGGCACGCTGACGCGCAGCTTCAGCACGGTTCTTGTCGATCTCATTCGGCCACTCTGCAATCTCTGCGAGAAGTGTTACCTTATCCGGCAGAATTTCCGCAAAGCCGGAATGTACTGCCGCGATCACGTCATCTTCACCCGTCTTGTGGATCTTTACGATGCCGGGTGCTAACACGGTCGTGAGCGGAATATGCTTTTTATACACACCGATCTCACCGGAGGCAGTGGTAAACTCGATCATATCACCCTCACCTGTATAAAAAACACGATCCGGCGTAATGATCTCTACCTGAAAGAGTCTGTTTTCTTCTGCCATACACACCCTCCATTATTACTGCATCTTTGCGCGGACATCATCGATCGTACCTGCATTTAAGAAATAACTCTCCGGTACATCATCATGCTTTCCTTCAAGAATCTCCTTAAATCCGCGGATTGTCTCTGCAATCGGAACATATTTTCCATCCAGACCGGTAAACTGTGTTGCAACGAAGAACGGCTGGGATAAGAATCTCTGTACCTTTCTTGCACGGCTTACAACCAGTTTATCATCCTCGGAAAGCTCGTCCATACCAAGGATTGCAATGATATCCTGCAATTCTTTGTATTTCTGTAAGATCTCCTGCACACCGCGGGCTACCTCAAAGTGCTCCTGGCCAACGATACGCGGGTCTAAGATACGGGAAGTAGAACCAAGCGGATCCACTGCCGGATAAATACCGAGTTCTGCGATAGAACGCTCAAGTACGGTCGTTGCATCCAGATGTGCGAACGTGGTTGCCGGAGCCGGGTCTGTCAAGTCATCCGCAGGCACATAAACCGCCTGAACGGAAGTGATAGAACCGTTCTTTGTAGATGTGATACGCTCCTGCAGAGCACCCATCTCTGTCTGTAATGTCGGCTGGTAACCTACGGCGGAAGGCATACGTCCTAACAGCGCGGATACCTCAGATCCTGCCTGTGTAAAACGGAAAATATTGTCAATGAAGAGCAATACATCCTTACCGCCTTTATCACGGAAATACTCTGCCATCGTAAGACCTGTTAAGGCAACACGCATACGTGCTCCTGGCGGCTCGTTCATCTGTCCGAACACCATGGTGGTCTTATCGATAACTCCTGATTCTTTCATTTCATAGTAAAGGTCATTTCCCTCACGGGTACGCTCACCAACGCCGGTAAATACGGAATATCCACCGTGCTCGGTTGCGATATTGTGGATCAGCTCCTGGATTAAAACGGTTTTACCTACACCGGCACCACCGAACAATCCGATCTTACCACCTTTCTGGTAAGGGCAGAGAAGATCTACGACCTTGATACCTGTCTCTAACATCTCCTGGGATGTTGCCTGTTCCTCAAATGCAGGAGCAGGTCTGTGGATCGGCCATTTTTCCACGCCGGCCGGAGGATCGATCTCGTCGATCGGATCTCCTAATACATTAAACATTCTGCCCAATGTATTCTCACCTACCGGCACACTGATCGGTCCGCCGGCTGCAACTGCATCCATGCCGCGGACTAATCCATCGGTTGATCCCATTGCGATACATCTGACTGTATCATCGCCCAGATGCTGGGAAACCTCAACGGTCAATTCTTTTCCCGCCTGATCGCCTCTTAACGGGATACGAATCGCATCGTTGATCTCCGGCAGATTGCCCTCTGTGAATTTAATATCCAGAACGGCACCGATAATCTGGGTAATCTTACCGATATTATTTGCCATCGCTTCTTTCTCCTTGTAATCAAATTTTGTGCTGCTGTCTTTTTATTCGATTGCAGATTACCTGCAGCTTCATCTGCTTATCCAGAGATTGCCGACGCACCGGCAATGATCTCTGTTAATTCCTGTGTAATCGAGCCCTGACGTGCCCGGTTATATTTGAGCGTCAGATCACTGATCATATCCTCTGCATTGCTCGTTGCAGAATCCATCGCCTGCATTCTCGCACCGTTTTCACTGGCAACTGCCTCCACGAGTGCACCATAAAACAGGCTTGTAACGTATTTTGGAATGATCATATCAAGTGCTTCTGTCTCATTCGGCTCATAATTCATCAGAACATTTGCCTCTGCTGCTGCGCCGAGTTCTTCTTCATCAAACTCGATCGGTAACAGCTTCATCAGCTTCGGTTCGTGTACGACTGTATTTTTAAAATGTGTATACACAAGATAAATCTCGCCGATCGTGCCATTGGTATAATCCGCAAGCACCTTCTTGCAGAGTTCTGCCGCATCATCATAAGACGGGGACTCAATGATATAGGAGTCATCCTCTTTGATATGATAGCCGCGGCGTTCTAATACCTCGCGTCCCTTTCCACCGATAGCATAGATCTCTACATCATCTTTGGAAAAGTCACTTCCCGTAACCAGCTTGATCAAATTGGAATTGTATCCACCGGCAAGTCCACGGTTGGATGTGATCACAACGATCGCTTTCTTTGTGGAAGTACCTTTTTTCAGATATGGATGATCGATCCCACCTGATCTTGCAAGCATGGAAGTAACGGTCTGGTACATATAGTTCGAATATGGATTCGTCTGTTCTGCCCTGCTTTTTGCTTTCTGCAGTTTTACGGTTGAAACAAGCTTCATGGCTTTTGTGATCTGCTGCGTACTCTGTATGCTGCTTTTTCTTCGTTTAATGTCCCTCATTGAGGCCATAACAACTTCCTCCTTTTTTTGGCGAAGTCCTGCTTGTTACGCTTATTTCAAGAAATCTGCCTTACATTCTTCGATTGCTTTGACGAGTTTTGCCTCGGTCTCATCACTGATGACTTTCTCTGTGCGGATTGCTTCCGGTACATCCGGATATTTGGTATCCACATACTCAAACAGTGCTTTTTCAAACGGTAAAACCTGTTCTACAGGAATATCCAGAAGGTATTTTCTGGTTGCAGCATAGATGATGATGACCTGTTTTTCAACCGGCATCGGCTGATACTGCGGCTGTTTTAACATCTCACGGATTCTGGCACCCTGTGCTAACTTCTCTGTCGTGTCGGCATCGAGCTCAGAACCAAACTGTGCAAATGCTGCAAGCTCTCTGTACTGTGCCAGCTCGACACGGATCGGTGCTGCGATCTTTTTCATAGCCTTGATCTGTGCGGAACCACCTACACGGGATACCGAAAGACCAGCGTTGATCGCCGGACGGAAACCGGAGTTAAACATCTCTGTCTCAAGATAGATCTGACCATCGGTGATAGAGATAACGTTTGTCGGGATATATGCCGAGACGTCGCCAGCCTGTGTCTCGATGATCGGCAGTGCAGTCAGGGAACCTCCGCCAAGTTTGTCGGAAAGTCTTGCCGCACGCTCTAAGAGTCTTGAGTGCAGGTAGAATACATCTCCCGGATAAGCCTCACGTCCTGGTGGACGTTTTAAGAGCAAGGAGAGTGTACGGTATGCGGCTGCGTGCTTACTTAAATCATCGTAAACAACGAGAACATCTTCTCCGTTCTCCATCCATTCCTCACCGATCGCACATCCTGCATACGGTGCAATATACTGTAATGGTGCAAGCTCACTTGCAGTGGAAGCAACCACTGTCGTGTAGGACATTGCCCCAAATTCTTCCAATGTTTTTACCAGAGCGGCAACTGTGGAAGCCTTCTGTCCGATGGCAACGTAAATACATTTTACGCCCTGTCCCTTCTGGTTGATGATCGTATCGATCGCAATCGCTGTCTTACCGGTCTGTCTGTCACCGATGATCAGCTCACGCTGTCCACGTCCGATCGGCACCATGGAATCGATTGCCTTGATACCGGTCTGTAACGGTGTATCTACGGATTTTCTGGAAATAACACCCGATGCGACACGCTCGATCTGACGATATTTATTCGTCTCGATCGGTCCTTTGCCGTCGATCGGCTGTCCTAACGCATTGACAACTCGTCCTAACATGGCGTCACCGACCGGAACCTCTACTACTCGTCCGGTGGTCTTTACGGTATCACCCTCGTTGACATTGCGCTGCGCACCTAAAAGTACGGCACCGACATTGTCTTCCTCAAGGTTTAATACCATTCCATATACTTCTCCCGGAAATTCCAGAAGCTCGCCCTGCATTGCGTTGTCAAGACCGTGAATACGTGCGATACCATCTGCTACCTGAATAACGGTACCAACGTCAGCTACCTCTAACTGCGCTGCATACCTTTTGATCTGTTCTTTAATTACGGAACTTATTTCTTCTGGTCTTAAATTCATGAAGCGCATTCACCTGCTTTCAACTGTATTTTTGACAATTCGCGTGTCAGATCATTTAATTTGGTCCGGACACTGGAATCAACGACTCTGTCGCCGATGCGAATCACCATTCCGCCTATCAGTGCGGAATCCACTGCATAATGCATCTCAAATTTCACATACTTTGTAGTCTCTAACAATCTTTTCTCCACTGCTGCTTTCTGCGCTTCGGATAATTCCATTGCCGATGTCACATAAGCGGTTCCGATGTTCTTATACTCCTTGACACAGTCAATGAAATAATCCAGCACCGTATCCACTTTTGCGAAATGACCTTTTTCTACAATCAGGCGGAGCAGTCCAACAAACTCCGCGGAAATCTTTTCTGCAAATATGTCTTCTACGATTTTTACTTTTTCTTCTTTAACGATTTTTGGATGACTCATTAATTTGAAGAGCTCAGGATTCTCATTCAAAGCGGCTTTTACTGCCACTGCCTCATCCCGGAATTCATCCATCCTTCCGCTCTCTAGCGCAACTTCAAACAATGCATCACCGTATGTTTTTGATACTAGCTTTGCCATGTCGAATCACCCATTTCTTTCAATGTTTCTTCTACCAGCGTATCCTGCACGGTCGCATCGATATTTGCTGCAACAACTTTTGCCGCCATCATGGATGCAACTGTGATCATTTCCTGTTTTACTTCATCCATTGCACGCTTCTTAGAAAGCTCTGCTTCTTCGTTGGCTCTCTTTATGATGCGCGCCGCTTCTTCTTTTGCGTCACTCTCAATGCGGGCTGCATTTTTCTGCGCCGTCTTGCGAGCCTCGCTTAAGATCTGCTCTGCCTCTTTATCGACTTCCTTTAACTTCGCATCATATTCTGCTTTGAGTGCTGCTGCGTCCTGTTTGTCCGTTTCTGCAGTCTTAATATCGGCTGCGATACGGTTCTTTCTGTCATTCAGCAGCTTGCGTGCCGGTTCAAACAGCATCTTGGACATGAATAAAAATAAGAAAAATACTGCTAACGCCATCAAAACCACATCATGCAGTAACTGAAAATCCAGTCCAAAAAGTCTTGTCATTTCCTCCAAGGTTCGGCCTCCTTTCCAATTTTTTTATTCCAAGAATGGAGCGCCATTCATTAGCCTAAAGGCTGTACGAACAGTAAGAGCATTGCGATCAAGAGTCCGTAAAGACCTGTTGTCTCTGCAACTGCCTGTCCTAAAAGCATGGTTGACATGATATCTCCTTTTGCACCCGGATTGCGTCCAACTGCTGCTGCACCATGTCCTGCTGCGATACCCTGTCCAATACCAGGTCCGATACCGGCGATAACTGCCAGACCTGCACCGATAGCTGAACATGCCATAATTAAATCGTGTCCTGTGATATTCATATAAATCCTCCTTGTTTTGCGAAGCAAAATGCGACTGCCCTTGCAGGAGCAGAGGATTTGCCTCCTTGTTTTGCGAAGCAAAATCCGAACTCATTAGTGAGGAGAGGATTTTACTCCTAAATATTATTATTCTTGTTCGTAGTTCTGACCAATGTATGTCATTGTCAACATACAGAATACATACGTCTGAATTGCTCCTGAGAACAAGTCAAAGTATACATGGAGTGCTGCCGGCCAGATGATTGCTATTTTGCTCAGCAGTCCATAAACCAGTGCCATCATAACGGTTCCTGACAATACGTTTGCGAAAAGACGCAAGGACAATGAAATCGGCACTGCGATCTCACTGATCACATTAATCGGAAACCAGATTGGCAGCCATGGCGGCAATGGGGAACACATATCTGTCCAGATCTGCCTGATCGGCAGATTCTTAAACTGCGTGATATGGATCAGGAAGAATGTAATAAGACCAAGTGCCAGTGTCGTACCATAGTCAGCCGTTGGTGGTCTTAATCCAAACAGACCTGAGATATTACTCATAAGAATAAAGATAAAAATGGTACTGATATAGTTGACAAACTTCGGTGCTGCCACTTTTCCCATGGTGCCGTTTACCATGTTATCCAGCATTTCTACCATCAGCTCGATAACATTCTGAAATCCCCCGGGGATCTCCTTTGCATGTTTGATCGCCCGGTTTCCTGCAATGGCAAGCGCCATCATAAGAAGCATAACGATCAATATGCAGACATGTGATGTCGTAATCCAGACTTTGTGTCCGAAGATCTCATACTGAACGATACCATGTATCATAAAGTCGATGTTTTCGGCTCCGGATGACATCAGAATTGCGTGATTCACTCTCTCACCTCCCTCATATGAAATTATTATCTTCACTGTCTGAAGATACATCACCTCTTCCTTGCAGTTTTTGTATTACTCTATGTGTAAAGGGCTGTAAGTACGCAGATACCTTAAGTCCCAATACCCCGATAAATGCAGTGATCAGATTTCCCAGATTCCATTTCATCATAACAAAGAAAACGATCACAACGACAGCATAGCGGAGCAGCGATTTTGCAACGATCTTCTTCTTTGCATTGTCCTCGCCGTACAGTTCCACCGCATCTCTTAACACGGTCGCAATGTTGACTGCCATACCGCACGCTAAGCTGATACCGATCAGAAGTCCTGTGGTGTACCTGACTTTATCTGTGACAAACCAGACACCCGCCAGTTCCACGATCACTCCATACACAATAATTCCCAAAACAAGTCCTGGCAATGCATCATTGATCCTTCGTAACATTTTTTCTGCCACCGTCCTGTCCGTAAATCTTTTTTGCCATTTTAAAAATGTTGGTAAATCCCGCCAGGGCTCCCATGATAAACAGCGGGATCACGATCCAGAGCATATCATATTTCCTGCCGATCCATGTACCAAACAGAGTGCACATCACGATCGGAACGATCATATTCAGTCCAAACTGCAGGATCAGTGTCAGTGCCTGAAATACCTTTCTGTTTTTTCTCACTTACATCGTTCCTCCATAAAGTACAATCTTTATTCATTATAACATTTTTCGCCATTTTGTCCATCAAATATCCGTCATTTTGTATAGATAATATTTCCTTTTTACTAATAAATATTTTAATTTTTACATGCTCATTACAAAAGAGTTTCCGTGCAATATGATCTGGTTCAAAAAGTATTTTTTCGTAAAAACGTTTTGTGAGATAAAAAAAGCATGTATGCCAGATTTCTGTATACATGCTCTTTTTATTCATGATAATAGAATGTTCACGGACTGAGCATTCTATTATTTATCACCTTCTATAATTCCAGTTCTATCCTGCGGTTTGTATGTTCATAGCGCTGCAGCACGACCCCAGCCGCATTCAGCATCTTTTTGGATGCCACAACTGCCGGTGTTGTCTCATATTTGTCGCTGTCATACACGATCCTGCGGATTCCCGACTGAATGATCGCTTTTGCACATTCATTGCAGGGAAACAGCGTAACATAGATCGTTGCGCCCTCCAAGCTTCCTCCGCGGTAATTTAAGATCGCATTGAGTTCGCTGTGCGTCGTATAAAAATATTTATTTTCTAAAGGTTCTCCCTCACGTTCCCATGGGAATTCATCATCCGAGCAGCCAGTCGGAAATCCGTTATACCCCATCGAGAGTATCTTGTGATCTTCGCTGACAATGCAGGCACCCACCTGCGTATTCGGATCTTTTGAACGCATTCCCGAAAGTACCGCAACTCCCATAAAATATTCATCCCAGCTGATATAATCTTTCCGTTTGCCGCTCATGCCAACCTCCAAAGCTTTCCGTAACCTGTACTGTTATTTTGTTCCAAAAATACGGTCTCCGGCGTCTCCAAGGCCCGGAACAATATAACCATGCTCATTCAAATGGTCATCCAAAGCCCCGATATATACATCTACATCCGGATGATCCTCCTGCATTTTCTTCACACCTTCCGGTGCTGCAATAATGCACATCAGACGGATATTTTTAACTCCTTTGTCCTTTAACATCTGGATGGCTGCCGAGGAAGAACCTCCGGTTGCCAGCATCGGATCTACCACAAACACCTCTCTGTTTGCACAGTCTGCCGGAAGTTTACAGTAATACTCTACCGGCTCTAATGTCTCCGGATCACGATAAAGTCCGATATGTCCGACTTTTGCTGCAGGAATCATTGCCAGCATACCATCCACCATGCCAAGACCGGCACGTAAAATCGGTACAACAGCAAGCTTTTTGCCCTTTAACTCTTTCACAGTCGTTTTGCAGATCGGTGTATCGATCTCCACATCTGCAAGTTTCAAGTCTCTGGTTGCCTCATAACACATCAGCATTGCAATCTCGCTGACTAATGTACGGAAATCTTTTGATCCGGTTTCTTCTCTGCGGATGATACCGATTTTGTGCTGGATCAACGGATGATCCATTACTACGATTTTTCCCATTTTAATTTTCCCCGCTTCCTTCGTTACTTTCTTCATTTAAAAGAGTGACCAGCTTTTTGATGGTCTTTCTCATTGTTTCATAGCATAGCCCATATGCCTGCAGACTGCCGCCATACGGATCTAAAATCTCCAGTTCATCTCCGACAAGTTCCGTGAGAACATATACATTCTCCGGGTTGGCTCTCTCGTATTTTTCCAGAACCTTTTCTAACTGGGCGTGTTCCATAACAAGAACTAATGTGTCCTCTGTAAAATCCTCCTCCGTCAGCTGCGCTGACATATAGCCTTCCAGATTGATGCCATTGCTGATCATGACTGCTTCTGCCTTCTGATTGAGCGGCTCCGGGAATAAAACGATCATTCCTCTTGCCCCAATCTCAACCGGATGTTTTAATACATACTCCCCAAGTATGCCTGCTGCCATCGGCGCGCGGCATGTTCCGTTTTCCGCGACAAACAGGATTCGATTATATTGTTTCATGCGTTATCCTTCCTTCTCCCATCAAACATGAATCACCTGATGTCCTGCTGCTTTCATTAACCGGTTCATGATCGCCTGACCGATCCTCGGTGTTGAAAAACTCTCTGAATAAATCGCATCCACATTCCAATCATCAAATTCACGCAATATTTTGTACAAATGTCTGGCAATGGCATCCTCATCGCTTCTCGCTCCGATCGTCACCACATAATCTGCCTGATACAAAGACTCCGTCTCATCCGTTGCAACAACACCGACCTTAAGTCCTGCCGCCTGTTTTTCCCTGACCAGCGCATTGATCTCTGCAACAACAGCCTCCTGCTCTCCCTCAACCAGTACCAGATCCGCCTTCGGCGCATAGTGTTTATACTTCATTCCGGGCGCTTTCGGCTTCTTTGTGGAATCCGACGCAATGATGCCCGGATCAATGCGTACCTCTTCCCCGAGCACTTCCTCTAACATTTCTTTTGTAATATAACCCGGGCGCAGTATCATCGGTACTTTTTCCGTCAGATCAATGATCGTAGATTCGATGCCGATTCCAACCGGCCCCCCATCCAGTATCATCGGTATCTTACCATCCAGATCTAACGCCACATGTCCCGCTTCTGTCGGGCTTGGTTTTCCGGAAGTATTCGCACTCGGTGCCGCGATCATACAGCCGCTCTCATCGATCAGTGCAAGCGCAACCGGATGATTCGGCATACGGATCGCCACCGTATCCATTCCACCGGTCGTTTCATATGGAACCTTTTCATTCTTCCATACGATCATGGTAAGCGGCCCCGGCCAGAACGCATCTGCGAGTTTCTCTGCCTGCGGCGGAACTTCTTTCGCAATGGATAAAAGCTCTTCAAATCTGCATATATGAACGATCAGCGGATTGTCTGAAGGCCGTCCCTTTGCCGCATAGATCCGTTTGGACGCCTCCGGATCAAGCGCATTTGCCCCGAGTCCGTAAACCGTTTCGGTCGGAAATGCTACCAGACCGCCGGATCTTATGATCTCTGCCGCCTCCCGCATATCCTCCTTATTCGGATCGTCTGCGTCTATTTTTATTAATTTTGTCTGCATATATCACTACTTCTTTTCTAATATAATTCTTATTTTTATTTTTCCCAAACATTTATATTATCGCACATTTTATCCAAATAGGCAACAGAGTGTGCATAATTCGCGGATTTGTACCTTGATTTTCCAGCAAAATTACCATAGAACCCGAACTGTAACTTGCTATGTTTCCGTAAATGTGGCATAATTATTACTGTTCATCTGCAAACAGTTATGTTTGGAAAGGGGTTTTCATGAAAATTACAAAATCTGATTTCGGTACAACTAACACAGGAGAAAATATTAATATATACCATCTTGAAAACGAGGCAGGTGCCTATGTAGAGATCCTTAACTTCGGATGCCGTCTTGTAAAGATCGTCGTTCCGGACCGCAATGGCAATCCAACAGATGTCTGCCTTGGCATGGACACCATGTCCGCCTATGAAAATGATGACGCAAGTCTTGGTGCTGTTGTCGGACGTGTTGCAAACCGCATCAAAGATGGTCATTTTACTTTAAATGGAAAAGAATACCATCTTGCCGTAAACTGCGGTACCAACCACCTTCACGGAGGTCTGATCGGTTATGCCTCCAAACCATGGGATGCAAAAATCAAAGATGATAAACTGATCCTTACTATGATTTCCGCCGATGGCGAGGAGGGTTATCCTGGTAATCTGACTCTGACCGTTACTTATGGCTGGTCTGAGGACAATGAGCTCTCGATCGTATACGAAGCTTCCGCAGATCAGGACACCCTGCTTAACGTCACAAACCACGGTTATTTTAACTTAAACGGTGAGGGAAGCGGTGATATTCTTTCTCACGAACTGTATATCGATGCAGATTCTGTCACAGAACTCGACGATTCGCAGGCGCCTACCGGAAAACTGATCCCGGTCGACAATACACCGTTTGATTTCAGAGTGATGCACACGATTGGCAAATCCTACTACTCAGACTATGACCAGCTGCACAAATTCGGCACCTACGACCACAACTTTGTGATCAACGGAACCGGTCTTCGCGAAGCAGCTGTATTACAGTCCAAAGAAAGCGGTATCCGGATGACCTGCTTTACCGATCAGCCGGGCATGCAGCTTTATGTTGCCAGCCAGCCGATGAAACAGCCGGGCAAAAACGGTAAAATCTATGACAGCCGCACCAGCGTCTGCTTAGAGACACAGCATTTCCCGGACGCGATCAACCACGACAACTTCCCAAGTATCGTGTTACATCCGGATGCACCGTTCCATTCCAAGACGCTGTATCATTTTTCTACATTCTGATAAAAATAATTGGTCGAAAGAGCCGCATGTACCGTTTGTGTATATCCGGCTCTATTTTGCTATCACATTCCTTTGTGCTTATTTTTGTACACGGTTTTTTCGTGTTTTGACTTGTATTACCCTCTTTTTTGTATTAGAATAATCTAAAGCTACTGAAGCGGTAGCGAGTCTATGATTCTATTTTAAGGAGGGAATACAAATGGCATTCGTAATTTCTGATTCTTGCGTAAGCTGTGGTACATGCGAGCCAGAGTGTCCAGTAGGAGCTATTTCTCAGGGAGACAGCCAGTTCGTAATCGACGCAGGCGCTTGTGTAAGCTGTGGTACATGTGCAGGGGTTTGCCCAACAGGAGCTATCAGCGAGGAATAATACTTAAAGAGTTTTTTGCGAGTAAAACTCTTGCGGGAAACCGCAAAAAGAAGCTGTGAAACTATGTTTCACAGCTTCTTTTTTACTTAGACAAGTCCACTTAGATCAATCTCATAGATCATCTTTTCCGGTTCCCTTTCCTGTTTATAAAACAGGATCATATACCATGGTAAATACAGGATTTCCCCATCTTCCTCCACATTCGATTTTGAAAATACAATATTTTTTTCAAACTTCCATTGTTCTACTTTCATTGCATGATCCATTGCCAGATGCTTTTTGAAGTCATTTCCTGACTTAATCTCTACAAGTTCTGTGTGAAGTCCTTTTTGTAATACAAAATCTAATTCTCCAATTTTCTTAGAATCATAATAATGAAGTTCAAAACCGTTCGATTTCAGATTTTGCGCAAATGCATTTTCCAGAATACTTCCCATATTGACGTCAACATTCCCCATCAGAAGATCAAACTGGATATTTTCCATACAGGAAGCACAAAGCAGTCCAACATCATTCATATAAAGTTTGAACAGGTTTCGTTTTTCACTTAACTGTAGCGGTGCCTGTGGTTCTGTCACGTTATAACATGGCAACGCAACGCCCGCATCCGCTAACCAGTTAAAGCTGTCCTCATACCTGATATGCCTTGCGGAAGCGTTAATACTGTTTAATTTAAATCTCCGGTTCTTCTCATTTAACTGCGCAGGAATGCTGTCAAATATTGCCTTGATCTTTATTTTTTCATTTTCCGTAGCATATTTTGCTATATCCAGGCGGTAAAGATCTAAAATACTTCTCTGATTCAGCACCACTTTTGCAATATCATGCGTATCAACATAAATCTGTACGGTTTCTGGCATTCCTCCAACTACAAGATAACTGTAAAAAAGTTTGCAAAGTGTCTCATGTACTGTCTCAGATACTTTTTCCTTTTTGTCATAACACGATTTCAAATACTGCAGTGTATGATTCTGTATGCCATTCGCCCACAAATATTCCTCAAAATCCAGCGGATACATTGGTAAAATCTGTTCAAAGCCAACCGGATAAGATGTGACATCCTTGTATCGCACACCAAGCAGTGAGCCGGATTCTATATAATCAAATCTTCCATCCTCTACCAGAAATTTGATCGCAGACCGTACCCTTGGACATTCCTGAACTTCATCAAATAAAATCAGTGTCTTTCCCGGTTCTAACGGTGTCTGAAGATATGCTGTCAGGTTTGTAATAACAGCCTCTGCTGTCAGCTTTCCATTAAAAATATCTGCAGCCCGCTCGTCTGTCACAAAATTCAGTTCTGCGAAATATTCATACTCATTTTTCCCAAACTCACGAATTAATGTTGTTTTTCCTATCTGTCTTGCCCCTATAATACACAAAGCCTTTCCATTGGCTTCCTTTTTCCATTTTAGAAGATCCTCATACACTTTTCTTTTCAGCATTTCCATCCTCCAATATTAGGATTTCCAACTCTCTGCTCTTATATTAACATTTTTTCTTTGTTTTTCAATGTATATTGTAACATTTTTCAGTACATTTTTCTTTAATTTTTATATGATATCTGTAACATTTTTTAATACATTTTTCTTTTATTTTCAGATAGTATCTGTAACATTTTCCAGAAAATGATCCACATCTTTGCTGCTGTCAAGAAAATCAGACGGTTACATAAACTATGCTGCACAAATTATATGATGCGCAAACGGTGCAAATCAGTTATAATAGTCATGAATAATAAAAATTTAAAAATGGAGTGTTATTGATTCGATGTGTCAATTAGACCCGGCAATAAAAAAAGATATTATAGCCTGCTGTAAAAAATATAATGCAAATAAAGTCATTCTATTTGGCTCCCGTGCCAGAGGAGATAACGGACCTTACAGTGATATCGACCTTGCAATTAAAGGAGCTGATAACTTTGACCGTTTATTTGCCGAATTAAAATACAATGAATTTACGCTGCTTGACATGGATATTATTGATCTGGACGGCAGGGTAAGTGAACCTTTGATGAAAGATATTTTAAATGACGGACATATTTTATATGAGAGGACAGGAAAATGAACCGAAAAATTGAAAACTTTTTTTCAAGCCTTGATACTTTACATGAAGCTTCCGTTACTGACTATACTCAAAACAAAATTGTTTTAAGCGGTTGTGTCAACACCTTCTGCCTGACTTTTGAATTATCGTGGAAAGCAATGAAATACGTTTTGGAGTCAGAAGGTGTCGATAAAGGCAGAACCGGTTCTCCAAAATTGATTCTTATGGCTGCCCTTACCCGTGGATTGATCGAAGATGAAAATGCATGGCTTCGCATGTTACGGCTCCTGAATGACGAATCACATCATTATAATCAGGACTGTGCCATTGAACTGTGCCGCATGATTCCAGAGCTTCTTCCTTATTTTGATGATCTGAAGGAGAAAATTATTGCATTCGGGTACGGAGAATAATACAAAACGCTATTGCACCAGAATCACACTCTAATGCAATAGCGTTTTTTTATGCCCTTTCTTTTTTGTTTCTGCCCCATCTTTTTTTGGGTTCTTTCTTTTTCAGGTTGCCGCGGATTGCCGCATCCAGTTTCCGGAAGCGTTCCTCGTCCGCCTCATCCTGTTCTCTCATGAGATAATTCATTTCCTTGATGACCTGCTCCCCCACATCTTCGCTGATACAGCGGCTTAATTCCTGATTATTTGCGGCAATCGCTGTTCCGACGATCTGCGTCATCAGCTCGGTAAACTGTGCCATCTTGTCGGTATTGTCAAGGACACTCTGGCTCTCATTCTGTGCAGACCGTGGTGTATTCTGTCCCGCCGCCACTGGCAGATCCGCTTTTACTGCATATCCATCCGGAATATGTGAAACCTGTGCACCCGGCTGCTGCTCCGGTTTTATGACTTTTTCATTCGAAGTGCATGTAACCTGGTGCAGATCCTGTTTTTCTCCCTGATGCACCGCGCCAACTTCCGCCTGCGCATCAGGTGACATATTATGTACGATCATACGGATCGCTTTCAACTGATATCCCTGTTCTTTTAATTCCTTGATCCTCTGGAACTCCTGAATGTTTTCCTTTGTGTAATACCGGTGCCCAAGTTCATTTCGCGGAACATTAAGCTCCAGTTCATCCTCCCAGTAACGCAATACATGTGACTCTACATTTACAATATTCGCAGCGTCGGAAATCATGTAACGTACCTTTTCCATTCCGGTTCCTCTCCTTCCTTTCACCTGCTAACCTATATTATAAGCATTTAAAAGGAAGCCTACAACGAAAATCGCTCGTCTTATTCCGACAGGAACCGCGAAATATTTACTGCCAACAGCAAAAGGCGATGGAAGAATAAATGATGGCAGTGAGCTTTTCGGCACTGCCAACGGAAATGGGTTTGCAGACCTTGCTGCTTATGACAGCGACCATAACGGATGGATTGATGAAGCCGATCCTATCTTTGACAAACTTCTGATCTGGACAAAAGACTCCGCCGGAAATGATAAGCTCTGCGCCATTGGAAAAGCCGGTGTTGGTGCGATTTATCTTGGTAACTCCGATACGGAATTTTCATTAAAATCTTCTGCAAATACAACCAATGCCATTGTTCGTAAGACCGGTCTGTTTCTTTATGAAAACGGTGGCTGTGGCACCATTCAGCAGATGGATCTTGCAACCTGAAGCATTAAACATTTTAGGTCAAAATAAAATGTGCGTGACACACACTTTTAGATGAAGCGCACTACAAAAAAGAGGAGATGTTCCCATCTAACATCTCCTCTTTCTAATATTCTGCGCACAATTCATATATACTTTCATAATATCCGCTTTTACTGCAAAATTACCCTTCCGCCAGAAAATTCTGTAAGAACCCAATCATTGTCTGCATCTCTTCTTTTGTTCCAATACTGATGCGAAGGTAATTGGAAATCCGCTCTTTTGAGAAATGGCGCACATAGATATCTTCTTTTTTTAATGCTTCAAAAATATCCTCTGCCGGTACCGATGCGTGCTTTGCAAAAATAAAATTACTCTTGGAATCGCCAAAGGAAAATCCAAGCTTATGTAATTCTTTTTTCGTCCATTCTCTGGTTTCTATCACTTTCCTGCAGGTTTCTTCAAAGTACGCACGGTCTTTGACCGCTTCGGCACCCAAAATCAATGCCGTCTGATTCATGGTATAAGAATTAAAGGAATATTTTACATCATTCAGATAGCGAATCAATTTTTCATTTCCCATTACATAGCCGATCCGCATTCCAGCCAGGGAACGGGATTTTGAAAAGGTCTGTACCACCAAAAGATTGTCATATTTTTCAATCAGTGGCAATGCAGATTCTCCCCCAAAATCAATATATGCCTCGTCTACCACCACGATCACATCCCGGTTGTGTGCAATGATATCTTCAATTTCAGATAATGGCATTAAAATACCGGTCGGTGCATTCGGATTTGGGAAAATTACACCTCCGTTTTCGCCATAGTAGTCTTCTTTTTTAATCAGGAAATCTTCATCCAATGCCTTTGTCTCATAAGGAATCCGAAGCATCTCTGCCCATACATCATAAAAAGAGTAGGTAATATCCGGAAAAATCACCGGCTTTGCATCGTTAAAAAAGGTCAAAAATATCATTGCCAGCACATCATCCGATCCGACTCCCACGAATACCTGCTCACTTTTTACGCCATAAAACTCTGCTATTGCATCCACTAAGATTTTACAATCCGGCTGCGGATAACGACGGAGCAGATCCGTGTTCATCTCCCGCAGAGCCTTCACAACGCCCGGTGCCGGCGGATATGGATTTTCATTTGTATTAAGCTTTATCATATGTTCCTTCTTCGGCTGTTCACCCGGAACATAAGGTTCTACCCTTCGTACATAATCTTCCCAATTACTCATTTTTTCCTATTCTGCCCTTTCTATCTGCTCTGAAGCTGATATTCTGCTGCCAGCTTTGCAAACGCCTGCATGGAATTCTGTATGGTTTCAGGAGAAACACAGTAAGCCAGTCTGACATAACCGCCACAGCCAAATGCACTTCCCTTTACCATAAGCAGATGATATTTCTTTCCTGCCGTTACAAATTCTTCCTCATTTTCCACCGGAGATTTTACCCATAGATAAAAGGCTCCTTCCGGCTTGATACAGGTAAATCCAAGCTTTGTCAGCCCTTCATAAAGCATAGTACGGTTTTTATCATAAAATGCCACATCGGTCTGTTCCTCCAGGCATCTTGCCACTGCCTTCTGCAACAGAGACGGTGCATTTACAAATCCCAGTGTACGGTTGGAAATCTCAATGCCACGGATCAGATCCTCGGCATCCGATGCCTCATCCGGCACTACCACATAGCCGATACGCTCTCCCGGCAGGGATAAAGACTTGCTGAAAGAGTATCCCACAATCGTATTTTTATAGTACTTTGTCAGAAAGTCCACTTCATTTCCGTCATACACCAATTCACGATATGGCTCATCGGAAATCAGGTAAATATCATGTCCGATTTCTGTCTGCTTCTTTTCCAGAATCTCTGCGATTTTTCTCATTGTTTCCGGTTTGTAAATCACACCGGTAGGATTATTCGGTGTATTGACAATTAATGCCTTTGTTTTTTCTGTAATCTTTGCTTCGAAGTCTGCAAGATCCGGCTGGAAAGTCTCAAGATCCGGATTTACCGTTACGATATCCGCATCAAAATTTGCCGCATACTGACGATATTCTCCGAAAAACGGTGCAAATACGATTACCTCATCCCCCGGATCTAAAATGGTTTTAAAAATTATATTCAATCCGCCTGCTGCACCGACCGTCATTGTCACATTATGATAGTCAAACTTTGTTCCAAAGCGCTTATTCAGATTCTCTGCAATTGCAGCCCTTACATCCGTATAACCTGCATTTTCCATATATCCATGTAAAACCAATGGGTCTGTTTCATCCACCAGTTCCTTAATTGCCGTATTGAATGCCGCCGGAGCCGGTGTTGCCGGATTTCCCAGCGAAAAATCATAAACATTCTCTGCTCCATATTTTTCTGCCATCTGCTTTCCTTCTACAAACATTGCACGGATTGCAGAACTGCCCTGTAATGCTTTTTCAATCTTTTTTGAGATCACTTTTTATTCCTTCTTTCTATCCTGTTCTTTCTATTTATCCACTCAGATCCAATAAACTATTATCTTTATTCACTTTACAATATTAGTGAAAGAAAGTAAATCTATTTATTTTGAAAATACAAAAAAACAGTGAACGAACGTAATGAATTTATCATACATAAGAAATGAAAAAGAGACTACCACACTAAATCTTTTCACTTATAATTATAAGTGAAAACTCTAAATGTAGCAGTCTCTTGTTATCTTAATTTACGAAACATATCCAAATCCCAGAATTGTAAAATTCTTATCTTCCTCACCTGCTGTCATCTGGATTCTTATTGTATGCTCTTTTGCTAAATTCTCCGTAAACAAAATTACAGGATTACAATGTACCCATCCATTTACATGCGGGTCTGCTGTTAATACTTTCTTTCCATCCACATAAGCATCTGCGGTGCCGACCGACAGGTCACCAGCATCCTTAAAAATCAAAACCAGTGCCTTACAGCAGATTTGCATTTCAAAGTAAGGAATAACTCCTTCCTTTTTTCCACAGTACATCCAGTTATATGGAAATTCCGGTGTTCCTGTCAAATCTTCATCCATTTCAACACATTGAAGTTCTGTGTCAGTTTCTTCAAAACATCCGCAGCTAACTTTTGCAATTTCATTGTAATTTTTGCGGTCTAACAGCTTCACCTCTTCAAAAGTTTTCCCAATCGCAGCTTTTTGCTCCAAAAGTTCTACTGTCTTATCCTCTTTTTCCTCAGGGTGCATAACTGCCTCTTTGAAAAAATGCATCAGACAATCTGCCATAATTGTATGTCCTATATTCGATGGATGAAAAATATCATAGAAAAACTGATTTTTTGAAAGTACACGTCCTTCTCCCTGTTTTTGTTTAAACTGCGGTGTAACAGCATCCATAATACTTACCATCGGAAGATCATAACATTTTCCAACTACAGAAAGCCGGTCTTGAAGATTCCAGTCATTTGCAAATACAGAAAACAGGAGAATGACTGCTGGATGATTCGGAAGCTTTAATATCTTCCTGACAAGGCTTTCATAACAGTTCCCCTTTGTCTCATCTCCTTCATCATTTACGGCAAATTCCACAATAACAATATCCGGTTCTATGGTTCCATCTCTTAATACGTCCCTTTCAAATCGAAGCATTCCAAGTTCGGATGGGGTTCCACCGACACCAGCCTTGACAAAATGTACATTTTCTCCAGTTCCATATGCTTTTGCAAAGCTCTGATATGCTTTATAAGCATAACATTCTGTATTGATTGGTATCGCGCCCGCTCCTTGTGTAATAGACCCCCCTATGAAGGCAATCGTTACCGCTTCTCCGCTTCTCGCCTTTTCTATCGCCTTTTCCGCTCTTTTGGTATTTCCTCTGCTCATCAGTGAACGTTCTATCATCCTACAGTAAGCTTCTGAGGTAAGATCAATTTCGTTTTCCTCTGCAGTTTCCGGTGCGTTATAACCATCGTTTAAAAAAAGTCTGACACTTACCGTTCCAAACACTTCCGGCTTTTCAAATTCGAAGCGTATCTGTCCCGGTTCCTTATCATCCAAAGACCATTCAATCTCTTCCAGCTTTATTCTTGTTTCTGCTCCATCCCCATGCAGTATGGCAGTAAGATTCGTTCCACCACCATATGGATCCTTTTCCCCGTACATCTGAAAGATAAATTTCACCTCTTCTTCCGGGTTTTCTGTTTCAATGCTGACTCCGATGCTATGTACCAGTTTTCTGAATCCTTCTGTTGTTTTAAGCAGTTCAAGAATTTCCTGATCCGCAATATTTCCCGAAATCTGCGCGCTGTTAATCAATCTTCCCCCATCTTCATATAAAAACTGTACCCCTTTTCCATCCGGCTGTCTTAATCCAAATACTTCCTTTTCCCGCATAATATAAAAATATGCTCTTTGCTTCTCCGGATCTCTTGGTGCTGCTGGTCCTCTCATATCATTCCTCCATAAATTAATAAATATAATAACTTTCTTCCGGTCCCAGATAGGATTCCGGTAATTTTTTTTCTGCTTTAACAATTACAAGCTTTTCTAATAAAAATCCCGGCTTTACTGCCTGAATTTGTATTTCATTCTCTCCCTGTCTTAAGTAATCCTTACACTCTACGATGCGAATCTGATTCAGTACCATTTCACACCATTCCTGACAGGATGGTTCTCCCGAGATATAGTGCTCCGGTATCAGCGGGATTTGTCTTGTTTCCCTTCCGTTTACTGATAAACCGAATTCTACCCGATCCCACTGGTTAAGCGGATTTGCCGGTGCAGTATATAGCAGGATACGATAATTTCCTTCTTCTTCCACATAGATGCGATAAATAAGTTTTGGTCCTTCATTTTCTGCAAATGTACGGTCACACGGGTATGCCTTCATACCAGAAAGTGTTTTCCCATATTCCGGTATTTTTTCAAACTTTCCACCATCTCCCGACTCTGCTTCTGCGTAATGTTCTGCCTCAATTGCAATGATTCCGTCTGTTTCCACGAATGTCATTTCTTTTAATTTTTCCGGTAATTGTTGACGGACAGGAATTTCACAATGAATATTTCCACCCCGATAATGAATTACAAAAGTCTTATTTTCCCCCATGCTGTTTTTGTCAATGCTTACTGTAATCTCATCTCTTGTCTCAAGCCTTCCGCTTTTCTTATCAAAAAAAATTCCCGGATTATCACATTGTATTTCATATTCTACCGGCTCTCTTCCACCATTTAATATGACAACGGTTCCATTGTCCGTATCCGGACGAAGAAATTGTTTTAATACCAGTTTTTTCCCTGTCCAGTCACCTCCGGCTGTAACAACTTCTCCATCCCCTTTTACATAGGAAAGAATCCTTGCCTTATTTGCAGGTTCCACATACATTCTGACCGGATATTGACATTCCTCTTCATTCCAGTTACGAAAACCGATATGTTCTGACGCTCCCATGCCATTCCATTTTCCACCCAAAAGCGCATTTAATTGCTTCGTCAGCCTGTTATCTGCCTCAATACACTTTTTTAGCTCATTTGCATAATCATTTGCAATCACAGCTCCCTGCTTTGCATAATAATGATTCATTCCTGCCAGCAAATTCAGTTTCTGCACATTCAGGCTTCCCTTTGCAGGATAATAAACCAGTTCAAAAAAAGCCGGAAACAGTTCGTTTGGAATCTGCACCTCCAATGCTGCAAGGCATCTTTCTAATTCCTTTACCTGCTTCAGCATTCTTTCTGCTTCACAGTAATGAACCGGATGGTAAGTCTCCGGTGCCATAGCTTCTGCTTTTCTGTTATGGCTTAATCTAGTATATCCTTTCATAATTGTTTCCAGTTTCTGCTTTGCCTGATGCTCTAACCTGCTTCCAAACTCTCTATCAATCCAGTATTTCAAATATTCTTCCGGTGCGTTGTAATTGGATATCCCCCATTTATCATAATCATAGGCCAGATCCATAAAAAAGCTCAGCGGATACTCCTGGAACTTCAAATCACCCACATTTACAACCCAGATATCACGGATTCCAAACTCATAAGCCTCTGTCATCTGATCCCAGATTTTTGGCAGATAAGAACTGTTTACCCACTCATAAGAAATGGGACCACCGTGATAGTCAAAATGGTAATACATTCCCCAGCCGCCTTTTCGATTTTTTAGTTCTGCTGTTGGAAGGGTTCTCATATTTCCAAAATTATCCTCACAAAGCATGAATGTAACACCGTCTAACCCATCCCAGTCTTTTAATCCATCCATCATACCTTCATTTCCATAAAAGTATGCTTCCACTTCCTTATATAAAGCGATCATCTGTGGTGCATCAGAATTGATACATTCTGCTATCAGCTTCCTCTGTTCTGTAATAATATCTTTTAGCAAATCAATATTCTGTTTTAAAGTCGCATCTGATCCAAGCATCATCGAATCCCGCTCACCACGCATTCCTATGGTGATGATGTTTTCAAATTTTCCATTTCGTTGCAGTCCATCTCTCCAATAACGTAGTAATCCTTCTCTGTTTGTTACATAATTCCATTCATTTCCATAAACAGAATCTTCACCTCTTACCAAATCCCATTCTTCACTATGCCTCAAACACGGCTCATGATGAGAATTACTCATCACAATACCATATTCATCTGCCAATCTCGCATTGGCATCTCCCGGTCCATCTAAGGAAAAAGAAGATGTCCACATTGCAGGCCATAAATAATTTCCTTTTAAGCGAAGCAATGTTTCAAAAATCAGATCATACATTTCCTCTGTAAATCCACCAAAATGTTCAAAAGTCCAGCTTCCGAATGCCGGCCATTCATCATTGATAAAAAAACCTCTGTATTTTACAGACGGCTCTCTTGATATCATATTATCCTTCTCTGTAAGGGTCAGTTTCTTCCTTTTCTCAGGTAGCACATCAGAAAAATGCACCCAGGGAGACACACCCATGTACTCGGAAAGATGAAATAATCCATAAATCGTACCCCGTTTATCACTTCCCGCAATAACAAGTGTCGCTTTTGTTCCATTATCTACAATCTGAAACAGAAAGCTCTCCCTTTTTCCACGTATCTTATCCAATGGAACCCGTCCATTCAATTTCTCTAATACGGAACTTTTTCCAACCGTACCAACCAGCACTACATACTCAGACTCCTTCTGTTCATCCAAGTATGTTTTTGAAATTCTCCTTGTTACCGGTCTGATTCCCGTAACCAATTCCACATCCCCGCATACTTTTTCTGCAATCTTTGCCACACCGCTATAGCATTCCTCTTCCAGTAAAAAAGTTGCTGCTTCTCCATTTACAAGACAAAACTCCATGTTCTTCCCCCTGCTAGATATCTGTTTCCTTTTCAGCCATGGCATCCCATGCTTCTATCATTTCTTCCGTCATATATTTTCTGATTACCCGTTCCATAAAATAGCTGTAAATATATAAACACACTCCCGGCATAAACAATACCCCAAATGGAAGCATTACAATTACCAAAAAAGAAAGTACGAAAATCGCCACCAAAAGCAGAGATATCGGGAAATTATGGAACATCGCAAGAACAGATAGTTTTATTAATCTTATTTTGCTCATTTCAAATCTGGACAGCATTGGATAAGTATAAATTGCAGCTATAAAAACAAGTATAAATAATGCCAGATAGATAAAAAACATCTGAAAAGCAAAATTATCCTCCGGATTTCCGATCTGCTGATACATCATATAAATATTAAATGCCAGAATTATCATTAAAAACAAATAGATCAGATTGATTACAATCGAATCTTTAAAATTCATCCGGAAAGACCGGAAAAATTCTTTATGTAATGTTCCAATCTCTCTTTTGACAACCTTCACCATCGTATAATATGCTGCGGTAGTAGAAGCACCAATCGTCACAATCGGAAGGCAGCAAATCAACCATAAAATGCTGATAATACAAATATCCGATACCTTTGATAAAAACTTCATGATGCCACCATCTAATCCAAAAATTTCTCCCATAATTATCCACCATTTCCTTTTATATTTTTTAATTGTCTATACGGATAAACATCTTTTTATCCATACCTCTTCATGCAGATACCCTTATACTCAAATCTCATAAAAACAGTCATCTCACTGGTTGCTTTTATCAAATCTGTGTAACATTTTGGGATAGCAGAAAAACTGCTATCCCAATTTTCAATTCTCACTTAATTACTTTCCGTTTGCAGTATCAATATATGACTGCCATGTATTTCTGATTGATTCTGCTTTCTGTGCAGGTGTGTTGTCCTTACTAATACCCCAGTATAAATCAGGGCCCATATCTATACCATTTACTAATTTCTCATACATAGGAACGCCGCTGTCAACCATGATCGCAAGTGTTTCATCTACGGATTCTGTATCACGGAAAGATTTGTAGTAATTATCTTTCCATCCTTCATGATCTTCAAATCCCGGAACCGGTTCATTGTAAAGATTAAATGCAAACGCAATTTTCCATGCTTTTTCAGCATCATAGCAAGATGGAATAACAAATACATTATCCTGTGCATAGTTTACATAATGATCCATTCTTGGTCCCATCGGGAAACATACGAAACCAAAGTCATCTTCCATATCTGCCCAGTCACCTGCTTTGTATGATTCTGCACATGTGAATACAGCCTCGCCGTTTGCAAATGCAGTATATGTATAATCCCATGCTGCATCCTCCGGATATACCATTTCATACTTATCAATCATATCAAGTGCCCAGTTCAATGCTTCCATTGTTGCATCAGATTCCAGATCATTGTAAAATCCATTTTCATCTTTTCCAATAAACTGCCCGCCATTAGAGTAAACAGCTGCCGGATACAATGTACTTGAAAAGTTTGTCATTGCATATAAATCAATTACACCATCATTATCTGTATCTTTCTGAACCTGCTTGCAAAGTTCTTCAAATTTATCCCATGTCCACTCATTATTTCTCTGCAGTTCGTAAATTGATTCCGGATCAATACCTGCTTCTTCCAACAGTCTCTTATTAAAATAAATACCTGCTGTCGGTTCATGATCCATTGCTCTCATCGCATAAACAGAATCACCTTTTGACATTGTATCCTTTACAACACTATCCCATTTCGACTCCGAAAAATCCAGACAATCTAATGTAGAAAGATCATACATTAATCCGCTCTGAATTGCTGATGTCAGGGCACTTCCCTGATATAGTGTAAATACATAATTTTCATCTCCACCAGTCGTTGCATAGTTTACATAATCTTCCGGTGAATCTCCCCATGAGGTAACTGCCTGCTGTTTAATTGTAAAATTGTATGTTTCCTGAATCCAATCCAAGTATTCCTGATGTGCCTCATCATATGCACTGGAAGCTTCCTCTTCCTCTCCTGAACTGAACCAGTCAGCAATAATGATTTCCATTCCACCAAGATCATATGGGTTACCAGATTCATCTGTAAGTACAGTATACTGTCCTACTTCTTCTGTTTCTGCCTCATCAGCAGCTTCTGTGCTTTCTCCAACTGTTTCCTGTGCACTGGAACCAGCATTATCGGATGCTGCATCCGATGATCCACAGCCAGCCACGCCAACTACCATTGTTGCTGTTAACAACACAGACAATACACGACTTCTTTTCTTCATTTTGTTTTCCTCCTTTAATATAACTTCTCCTTATATTGTCTCTATATAAACTCACAGCCAATATTTCCTATCTACCGATTTTTTCAGGAAATACTTTGCCATAAAGCTATATACTACATCTTAATACCTGTACTGCTTAGGCTTTCTACAAATCCTTTCTGTGCAAACAGATAAAGGACTAACAGCGGTAAAATTACCATCAATGTGCCAGTCGAAACAATGCACTGTGTATATCCAACAGATGCTCCGGTTGCCTGATGCATGGTATACATCAGATAATGGCTTAATTTTTCACCAATCTGTGTCAACTGAATTGATAGCAACTTAATATTTCCGAGGAACATTTTACTGTAAAGTCCATCTGTCCACTGCCATACAAAGGCAAATAGGAAACAGGATGTCAAAATCGGCTTTGCATCCGGAAGCATAATCTGGAAAAAGGTTCTTAATGTTCCGCATCCATCCACATAGGCTGCCTCCTCAATATCCTTCGGAATATTTCTGAAAAACTGACGGATCATGTATATATATAATCCATTCTTTAACCCCATACATCCGGCACTCATCAAATAATACGGAATTGCAGATCCTCTTAAATTCAAAGTACTTCCGGTCAGCGCCTTAAAAATACCAAGAATATCAAAAAAGCGGAAATGCAGATACAATGATGTTGATATTGTCTGCGGTGGAATAATAATAACCAGCATTACACAGGCAAACCAGAACTTCTTAAGTGGAAATTCAAATCTCGCAAACCCATATCCCACAATCGTACAAACACCTATCTGAAGTATCGCAATCGTAAACGATACCAAAAGTGTATTTCTCAATGTACTCCAATACTCCATAAACTGATTTGCCAACTGATAATTTGCAGTTGTAAAATGCTCCGGTATAGAAATAACCATTGCATTATACAAATCCTCTTCTGCCATAAAACTGACAGATATCTTATTTAGAATCGGCTGAAGAATCATAAAGCACATTCCAAACAATAAAATTGCCCGAATCATACTTATCGCTATGCTTTTTGCCCGCTTTTTCAAAAGAAGACCATTCGATTTTTTATTTCTTTCCCAAAAGCTTTCTTTCTTTTTTATTGCCACTTCTTTAGTCATAGTAATAAACCCCCTTCGATATAATCAGTGAGCTTATACCTATAATGGCAATTACTATCAGGAAATAGCTCCAGGCCATTGCAGAGGCAAACCCGTAATTTAAATCAACGATCATTGTATCACTGATCTTTTCCATAACCTCATTGTCTGACCTCATACAGAAATCAACAATTGTGTAAATCCAGTTTACCAAAAACAGTGGACTTATCATCGGAAATGTAATCTTCCAAAGACTCTCCCATTTTGTACAACCATCAATATCAGCTGCTTCATACATACTTGTTGAAATCGTCTGAAGACCAGATAAGAAAATAATAATCTGTATGCCAGATGCAATTGCTACATCATATACGCCATCAACAATCTCAAATACAATATCAAATACTTCTCCGCCAATACCGCTGGTCATAAGAATCTTTTCAATGGCTCCGGTAATACTTGCGTTTCCCGTTGATTGCTGAATGGTATCCTGTATACCTGCCAAGAGTGAATTATCATATTCAATTCCAAGAATAACACCGGATGAAAGAATTACCGGAAGGAAAAAAATGGCACGAACCAATGCACGTCCTTTAAACTTTTGATTTAATATCAATGCAACAAAGAAACTGAATACCATAATTGCTAATGAATTATAAGTCATTCTGCCAATCTCTTCTGCCAGTAATCTGGTAAACTCCGTATCAACGGTAAATGCCCTGACATAATTTGAAATTCCTGCCAGAATCATATCAAAGCTTCCGGCACCGATTTCCACATTGCAAAAGCTCATATAAAGTGATTGAAAAAGCGGCTTCACCATAAATGCCAGAAATCCAATAATGAAAGGCAGTATGAATAGATATCCCGATATTGCATTTCTTCTTTGAAGACCTCTTAATTTCTTTCTTCTCTGCATAACCATTATCCTTTCTATTACTGAATTACCATATAATCTCTGGCTGGAAGTGTAATTCCACTTTTAATTTTGTAATCTGTACTGCTATAATTTACATACACCTTTGTTCCGTCTTCATATGCTGTAAGGGTAATACCTTCATCAAGAACCTCATGATTTGTGATACGCTGCTTATAGGTTTTCCCAAGTTCTGCATCATATCTGCTATATATTTCCAGCATCTCATCTTTCCAGGAATCATAATTTGAGCCGAAATACTGTGTATAATATGTATTTTGCAATTCTGTGGATTCTGCATCCATGAAAACAAAGTATAAACCTGCTCCATATTCTGCAGCTTTCAATAATTCTTCCTGATAATCTCCGGAAAGATTCAGCGCTTTTCCTGTATAATTTACATATCCATGAATTGCAATCTGATAAAATGGTACCGTCTCATCAATGATTGTATAATTAGAACCTTTCAAATCCATATTGGTAATAAAATCTGTAGTCCCAAGTACATAATCATTTCCCATATTTGTCATAACTGAAAGACCCGATGCTTTTATGTTTTCAAGTTCCTCCAACTGCATATTAAGAGCAGTTTGACGTGTTACCAGTTCTTTCTGATTATAGTCAGCAGATAATTGATAGCCTGTATCCCTGAACGAAACTCCCTGCGCGCCATAGGCAGCTGCCGCATCTGAAAGATTCTGCATCATTTCAGTAACCAACGTCGGTTTTAACAGATAATACGGATCTTTCCAATCCTGTTCTCCATAATATACGGTATCGTACTCCAGCAGTTCTACTTTTTCCTTACTTACCAGACGTGCGGCATCCCTGAATACTAAAAACCCATCTGATACACCGCTGTCATTTGCGTAATTCGTCACACCATCAAGATAAATATCTATATCATTTTCTTCCGCATAAGAAAGCAATGACTTTATATCCTTTTTACTTCCCAGATCAGAAATAAGGTCCACATCCTTTAAGATTTTCTGGTTTATTCCTCCGTTCATCCAACCGCTCATTTTCACAGACAAATTTGACACACCACTTTCTTTTATTTCCTGTAACATCTTTTGTGTCTCCTCATATGTCGTGAGAGCTAACGGCCTTGAAACCGGTACACCCAGTATTTGTTCTACCTTATCCACTGCGCCTATCACTTCTACAGCAACAGGTACAGTTTCATCTGTATTTTTGTCAAATGCTTCCCCATATTTTTCGCCCAGATAGTCATGATAAGCATTCGCCATATCGACATAGTTTCCGGTATCTACAAATCGAAAACGCTCTACCAGATTTTCATCCGGAATCTGCTGTTCATACATGAACATTTCACCATTATATTTATCCGCTACATCACATTGTTCTCTGTGTAATATCGTAAAGTTTGCATTCACATAATTATAGCTGTTTGTTCTTCCACTGATATCAGCTGAAACAGACGCATAAGATGCACCATCCTCTAAGATGCAAAGGTAAGAAGCATCTCCCTTTGCAATACCATATGCTCCATAATATGCTCTTGTCTCATGAACCAGATAATCTCTGCCCTGTGCCATATCCCAGCCATAAACGTTCGAATAATAACTGTTCTGTGCAAGTTTTCCATTATTAAACCGGATGATTGATCCACCACCTTCCGGCACCAGCATATAGCCATCTTCCTCTGTCCCGCCTGCCCCAAAATATGGTAATATTGTCAGACTAATAATCGGATACTCGTCTTTATACTCAATTTCTGACATTGGAACCGTTACTACCAGGTCATCTCCTTCCAACCGATATTCTATGCTGACATTGAAAACCGGTTTATCAGATTCACCACTCTGTGCATACAATTCTTTATCTACTGCATATTCTTCATCGGTATATCCGGCTTCACTGAAAAATTCTTCCAGTTTCTTCTTCAGATTATCCTTCACGCCATCACGCAATACATAAATAACCTTTTCTTCAAGAATTGGATATTGTTCCAGTAAAGCTTCCTTATCGTCCTTTTTCCCAAGATTATTAATATCATATTTTTTATAATAATCCTTTACCATGGAGGCATCTCCTTTGCTCATATTTCCAAGCAATTCCTCCATTCGTTCTTCTTCTGCAACCAAAGGAATGATATATTCTTTTTCTACTTCTCCAATAGAGTAATCTACTTTAATACTGTTCTCTGTTGCCTCAATATTGAAAATTTTTGATGAAATACTGTATTTATAGTTGTTATATAAGGTATCTACACCATTTACAACGCTATAGGTTAAAAGCAATGTTGATTTCAAATTTTCAATATCACTCTTAAGTGCAACTGTATCCTCATCCGCATCCTGTGGATTGGAATACCATATTGCCCCAGTTGATTTTTTTGTCACTGTAAACTGTGTTGTTTCCGGATCCATAACCATCTTCAGATTTTCGTTTTCCAGTACAATATCCGATGAATTTCCTTCATAGGTGTTAACCTTAACAATTTCCTCAGGGGTTTCTTCTTCTTTCCAAAATGCGATAATCAATATTCCGATCACAATCAAGAGCAGAATCAGAACAGGTCCCAGAAGACTTTTCGTCTTTTCTTTCAGGACATTTTTTAACTTTTCTGTCCTTACTGATTTGTCTTTACTCATACCTTCTACCTCCACCCTTTTACATTCGGAACATAATTTCTTTTACAATGGAAACAAAATATGCAACACCCTGACTGATCATTGAAAAGAATAACAACAAAATGAATACCATAATCAGCATTGCAAATCCGGAAGCAACCATGAAAAGAAGTGTCTTGCTCAAACTGTATTCATGAATTTCCATCATGGCACAGATAATCAAGATAGCTGCCCATACAATTGAAAAGGTGCATGCGAAGGTATAAAATGCTCCTTCTTCTTCCGTTACCAGATTGCTGAATAAAATCATCGGAATCTGAATCAGTGGATAAGGAGTCAGTGCATATGCCGTCCCCATATAAATCTGGTAAAGTCTTCCTTTCCCATCAAATAATGTGGTCAATCCCCAGTTACCTACACAAAACAATGCCAGCGGAAATAAAACACTTGCAATATATAGGAAAATATTGATTTCTTCCCAATAAACCTGCATAAATACAAAGCTCGTATATTGAAGTTTCATAATCCTTGCCAGTACCGTCAACAGAACAATCGTATTAGCAGCTGCAATGGAACCACGTTTTTCATGTGTCAAATCCCAGAAGCCATCCAATGGATGGGTGATGACATACAATGCATATCTTAATGTTTCCAAATAATGAGTGTATGTTTCTTTTTTCTTTAACGAAGCTAACATGCCTGCCTCCATTCCTATGTTCTATCATTAAATATGTCTGCCGTATCAATTTCCCACTTGATTTTCTTGATTTTTCCAACAATCATTGGAAGAATAAACACCAGGAATATCAATAAGAAAATCAGTCCGATATGCTCTTCCACCCACATCTTTCGATACTGTTTAAATGCTTTGGAATAATTTGTCGTATCCCATTTCAACTTAAAATACTTCATTGCTTCATGGTATTCGCCTTGCCGCATCAATGCTCTTCCGATACCTATGTATGCCTGGTCGTAATTTCCATTCATTGCCATTACTTTTCGCCAGGTTTCACCAGAAGCTTCGTAGTCACCGGCATCATACTCTGCAATTGCCTGATAAATCAGATTTCCATACTCCGTCGGTGTAAATACTGTAATACTCGCATTCTGTGCATCCAGCACAAGCAAATCATTTCCCATATGATCTATTGCACTCGGCAGTTTAAAGTATCCATCCATATTTCCATTTCCGCCAAACGCAAAAAGCATATTTCCCTGTGTGTCATAACCGAAAATATGTCCCCGGACTTTATCAACTGCAAAATAAATACCACTGTCCAGTGCTGTAATATCTGTTATTAAAGACGGACCTTTATATCCACCGGCATTTCCCCAATAAACATCACCAATGACATTGAAGTTGCCATTTTCGATCAGAATATTATTGCCAAGCATATTCATTCTTCGAATTGGTTCATCCTCACCACTATCTACACCCTGTTCACTGACATTTGTTGTACATGCAAAAATAAAACCCTCGCTGTCGCGATACAGATTGTCATACTCTGTCGGAACGAATGCTTCCAGAGCACTTCTCTGTGCCTTTGTAGCCAGTTTCTTCCATATATAATCTGTCCAATCATACGTAACAGGACTTGCTCCATAAAATCCTGTAAAGGAACCATCCGCTTCATATTTGATCATTCCTTTGTTAACATTATCTGCTATGCAAAATACTCTTCCAACATCGTCTACCTCAAGCTTATCCGGCAGAAAATCTGTTGACTGATCAAAAGTCGAATCTATCGGTTTTGTGAATTCCATTATATAATTCAAATTCTTATCAAGTTTTAAAATACGGTGATTTCCCTTATCACAGATATAAAGTTCTCCCTCATCTGTAACACAGATATCTGTTGGTCCGGAAAGTGTCTTTACATCCGTATCTCCCTTTATTGAATCAATAATTCTGACAACTTCAAAATTTTCGGTATCAGTCCTTTCTAATTGCACAATTCGATTATTTCCGGTATCACAGATATAAACAGAATTGTCCTTTACATACATCCCTTCTGCAGAGCTGAAGCTTTTATCCAATCCCAGTTCTACAGATGTATACACACCAATTGTTCTATAAGCATCCGGTGAATACGAAATATCTCCCCAATAATCATAATTATAGGTATATCCCTTTTCCGATCCGTCATCTGCCCATACATCCACAGCCATCCCAGCAAGAATACAGATACCAAGCATTACTGCTGCAAGACTTTTCCATCTCCTCTTCATTATTCATTTCCTCCTAATCCTTCAGACCTGAACTTGCCATTGTTTCAAGGATCTGGCTTTCAGACAGAATAAAAATCATAATAGGAACAATCATAACAATTACCGTTACGGCTGCCGCCTGACCTGTCCTTGCAATTCCTCCGCTTTGAATCTGCTGAAGTGCATAAACAAGTGTCTTTTTCTCTTCCGAATAAATAAATGTTGCAGCCTTGTTATTCCACAGATTTTGAACCGAAAAAATAATCAATGTCAGCCATGCAGGCTTTACATTTGGCATAACAATATTAATAAATATTCTCCACTGACTTGCCCCGTCAATTTTGGCCGCTTCTACTAAAGACATTGGAATTCCTTCCATAAACTGCTTCATCAAGAATAACCCCATGGGTGCAGCAAAAGCCGGTATAATAATAGCCCAATATGTATCAATCCACCCCAGCTTACTGATAATCAAATAGTTTGGGATTGCCGTTACATAACCATTAAACATCAGGGCTGTAACAACAATATTAAAAAATAATTTTGAACCTGGAAAATCATATTTTGCTAATACAAAAGCTCCCATCGACGCAATGATCAGATGCCCAAAGGTTCCCACAACCGTGATAAATACTGTATTAAAGATATATCTGGAGAATGTCACCCACGATTTTCCCATTGTTACAAACAAATCCTGAAAGTTATCCAACGTAGGATTCTGTGCAAATACCCTTGGTGGGAACAGGAACAATTCATCCAGCGGCTTTAGTGAACTGCTGATTGCAAAAACAAGCGGAAATGCCATTGCCGCTGCAATCAATGCAAGTGCCAGATAGATAAAAAAATCTCCTACAATTGACCGATTCGGTTTTCTACGTTTTATTAATTTCTTTTTATATGGTTTCTCAATTACTTTTTCTTTTCTTCTTTTATTCATATCAGGTTCCTACTCTTCCCAACAGTTTCTGGATTGCCTTGTTACATAAAATCATTATTAAAAACAACATAGTGGCAATCGCCGATGCATACCCCATCTCAAATCTTGAAAAACCATAGTCAAACAAGTGTGTTACCACTGTCCGGGCTGCATAATCGGTACTTGGATAACCACATAATGCCATCGTAACATCACAGACACCAAATGCCTGTGTGATGGACATGACAGCGCCAAACATCAGCATAGGTTTCATATTAGGAAGTGTAATATACCATAGCTCCTGCCATCGGTTCTTTACTCCATCCATATATCCAGCTTCAAACTGAGAACGATCTACCCCTTGCAGACCAGCTACAAATGACAGGAATCCTGTTCCAAGGCTCATCCATAAAATTACGATCATGCACACCGGAAGCATGTAATCCGGATTTGTCAGCCATAAAATCGGAGCATCAATAATTCCCAGATTCATCAGAAATGCATTTACATAACCATACGCATCACCACGGAAGAAAATAGAAAAAATTACATACACGTTTCCTGCAATTGATGGTGCATAGAAAATAATGACTGCAATTGTTCGAATCCATCTTGGCAGTTCATTAATAAGCCATGCAAACAAAAAGGATGCAATATAGCCAAGCGGCCCGGTAATCACAGCAATCAAAAAGGTATTTTTGATTGCTGTAAGGAAAATATCATCCTGCAGTATTAAGTTAATATAGTTCTGTAAGCCGATAAATTTAGGCGGTTCCAGAATATTGTAATATGTAAAACTTAAACAGATAGATGAACAAACCGGTAAAATATAAAAAACTGCAAATAAAATCGCATACGGTGCCAGAAACAGGTAACTCGACTTGTTCTGTTTCATTTTTTTCCAGGTAATCTTCATCTCATGTCGGCGCAGTATAAAATATTTTTTCAAATATTCCTTCATTCTAATCCCCCTTAATCAACCGGCAGTCCGAACTCTGTCCGCTTTTTAATCAGTTCTTCATCAATCGTAATTGCATAGTCTAAAACAGTCTCTCTTGGGTCTTCTTTTTCATTAATCACTTTTCGAACCGCATTAATGATATGACGTCCGGTATAATAACCACCTGCAACTTCTCTGAAACCTACTGTTGACTTCCACTGTTCTTCCAGAATTTCCACATCATCTGCACTCCATGCCAGCTGGCTGAATGCCTCTGTATTTGCTGTTGCATATCTTGCTGAAGATCCAAGCAGCGCCTCCAATTCACGTCCAAAACGAACCTGCGTATCTGTTTTTGCCCACCATTTCATAAACTCCCAGGAAAGCTGCTTCTTTTCCTCATCTTCAGAACGAATCATCATGCTACACGTTCCTGTAGAATATACAGAGCGATCCATTGTTTCGTTTCCGGAATCATCTGTCCTTACCGTCCCAGGAATCAGTGTAAAATCCCACAATCCCCGGATTTCCGGTGCTGATACAACCAATGTATTATATGTACTGTATGCAGCGATTCCAATCGGCATCTGTCCGGAACGGAATCGGCTGACAAAGTCATACTCTGTTGGCATTCCATAATCTGTAAAAAAGCTTGTATATTGTGCAAATGCATTCACACCCGCTTCATTATCAATAATTGTCTGCTTTGCATCCTCGTCATATACATCTGTACCGTTCTGATATAGTAATGTATAATATAACGACAAATCCGGAAGCGTTGTACTTGTCGGTGACGGAATTCCGATTTCCATGTTATTTCCCTGAATAGTAGGAAGTAGATTTATTACCTCATCCCAAGTCTGTGGAACCTCTATCTCCAGCTCTTCCAGAATATCTTTTCGATAAAACATTACATTATAAGTCTGAGTTTCTGGAATTGCATAAAGTCCTCCATCATATTCGTACGCGCGATATGCACTTTCATAAAAAACCTTCAAAACGTCTTCATAATCTTCAAATTGTGTCAAATCTTCTGCTGCATTTCTAAGTGCATAATTTACCGGTTGGTCTGCACCAACAGACAATACAACATCCGGCCCTTGTCCTGCCACAACTGCATTTAGCAATGCACTGGCATCAACAATTTCCACGTTTACCTTTATTCCCGTTTCAGGGGTAAAAGTATCATCTACCATAGTTTTTAGAATGGTTCCCTGATCCCGTCCAGTTACAATCCATACCCGTACGACCTCATTGTCATCCTCGTCGTATACATCTCCTACCGCATCGTAATCCACGACAAACGAAGCTGCAAAGGATTTGATTTCATGCCATGCCTTTGCCCAGCCACTCGCCCGGTCTTCAGGAACTTCACTTCCTTTACTGCTCACAACAATATAGTCAATGTCGAGTTTTGTTTCACTCATATTTAAAATTGCTGTTCCCAAAGATGTAATATTTTCTTTAAAAGTTGTAAATTCCACCGTAATCTTATCCGGTCTTTCCACAAAACGTTCCAACTGTTGTGCAAGTGTTTGTGCTACCGCAATCTTCTCTGCTTTCTGCCCGGTATAAGCAACCACATCATCAATAATCTTATAAAGCCGTTTAGACTCCAGATCCATTGCTTCAATTACTTCCGGATATACCTGGTCCAGATTATAATCACGATAATCATCCGGATCAGCTCCTGTATATACCAGAATTTTTCGATAAATCTGGTTCAGACGATAAGTTGAATCCTCCAATTCTTCCAAAATTGTCCCCATATCGCCCAATGTTGCTTCCAATCGAATTTTATGTTTTCCCTTTTCCAGATAAAAATCATATGGTGTTCCTTCCTCATCTGACAGAGTCATTAAATTCCAGTCATTATCATAATCAAATGAAATAACCGAAACCTCTTCAAATGGGATTTCTCCGTCAATATAAAGGCTTCTGCTGGACACACTGCCCCTTGCATAATTTTGTCTACCTTTTATTGTCAGATTATAATATCCGTCTTCCGGAACCTCGACTTCCCATTCAATCCATTGTCCTGCCGAGTTCCATGCCTCTCCGCCTGTATAATTAAGTACGGTAGTTGTCACACTATTTGGCACAGTCGTTGGAGAAGACCTGTCATATTTCGCATAAAGGGATGGTTCAGAACGTAAGGTTGCATCTTCTCCCTGAATTGTCTGAATAAAGTTTTCAGGTTGTTCTCCTTCTTTTGTATTCTTCTGGCAATACGTTTCATAAGTATCCTGCTCTTCCACCGGCGTAAGTTCCAATTTGCTGATTATCATTGGCTCATTTACAGCTTCCAATGTAATGGTATTTTCACCTTTTTCGAAATAAAATTGATACGGTTCTGTTTCATATCCCATATCATCTCTGCAATATGCCGACTGCCATTCATAAGTCTCCACCTGAGTCGGTCTGATTTCATTTCCCTGGTTATCTGTTTTGACTTCGCCACCATCTGTCCAGAATCTTCCAAACATCAAATTCGCAGCATCTTCAAAAGGCTCTTCACCATTTATATATAGGCTTCTTTCTATTGCTACTCCTCTGGATTCCACTGTCATATACTCAAGATATATTTGATAAAATCCTGCCTCCGGAACTTCAATTTTCCAGGTAACAGTAGATTCATCTTCTGTATAGAGAACATCTTTCTTTCCCGAATATTCTTTCTGGACTGTCACGCCCTTTCCCGTGTCATATTCGCAAACATCAACCGATACCCTGGCGTCCGGGAACATTGCACCTGCATGAATATCAAGATATTCCGAATAGGTTCCTTCTCTATTCAATCCTTCTACTTCTGCTGTCAGATCAACTCCTTCATATTTATCTGCATAATTGCTGTTTTCCGACGTCCTGCTCATAATAAAACATAAAACACAGATTATAAGAATCGCTCCAACTATCAGTAATATTTTCTTAACGTTTTTTTTCATAATGCCTCCATCAAACATCTACTGTTTCTAACATATGGAATGCAGAAACCTTACCCCCAATGTTTTTCTTAATCACTACATGATTATCATAATGTTTTCATTACACAAACGCTTATCACTTATTGCTCGTTGTTCTTCACATATTGCCCAATTTCTCCAGTAAAAATCTTTCTTTTTAAGCAATATTTACTTTTCTTTCTATATGTGCTACCTTTATTTATATGTTTTTATCTATATTTTTGCCTATTTTTCCATCTTTTTTCTCAAGGCTTTAGTAAATTAGCGCCTGCTCATTAACTAAAAAGCACAGATAAATAGTGGATTTTATATAGGGTTTGCGCTATAATAAATGCATATGTAAATTAGCATTCAGACAAAAAACTTTGCATTTTGGAGGCACAAAGCTCATGTATATTCCTGAAAAACGTAAAAATCGTCAAATTACACTGTTCGACTTCAACCAGTCATGTGGCATGGAGCTCGATCCTATTAATGAGTGGATCAAGCTGGCTCATGCCATTCCATGGAGCAAAATGGAAGCAAAATATGTGGCAATGTTCCCTTCCAAGACAGGTCGTCCGGCGACTCCGTTTAGAATGGCTCTTGGTGTATTGATCATTCAGAAGCGCAAGAAACTTTCTGACAGAGATGTCATAAAAGAGATTCAGGAAAACCCATATCTGCAGTACTTCCTTGGAATGGAGAAATTCAGTCATCAAGCACCAATAAAGCCTTCTGTCATTGTCAGTTTTCGCAAGCGTCTGACTGCTGACTACCTGATGGAAGTAAACGAGTACATCCTTGAAATCAGTGGCGTTACAAAAGAGCATGAACCCAAGAACGAAAGCAAAAATGCAAAGGCTGCCAATACACGCTCAGATGACATTGAAAATCTTGGGACAGCGATTCTTGATGCCACCTGCTCTCCATCCAACATAAGATATCCACAAGATTTTTCTCTTCTCAATGAAGCACGTGAGAAGCTTGAGGATATGATTGACTATTTTCACAAGAACTATCATCCATGGGATAAGCCCCGCACCTACCGCAGGATAGCCAGAAAAGAGTATCTTGCACTTGCAAAGTCCAAAAAGCGTACAGAAAAGAAAATACGTGCAACAATCAGGAAGCAGCTTGGCTATGTCAAGCGTGATTTAGAGTACCTGGAAGACTATATGGAAGCGGGCTATGCGCTGCCTTCAAAGCACATAGACTACTACCTTACCATCCAGAAGCTCTACGAACAGCAGAAATACATGTATGAGAATAAAACCCATAGTGTGGAGGATCGTATTGTCAGCATCAGCCAGCCCTATCTGCGTCCGATTGTCCGGGGAAAAGCCAAGTCACCAGTGGAATTTGGCGCAAAATATGATGTCAGCATAGATGAAAAAGGACATGCAAGACTGGAAAAGCTGTCCTTTGATGCATACAATGAGAATACCATTTTTGTAGATGCCATGAACCGTTATAAGGAGCGTACAGGGCATTATCCCAAACGTGTTCTGGTAGATCAGATCTATAGAACACGCGACAACCGTAATTTCTGCAAAGACCATAACATTACAATGTCTGGTCCGAAGCTTGGACGTCCTTCAAAGGATAAGAAAAGTACCAAAGAGGAATACCAGGATAACACTGACAGAATAGAAGTTGAAAGATTTTTCAGCACTGAAAAACGCTGCAATGGAGCAGGTCTTATCATGACAAAACTTGAGGAGACCACGCTGTCCTCTATTGCAATGTCAGTACTGGTAACGAATCTCTTTGCTGTAGATCTTACCGGTATTTTTTTGCTCTTTTTTTCAGACAACATATCAAGCGAAAAAACAGAGCATTATATCATTATAGATGATGTTGTTTAAGCTCATTGGAACATGCTTCAGTTAAAGTTGTCGTATGGAACCGAAAAAATAAGTTGCTTAATGAGCAGACACTAAATTAGTCCTAAAAAGAAGGCAATAAATGAGCAGTTAAAATCTTCACTTTTGAATAGAGGGGGTTGCCATGGCTGATAAACAAATAAAAGAAAACTATCTGGATTTTTACCTTCAAAACAGCGACTGGGAGGGACGCACCGTTGTAGATTCCTTTGAAACGATCTCTTTCCAGAAGGATTCGACAATCCGCATCTGGTATAATGAGCAAAACCAGAACTATGATACCCATTGGCATAACGCTATTGAGATTATCCTGCCCGTAGAAAACCACTATGATGTAGAGGCGTCCGGTCAAGCCTATCATATCCTGCCAAGTGAGATACTTATCATTCCATCCGGTGAAATGCATGCACTATATGCACCTGAATCTGGGAAACGCTTTATCTTCTTATTTGATGTATCAAGTATTGCCCAGATGAAGGGATATACCAGTATCCAATCACTGATGACAAGTTGCCTGCATATTACAAAGACTACTTATCCACAGATTTATAACGATGTTTACCAGTTGCTCGTCCAGATGAGAAATGAATATTTTAGTTCCAATGAATTTCGTGAACTTGCAATCTATTCCCATTTGATCAATCTGTTTGTCTCTATCGGCAGAAACCGAATTAATAATGTTGATTTATTTCCAAATACCAGGAGTCACAAGCAAAAAGAATATTTGCAAAAGTTTAATGAAGTTTTAGACTATATTGATTCTCACTATACAGAAGAATTGACCTTAGATAATATTGCTGATTTCAGCGGCTTTTCAAAATACCACTTTACCAGACTTTTCAAGCAATATACAGATTCTACTTTTTATGATTACTTAATTTACCGTAGAATAAAAGCTGCAGAAGAACTACTGGCAAACCCGGAGCTGTCTATTACTGAAATTGCGTTGCAGTCCGGATTCTCCAGTATTTCCACTTTTAACCGCATTTTTAAGCAAAAAAAGGGATGTACGCCAAGTGAATACCGTTCTTTGTATTCCATGAATCGTCATTTATAAAATTCTACATATTTTTCATAACTGCATGCCAAAAGCAGTATATGTCTTTCTATGATTCATCTGGGCAGCTATATTCACCGTCCCAGAAAACTGCTTCTCCACCAGTTTTGATTGTAGAATATAAAAACATTCCATAACGACACCCCATAAAATGATCCAGCTTAAAAAACAACTTCTGTTCTCCTGCCTTAATCCATCTCCGGTTTCTACGATAATAAAACTCTGCGACATCACGTCCCGCTGTAAAATCTCCCTTTACTTTAAATTCAGCGCAGTTTCCATCAAATGGGGCCCGGAACACTTCTGTTCCCGGCATATAGTCTACAGTAACGTCGCGTAAAGAAGTATCCTGCATTTTTCTACTGTGCATTACAATAAAATATCTTCCCATTTCCTTGGTAATTCCAATCCAGCCATAACACCCTTGTAATGCACATAATCCTGCAAAATCGCCATTGTGTATTTCGGATGCATCAATTCTTACCTTAAAGGAACTGGATGGGAACATCATTCGTTGTGTCAGCGTATTAACTGCCTGTATGACATTAACACAGATTTTGCCGGTCTTAATTGCCAGACCTCCATCTTCCGTTCTTCTCCACAGGCTCTGATCCGGCTCGTGGTTCCACTGCCATAACGGATGGATCTTTGCTTTTTCACTCTCCTTATCAAAAATATCCGATGTAAATAATGATTTATACTGATAATCCGGTCTTATGCTTGCCACCTCAATCTTCTTTGGCATCTTCCCATTATCTCCAAATACAGGCAGCTTTTTTCCTTCCGGACTGTCCGGATCCTGTTTCCATGTTACCGGTATTAGCACAGGCATCCGTCCCGCAGCCCCGTGATCCTGAAACATTACGGAATACCACTCTCCTTCTGGCGTCTCTACGATTCCTCCCTGTGCAATTCCTTTTGGAATCCCCTGATGTAGATACCCGTTATCATCTTCGAAAATATCACCACCAATAAATTCATTTGTCAGATGATCCGTATAAAAGCAGGCCTGGGTTCTTCTCCCCTTTCCACGCTTTGGCCAATGTATCAGAAACAGATAGTATCTGCCATTAATTTTATAAAAATGAGAGCCCTCATAACCAAGATAGACATCTCCTTTCTCTTCTATTATCACTCGATCCAATCCACCTTGTTTCGGTGCAGTAAGTTCCTCGTTGAGTTCCGTCAGATGAATCCGATCCATTCCCCATACAATATAAGTTCTTCCGTCATCATCAAACAAAAGAGAATTATGATGATACACACCTTCCACATAATGTTTTTCCCATGGTCCGGTTATCTCATCTGCGGAAAACAGATACGTTTTTCCAACATCATAGGCAGAAAAGCACACATAAAATTTATTCTTATGATATCTAAGGCTTGCTGCCCACATCCCTTTTCCATAGATGCTCTGCTCTCCCTGAAGGCGTTGTGCATCTGTACTTTCAAGTCTGTCAAAAACATAAGATGCAAATTCCCAATGTATGAGATCATATGATCGTAAAATAATTCCTCCCGGGAAAAAATGCATTGTCGTACAAATCATATAGTAAGTATCTTCCACCCTTATTACATCCGGATCAGGGAAATCTGCCTTTATAATAGGATTAATCTGTTCCATATAAACCTCCGCGTTTTCCTATTCCATTTTTATCCACAACTAATACTGTTTCAATTTTTTTATATTTTTCTACCAAATCCCTATCCTCTGTCAAATCCAACATAGGCACACCATCAATATCAAAATGCACTCTTCGAATTCCACTGCTTCGTGCGCCATCCACTCCCTGTCTCGCATGATAGGTGTTCCAAACGATACCATCTTCATCTGTTACATAGGCATTGTGTCCTGTTCCAAATTCTCCCTCTACACTCCGTGATGTTAGTATCGGATAATTTGTTTTTATCCAGTTTTCTCTTACTAGCAAGTCTTTCCCTTTTTCTATATGAAGAAGTCCAACAACATAAGAAGTATCTACAGCCGCACTGGAAAATGTCAGATATAAAGTATTCTCTGATTTCAATGCATATGGTCCTTCATCTACAAATGTATGGTTATTTGCCCATCCATACTCTGGTTTCGAAAGAATAACCGGATCACTTAATAATTTCCATGGTTCTTTTGGATTTAACTTTGCAATATACAGCCAGGCTCCTAAATCTTTCGGTAAAAATTGGCGCTGTGACCAGACTGCATAATATTCTCCCTGCCACTCAAAGCAGGTCATATCCAGTGTGATTTCTTTTCCGTCTTCACACAACTTACTTCCGTCTTTTTTTACAACTCGCCTTGGTCTAGACCAGTCTTCCTTATTTGTAGGATTTCCACCTTCTTTTAACTGCATCACATGACTTTCTTCACAATAAAATTCTCCCGTCGTAGCAGCATGAAAAATATAAAGTGTTCCATCTATCTCATGAAATTCCGGTGCCCATAAAAGCCCTCCGATTTCCGGATATGTTTCGCAGTCAAGAATCAGTTTTTCCTCTGCAGTAAGAAGTTCCGGTATAGTATCTGCTTCCCTGATATATAAAGTTCTGTTTCCGTCTGCATCATTTGTAGCTATGAAATAATATTTTCCATTCCATCTTCCAATACATGGATCCGCACGATTTTCTGCGATCGGGAACAGATAATTATCCTGATGTACCTTTCCTTGGATTCTGTACCTTCCTTCCTCACGAAAAATATCATCTGAAAATTCCCAATCTACTCTTTTCTGAACAAAGGTGCCATCACTATAACTTACCATTGCAAGAAACTGATTTAATTCTGACCTACTCGAAGCAATTACCTGTTTTGGAAACGACATCCCTGTATTCATCGGTGTCAAAAGTTTCTTTTCTAGCCTTTCTGCAAGATTTTCCGGTATTTCAATCATATTGTGGAACACAGCCCCTTCTATTTCTGCATTCTTCGGTAATATCACACTCTTCTGAAGTGTCTCTTCTGTCATCATTACCACCGAATCCAAATCTCTTTTCCGAATATCCGATGTCTGCCCCACACTACAAATTCCATCCCTGTTTTTCCATCTCACGATATAGCATTCTTCCTCAAACTCACAGATAACTTCTTCCACATACTGCTCCTCTAAGTGAAATAATCCTAACTCCTCATATTCTAGAAAGTCCTTCGTAAAAAACAATACCACGCATCCTCTGCTCTCCTCATCATCCTCACCATCTGCCTTGGTGCGGACTGCTACAACTCCATAACCTTCCTCTTTCAGTTGAAAAATAAAAGGATTTTTGATACTTTTCGGATTAAGAGAACCATCTTCATTTTCTGTGGCTTTCACAAATAACACACCTGAATTGTGGTTTAAAGCCTGAAACTTTTCTCCGTCATCACTGATTGCAAGATGCATACTATAAGCAAGTCTCGCATCATACAGTATTGAACTTACCGGCTTTCTTGTATAATTTAATAAATAAAACATCTCCTTTTCCCCCCACACTAAACTTATCTTATTTCATTTTTCTCTCAAAATCAGAGTTGATTTTCACATATCTTTCCATATTTACAGTATAAAAAAAACTGGTTTTCTTAACTACCCAGTTTTTGCTTACATTTTCTCATTTTTTGCTATTTGACTGCATATCTTGAGGGTGAAGAACCTGTATATTCCTTAAATACTCTCGAAAAATAGAATGAATCATTAAATCCGCAGGAAGCCGCCGTATTTTTAACTGAGGTACCCATGCGAAGAAGCAATTTTGCCTGTTCTATCCGGTAATTCAATAAATACTGTTTAGGCGAAATACCTGTTTTACTTTTAAAAAGACGGTAAAGTGTCACCCTACTGATATTCAACATCTCACACAGCCTCTGTATATGAAATTCTGATTTGTGGTAATGATTTTTTATCAACAATACTGCCATTTCCATCCTTTTCTCATCTTCATCGCTCCTTCCTACACATTCAACAGGAAATATATCAAGGTAAACCCCAAGTATTGAAAGCAAAACTCCACAAGCTTCATTTCTTTGCTGATGGTAAATATCCATTTCTAACAGTTTTAGAAAGAGCGGCAAAATCTTTTCTTCCTGTTTCAAAGAACAAACCGGGTTTTTTTCTTCAAATTGTGTATGTTCCACCCAGTTTTCAACCTGATTTCCCAAGAAATCCACCCACATATACTCCCAAGGATTTTCTTCCTCCGGGTAATATTCAATAAGTGTATACGGTCTTGTCAGAAAACTCTCACCGGCTTTCACATGATATTTTCTATGATTTACTATGAGATATCCTGCGCCTTTCATTACATAATGAATAATAAAGCAAGAACGGATTCCCGGTCCCCATGCATGCATATCCTTACAATTTTGTCTCCCCATTCCTACTAGTTTTATTGACTGTTCTGAAAATAATTCTTCTTTCATAGCTCTTCCTTTCTGAAACAAAAATCCATGGTTTTGTAACGCAAATAAATGGATTATGTACATTTTTTCCATATATAATTAATTTACAATACATATATTGGGAGGTCAATTAAAATGGTAAAATTAACACCGCCAATGGGATGGAACTCATGGAATACCTTTGGCGAACACATCAACGAAACAATGATTAAGGAAACAGCCGATAGTATGGTTGAAAATGGTTTACTCGAATGTGGATATGAATATCTTGTCATTGACGACTGCTGGTCTTTAAGAGAAAGAGATAAAAATGGTCGTCTTGTCGCTGATCCGGAAAAATTTCCACATGGAATGAAGGCTGTCGCTGAATATGTACATCAGAAAGGTCTGAAATTTGGTATGTATTCCTGCGCCGGAAATCTAACCTGTGCAGGATATCCGGGAAGTTTTGAACACGAATTTATTGACGCTGCTACATTCGCAGAATGGGGTGTAGACTTTTTAAAATATGATTACTGCTATCACAGCAATATTATTCCGGGAGAATACTTGTACCGTCGCATGGGTCTTGCACTTGAAAACTGTGGAAGAGATATTCTATTTTCTGCATGCTCCTGGGGTGCAGACGAAACACATAAATGGATTAAAACTTCTGCTTCCTCTATGTGGCGCTCTACCGGTGATATTTTTGATACATGGGAATCTATTAAAGATTTAGCAAAACAGCAGCCTGCACTCTTCCCGTATAATGGTGTCGGTTGCTTTAACGATATGGACATGCTCGTAGTCGGCATGTACGGAAAAGGAAATGTCGGTCTCCAGGGATGTAATGATACTCAGTACCGGACACATTTTTCTCTCTGGTCATTTTTCGGTTCCCCATTAATGATTGGTTGCGATATTCGTGATATGACACCTGAAACAAAAAAAATTCTGACAAACAAGGAGCTAATTGCAATTAATCAGGACCCTGCATACAGACAGCCTTACCGATTAAACGGAATCTGGCAAAATGACAATATGCTTACCTATGCAAAAAATCTTGCAAACGGCGATATTGCTATTGGTCTTTTTAATTTAAATGAAGAAAAAGCAATGGCACGTTTTAATCTCGATGAAGTTTCTCTCCCTGAAAGCACCGGAAAAACCTTATCCATGACGGATATATGGACAGGTAAATCAGCAAATACGGTAAACGCAAACGTAATGTGGGAATTAGAACCTTATGACTGTGCCGTCTTTCGTGCAAAGGTGGTTGATTTACCTTGAGTTGCTGTATGAATTGCAAAAAAGAATTAACGCATAACGAAATCGGAGCTTATAAAAAATTTGTGAATCGCGGAAGTACTTCTTATCTTTGTATTTCCTGTCTTTCAAATCGGCTTGACATTCCGGAAAATTTTATACTACAAAAAATCGAACATTTTAAAAGCCAGGGTTGCACACTTTTTGTGTAACCCCGGCTCTTTTTATGTCTCCTAAATCTGTTCGTAAAACATCCACCCGTACTCTGCATAATTATCGCTCTTTGTTCCATTTGACGAAGCATACATTCCGATGGTACATCCGACAAAGCCACCTGCTACCTCTGTACTCAAGAAATGAATATCCACGTTACAAGCTACCATCACCTGCTCTCCGCAGACCTGATAACAAAAATCTGCTTTCTGTCCGCAAGCAACAATCTTTAGAATCATATCACCCTTTGGCACTTTACAGCTGGCAATGACATCATCTTTTCCCCCAACGCAAGAAATAACACGAACACTTTCCTGCTCTCCTTCAAGGTACTTTTCAAAGCGGATATGATATTCATTACTCTGCATAACTGCTATTCCCGCACATTCCTGCTCGTTGCCTGGTGTAAATCTCATCTGTACACCGGCCTGATAATCCTGATGTCTTTGGCGTAATGCAACATATGCAGGAGAAGCCTGTTCCTTTAATGTTACATTTTTTAATGCAAGCTTTAATACTCCCTTATTCTGGTCTAGTTCGTACATATCTGAATCAGGATTTCGAAGTGTCAAAAATGCCATATCCAGTTTATCCTGGGCAAAACTATAGATTGGACTTTTTGGTATCATCTGCATCTTTGGAAGTGAAATTTCAACCGTATCCTCTAGTTTACCAACCCCCCGATTTATAATTGGCCATCCATCTTCCCATTCCACTTTTGCAAGAAATGTTTCTCTTCCCATATTGGTATAACCTTCACATGGTCTTGATGCGAGCATCACAACATACCAATTTCCATTACAATCTTCCACTAAATCGCCATGTCCGACATAGATAATCGGATAGTCTTTTCCAAGATGTCTGTGTGTAATAATTGGATTCTTTGGATTCCCTTCAAATTCCGCAAAAATATCCTTACTTCTTGCAACAGAAATACAATGATCCGGTCCGGTTCCACCCTCCGCTATCATCAGATAATAATATCCGTCTTTCTTATAAAGATGTGGTCCTTCCGGCCAAATAACATTCTTTAGTGCACCCTTCCAGATTTTATGGCTGTCACCAACAAGTTTCATGGTCTTAAGGTCTAACTCCTGCGTCCAAACCTCCCAATCTCCGTTATATCTAACACCTTCTGTATTTGGTCTGGTTCCTACATAATAGCAGGTACCGTCTGTATCAAAAAATAAGCTTGGATCAATTCCCGGTGCATTTTCAATATAATGTGGTTCTGACCATGGACCTGCAGGATTTTCTGCAGTCACCAGGAAGTTTCCCCCATAGGATACATTTGTTGTAATCATATAAAAGGTTCCTTCATGATATCGAATCGTTGGCGCAAATATTCCCTGGGAATGTTCACATCCTGCCAATGGCAATTGTGAAGGTCTGTCTAGAATATTTCCAATCTGTTCCCAATGTGCCAAATCTGTACTGTGAAAAATCGGCACCCCAGGAAAATATGCAAATGTTGAACTCACAAGATAAAAATCTTCTCCTACCGCACAAATAGACGGATCCGGATAAAAACCGCTTAAAATCGGATTTACTGCTGTTGTCATTCTTATTCTCCTATATTTCTAAATTTTCATTATTTGTATATTCTTCCATATATCCCTTATAACATCATGTTTTTTTCTTCACCCTTTTCAAGGATTATCTTCATCGTTTTGTTTCTATAAATAATCCTTGTATGTAGCTTCTCATATGCATGTATCGTGCATTCCGTTAGCTTGTGTTCTTCCCATTTTAATGAAATCTCTGCATTTCCCTTTATACGCAGTCCTTTCACACTTCCCGTTGTCCATGCAACCGGCAATGCCGGAAGCAATATAATCCGTTCTGCTGTACTCTGCACTAACATTTCAGCAATAGCTGCTGTAACTCCGAAATTACCATCAATCTGGAATGGTGGATGTCTGTCAAAAAGATTCGGATAAATAGAGCTTGCAAGCATCTGTTCAATATTATGGTATGCAATTTCTCCATCCCACAGTTTTGCATAATGATTAATAATCCATGCCCTACTCCATCCTGTATGCCCACCACCATTTTTTAAACGTGTCTCTAGTGTTTTTCTTGCTGCTTCGGCAAGCTTTGGTGTATTATCCACCGTAATCTGTTCCGATGGATGCAATCCATATAAATGTGAAATATGCCTGTGTCCGGGTTCGCACTCCTCATACTCTTCCATCCACTCCATGATTCTTCCGTCGCTACCGATTCTTGTTGGTAACAGCTTTTGAAGCACATATTCCGCCTTCTCCAAAAAAGCTGAATTCGTTGCCTGTAAAATTTTTCCCGCTGCAAGGCACTGAGAAAATAAATCTCTTAAAATCTGATTATCCATGGTAGCACCATAGCTAACAGCTCCCATTTCTCCGTTCGGCAAACAATATGTATTTTCCGGTGACAGTGAAGGGCAAGTGACCAGATAGCCATCCTTTTCCACGAGAAAATCAATAAAAAACAATGCTGCCTCACACATAATCGGATAACTTCTTTCAAGAAATTCTCTATCCAATGTGTATTCATAATGTGTCCACAAATGAGTACAAAGCCAGGCTGCTCCCATTACCCAATAAGTTGCAGGATACCAGGTATCCTGAGGTGCAGTATCTCCATGAATATCTGTATTATGATGCGCCACGAACCCTCTGCAACCATACATTTTTTCTGCTGTCCTTCGTCCGTTTTCTACCATTCTTTCAAGCAAATCAAATAATGGCATATGACATTCGGAAAGATTGCAACTTTCCGCCAGCCAATAATTCATTTCTGTATTAATATTTATTGTATATTTTGATTCCCATGGCGGAGTAAAATCCTGATTCCAAATTCCCTGCAAAGTTGCCGGAAGTCCTCCCGGTCTACTGCAGGAAATAAGCAAATATCTCCCATAGTCAAATAACATTTTGCTAAGGCCTATGTCCGGCGTTTCCTTTGCCGCTCTTTCTATTCGCTCATTTGTTGGTATAACATCAAACTTTTCGACTCCATCAAGCTGAAATTCCACCCTGGCAAATAAAGTCCGATAATCCTCTTTGTGCTCCTCAAAAAGTTCTTCATAGGTAAGCATTGCCGCATTATTCATTTTTTCTTCAATTTCCCGCAACAGTTCATCACATTTTTTCTTGTTCCGGAAGGATGAAGCTGCACAAAAAGTCAGTAGCACTTCATCTGCACCTTGCACACAAAGATTTCCTCCAACTGCACTTGCCACTCCACCTTTTGCCCATGCTTTGATTCCCATTACGAAATCACTTCCACCTCTTCCAAGATTTCCATATAAGCAGATACCATTTTCTCCCAGCTTATTTATTCCGTCAAAATATCTGCCGCGCGATAAATTCGCCTGAAAAGAAATCTGTGATGATTTATCTGCTGTAAAACGAATTACCAGACAATCCTTTGGATATGACAAAAACATTTCTCGCTTAAAATGCACACTGCGACTATCAAATTCTACCAGACATACAGCCTCTTCTAAGTTAAGGCTTCTTTTATAATTCTCCACATCTTCGATTCCACTACTATAAATATTGATATCGCCCAATGTCTGGTAGGGATGCATACTGTCCGGGCACCCTGACATTGTTAAATTCATAAGCCTTTGTGCTTCTTTCAGTCTTCCTTCAAAAATATGCTGCCGAATTTCTTCTAAATGCGCTTTTGCATCAGGATTATTTCTATCAACCGGACCACCATACCAGATACTTTCTTCATTTACCTGTATTCGTTCCTGTTCCACACCACCGAAAATCATTGCACCTATTCTGCCGTTCCCTAATGGCAGTGCTTCTTCCCATACTTTTGCCGGTTCTTTATACCATAGACTACTCATATTTTCCTCTTTTCTTATCCGAACTGCCTGTGTAGATAAAATCAGTGAAGGATGCTTTTCCTCCTGTCTCCTTTGTGGCATATACAAATAGTCCAAAGCGACAGCCGCTAAAATGATCTAATTTAAAATATAGTTTTTTTCGAATTCCAATCTGTTTAAAACCTTGTCCATCATCGAAATAGAAAACTGTTTCATCCTTCATTTTTTGAAAATTAGCTTCAATTTTTAAATGAATTTTTGTGTTTTCAACCGGAATGCATTCTCTTTCCATTTCTTCTATATCTTTTGGGGTTCCATGTTTTACATCCGGCATTTCTTTCATAACGACATAATATCTGCCATTTCGCTTTGTCACGGCTACCATTCCATAACATCCCTGAAATGCACAGAGCCCTGCATAATCACCTTCCTTAATATTAGAAGCATCTATGGTGATTTCTCCACAACATTCCGGAAACATCATGCGCTGTGTCAGAACATTTTTTGCCTGCATAATATTCTCACATAATTTTCCTGTTTTAATCGTAATGCAACCTTTTTCACAGTCGTTTTCTACCAAGTCCAGATCCGGTTCATGATTAAACTGCCAACAGCTTTTGAATCCAAAAGAATCATATGCTTCTTCGACTGTCACTCTATCTTGGGAAGCATCTACTGGCATTCCTCTCTTTCGAAAATCATCACTCTCCACTAACGGACGATATTCGTAAGTTTCTTTTGTACTACCGATTTCAAAGATCTTAGGTATTCTTCCATTGTCTCCAAATACTGGAAAATCTTTTTCCCAGCTTATCGGAAGTAACACCGGAATTCTTCCTACTGCACCATGATCCTGAAACAACATTGCATACCACCTTCCATCCGGAGTATCCACAATGCCTCCTTGTGCAACACCTTGATTACAATAACCCCTATCATCGTTCAGTACGTCTTTACCTATAAACTCTCCTTCGAGTGAATCAGATACAAAACATGCTTCTACACGTTTCCACTCACTCCTAAGTGAATGAATGAAAAATAAATAATATTTTCCATTGATTTTATAAAAATGAGTTCCTTCATATCCAAGGTTCGGGTTTCCCTCATCGCTTACTACGATACGGTCAATCCCACCTTCCTTTGGTCCACTCATATCTTTTTTTAGCTCCACTAAACGAATATTCTTATTCCCGGATGCAAGATACACTCTGTCATCGTCATCAAATAACAATGAACAATCATGATAAAACCCTTCAATTGTCTGTTTCTTCCATGGTCCATAGATATCCTTCGACTGAAACAGATAAGTCTTGCCTGTATCATTTGCAACAAAGCACACATAGAATATACCCTTATGGCAACGAAGGCTTGCTGCCCACATTCCTTTTCCGTAAATGTTCTCATTCTCCTCAAGCCTCTGCCCTGATGTACCGTCCAGTCTATCATACACATATGTAGCATGCTCCCAATGAATAAGGTCATATGAACGTAATATTTCACAGCCCGGCATAAAATGCATGGTTGTGCTAACCATATAATACGTATTTTCTACACGTATAACATCCACATCCGGATAATCAAGCTTTGTAATTGGATTCACATCTCTTTCCATCCATGTCACCTCACTCATTCTGCTCTCCTCCTGTCGTTGACAGCTTCTTCTATTTATCACAGAAAATTTTTATCACTCTATTTATCAGAATGAAATAAATTTTCAAAGAATTTTACTATTTTTTCCCACAGACTCATTTCTTTTTGTTCCTGTTCTATAATATCTGTATCCTGACATGTGATAGAAATATCATCCAGATAAAAGTCTGCATTACCATCTGTTTCAAAAAATAAATAGGCAGAATTTAACTCCTCTGAAATCTCACAAACAGTAGATAATTCTGTCCAATCACCCAATGACTTCTCTTCTACAAGTAATTTTGACTCTGCCCCATCTAATCCCATACGAATTTTCTTATCTTGTGTCTTAACAAATGCAGTAATTTTTATTGTTTTACCGATATAGGAAGACACATCCATTTTCATTGATGCATCATTCTCATTTCTTCTGACGCGAAGTGAGAAACCAATTGCTGCATCCTCTGTATGATTTTCTTCATTTACAACTGTAATCACTGACTGATGACCGCTTCCACGACTGACTGCACCGATGTCCTGTGGTGTTACAGTTTTTGTTTTTCCATCTTCCTTAAATGGTTCAAAAGTGACAAGCATATCTTTTGCTTCAACAGCAATCTTTTCAGGTGTCATAGAGAACTCTTCTCCTTTTGCAGCCATTACCATTGCCTCAAATGCCGGTTTTTTGGACAAATCTGCATTGAAAAGCAATGGATTCGAATCTCTTCTCCATGATGCATCATCTGTTAATCCCCATAATGTCACAGAGGTAAGATTCACTCCCTTTTTTACTTCTTCAATTAAACGTGAGAAAAATTCATAATAAAATTTTGCCTGATAATAATTTGCATTTGCATCTGTTCCGGTACGTCCAATATCCAATTCTGTAATATGAAGCTCCGGTACTGCCGCATTATATTTTTCTAATGCAATCATATACTGCTCAATATTCTGTGTGTCATCAAGATGACCCTGCATACCAATCCCGTCAAGTAAACCATCTCCATAAATCGTACCATCTCCGTCTGGATTAATTACAGAACTCTTTACTTTTTCATGGTTTTCATTCCATGGCTCTTCTGTCAAAAAATGAATAATTGCATCGCTACGGCTTCCAAACCACTCATTATAATCGTTATAAAACAGTTTTGGCTGAATGGAAGAAAGATCATCTGTATCCGCATCCAATCCATAAAGTGATGCATACTGCTTTGCATACAATGTCTCTGCTTCTCTCGCATATAAAAAAGCATAATACAGATAGTCCGGTCCAATAATCTGATACCAATAGCTGCGCCGCAAACCATCATACTGATTCTCGTCGGCCGCTTCATTTACTACATCCCATGCATAAATAACATCTGCATAACCATTCTTGTAAGTATACTCCAATACACCATAGATATACCGCTTTAAACGAGCCAGAAGTTCTTCTCTATCCACCAGACATTCTTCATCCAGCTTTGCCGTATCCGATTTTGTCAGTTTACCGTCTGCGTATGCCTGATAATCAATTGCAAAAATAGAAGGATCCACCTGACTATGCCATACCAATACATGTCCTCTGACCTTCATATTATTTTCCTTTGCCCACTCAAGCATTTCTTCAGCTGCAAAATCGACCTTAAATAAGTTTTCAGACGAAGCATCAAAATTATATGCCGGTTTCAATTCATTTCCAAATGTCATGCTGTTAAACATTCTGTTTATCAGCTCTTCTTTTTCCTGATTTCCAATTTCCGCAGTCGGATCATTCCAATGATCCATTGCCTGACAGGCTATACCTAATTTGAAATAGTCTTCATAAAGCTTATAAAGCTGTTCATAACTGCTTGTATCCACATAGGCATTTTCCTGCCCAGCTGCTTCCACCTGCATTGTTCCCCCTCCTGTCAATCCCAATATAGCCGTTCCCGCCAGCAATAATGCCAGCACTTTTTTTCTTACTTTTCCAGCCTTCATTCTAATTACATCCCTTCTCCGCCTGTCTTTATCCAAATGTTTTACTTTTCCTTCTTAAGGGTAAAGGATAACAGACTCACGTTTCCACCTCCGCGATAGGTGATATAGATTGCCTGCACTCCATCCGGAATGCGGACCGTTGTACTGTATTCTTCCCAAACATTTGTATATTGTACCCGGATACTTCCCAGTACCTCCCCATCCCATCTGGTACGAATTTCAAATACCCCATCACCATATCCTCGTGCCTTAATTGCGATTTCATGAACACCCCGACAATCAAAATATTTAAAACCGGCAGTAGCACCATCCTGAATGTTTCCAATATAGCCCGGCTCTTCGTCACCATCACGTCCATCCTGCATAACCTTTGGAAATCCGTCACCACCAACATATACGGATGGTGTATCCGTAAAAAGATTACATGCCAGATAGCCCAGGTACTCTCCCTCTCCTCTCAATGGTCCTCCATTTAATCCACAGGAGGTAATTTCCACCTGCGGAATGGTTCCGTCAGGCAAAATTTCTATTTTTTCTGCACATCCCTGCCGACTGTACCATGTTCCGCTTGTATGCCGATGGTAAAAAATATACCAATCTTTGCCAATCCGCACGATACTTCCATGATTATTTGCTCCATATGCCATTGGCATTGCGGAGGGCTTATAACTGGCAATATGCAGGTCGCAGTTGCTTACGATAACGCCGCCATAGGTAAATCCCTTTGTCGGTTCTCTACTGATTGCATAACACAATTCATGCATCACAACAGAAGAATATATAAAGTAGTAGTAGTCTCCCACTTTACGAATAGAAGAGGCTTCGAAAAATTCATGCCCCTCAAATCCGGAATTTTTGCCATATTCACAACCCGGTACCACAATTACCGGTGGTTCTTTGATTGTCAGCATATCTGCCCCCAACACAGTTGCCATTGCACCACTTCTTGATTTATCTCCTTTTCCGCAAAAACCTGTGTAAAGAAATGTTTTTTCTCCCTCTGTAAGAACACCCGGATCAAACTGCGGCTCATCCCCATCCCGCTCTCCTAAGCGCGTACCATCTGCATAGTGTACATATCCATAAAATTCAAATTTTCCGGCAGGTGTATCACAAACTGCAACTGAAACCACACTTACATGATCAAGTACATAATATAAATAGTACCGTCCATCCGGTCCTTTGGTAATATCCGGCGCATAAAGACACATTTTTCCTTCTCTGTTTAATGGATCTTCTGTTTTTTCATAAATCACGCCTTCATAACGCCAATTTCCAAGTTCATCAACTGGAGCAGACCAGCAGACATAATTGCCAAGACAGAAAACATGCCCGTTATAGTAATCGTGTGAACCATAAATATAAACCCTGTCTCCAAACACATACGGCTCACCGTCAGGTATATATTCCCATGACGGCAGATATGGATTAAATGCTTGCTTTTTCATCCCCCGTTTTCATTCCTCTCATTTCTTTCTACTTTTCTTTAAATACCATTTGTAAAAAGGCAACCGCACTGCGCCGCCAGAAATTCCAATCATGCCTTCCCTCTATAAAATATGAGGTCACCGGAACTCCATGCGCATTTACTTCCTCTGTATTTGCAATTGTTTTTTCATAAAATGCATCCTGTTTTCCACATGATACAAATAATAATTTCATTTTCTCCCTGAAAACTTCTTCCCGATACAACAGATATCTGTAATCTTCCTCATCATCTGCGATTACGAATCCACCGCTGAAAATACCGAGCCAGGAAAATAAATCCAGATGATGAAGCGCAATTTTCTGAGATTGCATTCCTCCCATGGAAAGACCGGCTATTGCCCTATGTTCTTTGTCAGAAATTGTCCTATACCGGGAATCAATATATGGAATGCAATCCTCTACCAGTTCCTCTTCAAACGACCCTACTGCCGGGTGGCTTGTTCCATCTGATCGAAATGCATAACCTGTATTCATTACGATGATCATCTCCTGCATTTTTCCTTCTGCAATCAACCCATCTGCAATATTTGCGATTTTTCCCTGATGCAGCCATCCAATTTCATTTTCGCCGCCGCCATGCTGCAGATAAAGCACCGGGTACCTTTTCCCACCGGCCGGATTATAATCTGCCGGTGTATAGACATAACAGAGTTTTTCTCTTTTCGTCTGGGTGGATTTGTAATAATTCATATGAATCTGCCCATGTGGTACATTCTTTAATTCATGGAAATGAAATTCCCGTTCCGGCACTTCCAGATAATTGATCGTCTGAAAGCATCCATAGCCGATGGGAGCCTGCTCATTGATGACCCTTGTTCCATTTACTTCAAACGCCACATAATGGAACCCCGGTTCTACCTCTTTCACTTCTCCAACCCAATAGCCTTCCTGCTTTGCATCCTTTTTAAGACTAATTTTTCCACAATCAAATACATCCACTTCCACCGTTTCTGCTCCCGGCGCATACAAAGATATTTCTACACTTTGTTCACCGGTATGTAAAAATCCGGGACGAATATCCACATATCGTCCAGCCGGTTTTCCATCCTTATCAGTTGCGAAGATCACCTGCTTATATACCGGATCAAAAAACAGTATCTGTTCCTCTAAAGTCTGTTTTAATAGCTGTTCTTCTCCCACTGGAAGCATTCCACATGAAAGGTTCTCATACTCAGATACAGCATCATCTGTCTTCTCTTCCCATCGAAACAACTCCGGCACAAAATCTGCGAGGCATTTTTTCCAGACATGCCACTCATGATACCCTTCATAATCTCTGCAGATACAATTAATTCCTATATTCTCGAAACATGTATCATAATACTTCTGTCCAGTCAGAATTTCTTTTTCTTCACTTCCACATCCTAAGAATGCCAGTTCTGCCTTATATTTTTTTTCATTCAATATCGTATTTAACGGTTCTAAGGAAACTCCCGAAAAAACTCCAAATGCCGAAAATAACTGTGGGTGTTTTGCCATAGCAAGGGCCGCCTGCGCTGATCCAAGAGAAAGACCTGCCACTGCCCGGTTGCTACGCCCTTTTTTTGTAGAAAAATGTGCATCTATATATGGGATTACATCATTTACCAGTTCTCCGTCAAAATCCCCAGGATAAAATACCGGATCTTCTCCCGGTTTGAATGCATAGCCACAGGTCATTACCACTAACATCTCCCTGCATTTTCCCTCTGCAATCAAATTATCCATAATAAAATTCATCTTGCCCTGCCATACCCAGTCTGTTTCATTTTCTCCAACTCCATGAAACAGATATAATACCGGATATTTCACACCTGATTTTACTTTTTCTTCATAACCAGCCGGTGTATACACATAACACTCCTTCAAATGCCTGTTGATACTGGACGTATACTTGCATATGCTGACTGTTCCATGCAAAACATCTTTTAGATAATAGAAATCCACCCCCTTTTCTGCTACCTCAAATGTATTCATTGCAGAAAAGCAGCCATAAGAAACACCTGCTTTGGGATTCCAAATCCTCACTCCATCTACATACCAGTGATAATCATGAAATCCAAAGTGAAACTTCTTCTTTCCGACAAAACCTCCCTGCCCATCTGGCTCTAATTCATAACGGCCGGTTCCGGCAAATCCGCCAAGACATCCAATTTCAACTTTTTTTGCATTTGGAGCATACAGATAAAATTCTACTTCCCCATCTTTTCCTACTGTAACACTCTGCCTCTCATCCCGATATACAACTCTTGCATAGTTTTCATCTCCTGCTATCATAACAACTTCTGCTGATTTATGAATCGGATCAAAAAAATCCGGATGAGTGCTGAGTGCCTGATTTTCTGACTCATACATACAGTTTTCCCCCTTACCCTTTCTCTGTTTTTTTTATCTCCTGTTTTTTAATTAAAATACCATGACTCCAATTCAAATCCTTTTCCACTGAAAATAAAATAAATATCATGCTTTCCTGCAATTTTTCTATCAATCTGTGTTGTGATTTCTGTGAATTCCATCGCATCATCCGGATCAATCTCTGCATATCCCAATACCTCTCCATCCAGTGAATCCATACAGATTTTTATGTATCCTGTTCCCTTGCCTCTTGCAGCAACACTAAATTCTTCCACATGTCTTGTTCCGAAATCTACTCCATAAACACCAATCCAGCTTCCGGTATGAATTCCAGTAACTATCATATCTCCAGAACCGCATTCTATGCTTTTCTCACCATATTGTGTTGTTTCAATTCCACCCATAACTCCCATGGTCACAGCCTCTACTTTCTGATATGGATTTAATGCTCCAAACTGTTCTACCCCTGTTAATGTTCCCTGTATCATTTCAATATTTCCTTCCTCATCAAATGTTACTTTATCAATATTGGTACTGCGATAGCCTTTGTTTATTCCCATCGCTTCTTCTAAAATTCTTGTATGGTATGCCATATACCACTGTCCTTCAAACTCAAACATACAGTGGTGATTATTTCCGCCTCTTCCAAAATAGTACTGTGGGTTCTTTAAAATCGGTCCGCATAACGTAAATGGTCCCATTGGATTATCACTGGACATCGTAATGATTTCTCCACTGCTGAATCCAATCTCATCTTCCTTCTCATTCGGCACATTAAAGTTTGAACAATAAGAATAGTAATAAATGCCATTGATCTTATTAATACCGGAATCTTCAAACAAATAAGAAACATTTTCGATTATAACCGGATCTCCGTCGAGACTTATCATATTATCAGAAAGCTTTGCGACACGCGCCGTTCCCGGATTAGCAGCTTTATCTTCACTTGGAATTCCTCCGCCAAAATAGATATAAGCAGATCCATCATCATCCATTAATACCGCAGGATCGAACAACCATGTGACCTCAGCACAGGTCGGCGTTGCCCGTGAAATCAGCGCCTCTCCTAATGGATCCGTAAATGGACCTGTCGGACTGTCACTTGTTAATACTGCAATTCCATTTCCACTGTTTGCAAAATACAGGAAAAATCTCATTTTTCCATCAATTTCTTTACAGGCTGCTGCCGGTGCCCAGGAATTATTTCCCCAAGTTGCTGCCCCATTTTTCGAAGCTGCATAAACACTTCCATGATCTGTCCAATTTACCAGATCTGCAGATGAGATCACATTAATCTTATATATATTGGAATAGTCATTTTCCAATATTTCTCCATTTTCATCCAGCATTGGTTCATCACATGTCATATAAAGATACACTCGCCCATCATAAACCATTGCATATGGATCTGCGCCAAAACGCTGTGTCATAACAGGATTATGATTCCCGATTTCCTTATAAGCCTTTTCCGGAAGTACGCTCTCAAATATTTTTTCCATCTCTGTTGTTGTCATTCTCATTTTCTCTCCTTCTGATTCTTGTTGAATTTCTGTAGACTCGTTTTCCACCTTTTGTTTTTTTTCCACTGTCATTTTTTCACTATCACAGCCATATATGCCAAATGCCAAGCTGATTGACAATTGTGCAAGTATAATTTTTTTCCACAAACTCCGGCTTAACCCCATTTGCTTTTTCATATTTTATATTTCCTCCGGTGCACCAATGATGACTTTATCATCCTGGTATTCCAGTTTTACCTTATTATCCCTAAGATTCATCTTATCGAGAATTTCTCTGGGAATCTGAACACGTCCCGCTTTATCTATGATGACATACTCCTCCTGAGTATCCTCGTTTCTCCAATCTACGGTAATTTCCTTTAACCGGTCCGCATATTTTTCCTTCAGAATTCTCTCACTGCTTATCTTTCCATCCCGGATTGCTACTACCCTTTTTACTTTTTTTGATAATGCCACATCATGTGTAACAATCAAAATAGTCTGTCCGGCTTTGTTTAATTCTGTAAAAATATCAAAAATCACATCTGCCGTTCTTGTATCGACGCTTCCGGTGGGTTCATCTGCCAGTAAAAGTCCGGGGGAATTCGCCAATGCAATTGCAATTGCAACCCTTTGCTGCTCTCCTCCCGACATGGTGCTCATTTTACTGTTCTTTTTTGTTTCCATTCCAACACGTTCCAACAATTCCAGTGCCTTCTCTTTTTTCTTTCTTTTATCCGACAAATGCATCGGAAGCATAACATTTTCCAGTGCCGACAGGTAGGGTAGAAGATTTCGTCCATTATTCTGCCAGACGAATCCAACTGTATCCCTTTTATACTCCACCAGTTCCTTTTCACTCATTTTAAAAAGGTTTTTCCCACATACAGTAAGGCTTCCCGCACTTGGTCTGTCCAGACCACCAATCATATTCAAAAACGTAGACTTTCCGCTCCCACTATTTCCAATCAATGCGGTCAGTTCTCCCGCTTCCACTGTAAGATCCAATCCCTGGAGGGCAAGCACTTCCGTCTGCTTTGTCTTGTAAATTTTTACCAGCCCGTCTGCTTGTATCATTGCTTCTGACATATCTGTTCTCCATTCTGAAGTTCGATTAACATATCACCTGCATCCATGAGACCTGTATCATGGGTTGTCATCAAAATTGTCACCCGTTCCTTCTTCGTAATCTCCTGAAACATCTGCACAATCTCTGCTGCCATTACACTGTCTAATTCAGCAGTAGGTTCATCTGCAAAAAGAATTCTTGGATGATGCGCGATGGCTCTTGCGATTGCTACTCTCTGCTGTTCCCCACCAGACATTTCAGCCGGCATATGCCTCATTCTGCCTGCCAATCCTACACGTCTCAAGCACTCTTCCACCCGTTCTTTCCGATTCTCGCTGATTCCTGCCATGCGAAGAGAAAATTCCACATTTTCAAATGCATTCATGGTAGGAATCAGCGATACTGCCTGAAAAACGAAGCCAAACATATTTCTTCTCATGTTTTCCCTGTCCGTTTCGGACATTTCCGTAATATCATTTCCGGCAATTCTTACTTTTCCGGAAGTAGGATAATCCAATGCACCTATAATATTCATCAAGGTAGTTTTTCCGGAACCGGATCGTCCCTTTAATATAGCAAACGCTCCTTCCGGAATAGAAACATTAATATCCTTCAATGCACAAAACTCCCCGCTACTCACTGCAAAAACCCGGTTTACATGTTCAGTTTCAATTATCCTTTCCATTATTCCTCTCCTAATTTCAGTGCCTTTGCAATATTCATTTTTAATACCAGAATTGTAAGTACACCTAAGCATATAATCATTACCGTTGCTGTCACTCCATATAGCTGTGCCAGATCACCTGAATTCGTCACCATTTTTACCGGAAGCACTTGATCTGCTCCCGCATAGGCAGCCTGAAATATGGACGTAAACATTACAGATGCAATTTTTCCGATTCCAAACCCGGCAAATACGGAAACTGCTCCCGAAAAAATCTGCTCAACAATCAGCATATGGAAAATTTCTTCTTTATGCATTCCACATGCTCTCAGTATGCCGAACATCAACTCCCTCGATCGAATCGACATAATCCAGTAAATAAGATATCCTGCTGCACACAATATCATTGTTACAATAAAACTCATGGTAAGTACTCCGTTCGTTCCCTGTAAAAGTGGATCGATAGATACATTGGCAAGATCTCTGTCCCTATCCGTATATGATTTTACGGACACCTCATTTTCTTCCATCCACTGATAAAAGAAATCTGTGCTTTCTCCCTCTTTCACTGTAATCCATACCTGGTATGGTGTTACTCCGAAATACTGCCGCAAAGCAGCGTAATCGGCTACTATCAGGTAATTATCTTTTTCCCTTAGCTCCCCTGCTTCATTCAATTCGATTGTCTTTGTCTGAAAACCCGGCCAGTACGAAACAAAGCCTACAATTTTCCCCTTGGCTTCCTTTTCGTCACCATTTTTAAAGTACAGTGTATCTCCCTCTTTCATTCCAAGCTCTGTCCGAAAACTATCCGATACCAAAATTCCTTCCGGTTCAACTGCAAGTTTATTTAAAAGCTGGTGATATGGCTCTGCCAGCAGTGTATCCGAGAGCTCTGTATTTTCTCCGAACTCTTTTGTATGAATTCCCATTAATGCTATACTCTGCCAGATGTTATCTTCTGTTTTTACAAAAGCCTTTTCATCATATATAACTTTCGTATAAGACTCTGCTTCTGTCATAGACGCATATCTTCCGTAGTCCGGCTCATAATACTGAAGCTCTGTCTGTTCCCCCGTCACAGATGCAAAAGATGCATTTGTATCCCAGACCTCTTCCAACACTAAATCTGCACCATCCAGATAATTCCGGTTCTCTCTTGCATTCTGTGAAATGGTACGTGCGACTGTTGCATGAAACATCCCCATTGACAAAGTCAATATCAGAAACAACATAATAAACTGCTGCTTTCTTCCATTCTTCATGATTTCCATAAAAGAAACATAACTGGCAGGTTTCCACCTTTTCTTCCCAATCATAAAAATTCCCTTTACCAGTAGCGGTACTATACGAAGTACAAAGAGCCCTGCTCCAAGAATAAACAATGAAGAGCTGATATATAACAGCGGGTCCAATGGTTCTCCCCTTAAAACACGTTCGGTAAGTTCTGCCGTATGATTTTTATAGTTATAATATCCATAAAAAGAAATTGCCAGAAAAATGAGATCCAGAAAACATGTTTCCCACCAGGATTGCTTCTTGATTGCTCTTTGCTGTTTTAGATTTACAATCGTCACTCTGCTATGTTTCACTGCAGGGATAGTAATAATCAAAATACAAGTTACAAAAGAAACCAGTGCATAAAACCATACCTCAGCATTGTAATGTATTTCCAGTTTTCTTGACGCTTTGAATCGAAGGAAGTCATCGGCCGCCCCAAGCATCTGACAGAATGCCCTGCCAAGTGGCAGTCCAAATAAACAGCCTGCCCCTGTAAGTGCAATGCTTTGGTACAGGTACAGGCGCATAATCTGACCACCAGAGGCGCCACGACTTTTTAATACAGAAATCTCATTTCGTTCCATTTCGTACATTTGTCCTGAAATCATAAGTAAAAAGGCTCCAAGAAGAACCAGCACAGGTATCTGTAAAATGAACAATGTTGCACTGATTCTTTTTTGCTTTGCCTGAAAAGTTTCAAGAATAGATAAATACGCCGGCTCCTTCATAGTGCCTCGAAACGCACTCTCATCAAGCAGATATTTTGTTTCTTTTACCAAATGCTCTACTTCGGAGGCATCTATCTGGGTATAGTCGAATAAGGAATAATAACTACAGGTAATCGTATATCCGGAAGCATTCTCACCGGTAAAGTATTCCCGGAACAGTTCTTCTTTCATAAGACATTCATTTCCCATGTTCTCCGGTGAAACTTGCCAATACGGATCATTACTATCCATCTCCTTATATACTCCTGCAATTTTCAGCCTTATCACCTTACCCTCTGGATCTCGTAATGATTGATATTCAATTGTCTCTCCTACCAGAAGATTCAGATTCACCATAGCCGCCTCACTGATCAAAACTTCTATGTCTCCATCTTCTGTGAGACCACTTTCTGAATACATTGTTCCAGCTATAATTTCTGCATGCTCTTCTAATCCAGATAAACAACCAAGTCTTATTTCCAGCTTCGATACATCATCCCGATTCATCAGCGAATCGGCATCGGCACTTGCCAGACTATAATAGCGGATAGATTCTTTTTCCTTTACACCAAGTTCTTCAAAAATTCCTGCTGTAAATTCTTCCATCTTAGAAATTGATTTTCCGCCATTGTCCTTCTTTGAAATGATCACCATACAATTTTTTCCTGGCCATTCCCCATTTTCAGAAAAAAAAGCATTAAACTCATCCTGAAGCATTCGATTATATGCCGCGCTTCGGTACATCGGAAAACTGACTGCGGTTGCGACCAGAAGTGTAATTCCAACCAGCAGACTAAATGCCATCCATTTCTTATGCCATAATTTTTGCAGCATTACTCCAAACATATCGTCATTCCCTCTTCCAATCCTTCCAGCACCCAATACTCCGTCTGATTGCTTCCCCCCGCAATAAAGCTTTGTGCTGTTACCGTTCCATCACTGTTTTTGATATAGACATATGTGTTTCCATTTTTCTCTTTTACTGCCTGTTTGGGGATTAAAAGTACATTTGACATTTTTCTGATTTCTGTTCTGACTTCGAACTGTGAATTTCTATAATAGTCTGTATTTCCTTGTAATGTATTTTCCACTATCACATCCAGAACTTCCTGTGGAAGCTTAATATATGCTGCCTCGCTTTTTAAACCGGCTGTCAGTCCTGCTGCTCCGGAAGTTACAACTTTTCCTTCTGTCTGACATTTCACCTGATTTAAGTCGTTATACTCAACTTGCACTGTATTTCCATAATTTAATTGCTGATTTTCATTCTGTACTGTCAGAAAGCAGTTGCTACTCTCTGCAATCATTGCAATTGCTGCTCCCTGTTCTATTTCATCCTCTGCTTTTAAATCCGCAAGCCAGAAAATAATTCCATCAGTTTGGGCTGTAATTGTTACTGTGTCTGCATCCTGTTGCATTTCCATAATTGTATTTTTTAACTTATCGATTGTTTTCTGTCGGCCTGCAAGCAGATTTTCACTTTCGCCCGCTTCCACTGCATCCGCCATTCGTTCTGTCTGTCTTTGAAGTTGAAGTTGTTTTTCCAGCAGTTCTGCCTCATCATTTTCAACATGAACTTTTGCAATCACATCTCCTGCTTTTACTGTCTGAAATAGCTCTACCTGGTACTCCGTAAAATACATTGTTCCATAAGACACCGGATTTATTACAGAATCGGATATCGGATAAGCAATGAATGCACTTCCCTCAAACTCACTGGAAAAATCTCCACGTTTTACTTCTGCCGTATTATCTCCCGGCAGATTATTTTCTGAAAGAAGCACTAAATCTCCCTCTTTCAATCCATCTATAATTTCTATATAAGTACCATCATCCTTACCGGTCTTCACCTGCGTATATTTGCTTTCCCCATTCACGACGCAATACACATAAGCTCCTTTTGCATCCTTATGTACCGCGGACTTCGGAATTGACAATACCTGCTCTACCCTGCTGTATATTTCCGCTAAGACTGCAAAATCTCCTTGTTCGACTTCATTATTGGGATCTTCTATCACAAAGGAAGAATAAGCAACATTTCCTTCTGTCGTTATTTTTTCATACACACTCTGATCATATGGCTGATACGTCACTTCATAACGTTTTCCATCAATGACTGCATATAAATCTTCGCATTTTGCCACATCCGATTTACTGACATACTCACATTTGAGAATTTTCTGGCTTTCATCTGCTACCGCTATTAATGGTGTATCTGCTGCAATATAAGTTCCCGGCATATAACTTCCTGCTGAAACTATCACTCCATTCATTCCGGAAGTCAGACAATATGCTGTTTTCTTCTTTTTGAGAGCTTCTAATCTGTCTGTATAGTAAGAAATATCAAGTGTGTACAGCTCGTATCTGTGATTCTTCTCCAACTCCCATCCCCGCTCATTTAACTTATCCTGTTCCGTTTCTTCTTCCTCATTCTCCTTCTGATTTTTCTCTTCTTGAATGTTTTTCTCCATTTCTTCTACTGCCGTATTATAGTCATCATTTATCTGTTCTATCTTCTCCTCTGTTTCTTTTATCTGCTGTTCTATCGAAGAAATATCTGCTGATATCAGCAGATCTCCCTTCGAAATCCTATCGCCGGGTGCCTTTTCATATTTTGTCAGTACCACATCCTGTGTAAAAGAATACTCTCTGATATATGGATAAACCGTTCCTGCCAATACTTTATACTCATAAATATTACGATACGCGGCGGCTTCTGTATTCGCAGCCGCGCTTACCGGTTCCAGCAATTCAATCGAGTCAGACGCTTCCACCTGCTGCCTACTTCCACACCCTGTCATAACGAGCAATATTCCTGATATTAATACCGAAATTATGCCTGTTCTCTTCTTATTCATTTCAATATCACCATATCCCCCTCTGATAATCCGTCTGTAATCTCAACGTTGTCTTTACCTTCAAGTCCCACTGTAATCCACTTTGTTTCCCAAATATTGTTTTCCCCCAAAACATAGACATAATTTTTCCCATCCGCATTATGAACTGCATCAACCGGCAATGTCAGTACATTTTTATGTTCTTCTAATATAAGGCTTATTTCTCCTGATGTTCCTACATCAAAATTCTGTTTATCCGATTCATCACAGAACGTAAATTGCATTTTTTCATTCCAATTATCCATTTGATAGGGAATAACAGAATAACTCCCAGAAATACCACTGATTTTCATTTCCACCGTCTGATCTTTTGTAAAGAAATCTGCATACTCTGTCTGCTCTGAACAAAAGGTACACTCACTGTCATCCATAACAGTAATAATGTGTTCCCCTGCAACAGAAGAAGTACCTTCTAAATTATCCTTTACATAAGAAACCGTTCCGTTCATTTCTGCATATAGATACTGTTGTTTCTTTTGTTCCTGCAATTCTGATAATTTTGTACTTAATACGGTAACTTTATCCTGATAATCCTCTATCTGATATTCATAAGTCTGTTGTACAGTTGCCAGATTTTTCGCATATGCACGTTTTTCTTCCTCAATCATGCTTGTACCTGTCGTTACAATTCTGTCAACCGCCAGCTTCATGTCCTCCTGTGTCTGGCGAAGCAGGATGGTATTGCGATCAAACTGATACTGTATTTCCGATAATTCAAGGTCTATTTCTCCCAATGACACTTCTGCCAGAACTTCTCCTTTTTTTACTTCATCTCCTTCTTCTACATATACCTTCTCAATTTTTTTCCCATTAATCTCAAAGCTTAATTCTTCTTCATCAGACTGTTGATAAATGCAGTTTATCTTCTGTACCACCTGTACATCCCCTTCTGTTACTGCCACCAGTTGATATTCATTTTCTTCCTGTTCCTGTTCTAAAATTACAATATGATCCGTATCTTTCTGTACATTACCGCAACCGGCAGCACTGCCAAAGAAAATTAATATACACCCTGACAGACAAAGTCTTCTTTTCCCCCAAAGCATGTTCTGCCCTCCCTATATATTTGTATATGGTTATTCTATAAAACTTTCTTTTTCATTCCTATTGAGATATTGCTTTCTCCTTCTCATTTATTGCTAAAAACCATACATTTTTAAACATCTTTTTGTGACTTTTTCTCTATTCCATTTACCCAACACGACGTTTTTTTTACTTATTACCGCAATATCTGAAAAGGAAAAGACAATATATAAGAAGATATTTTCTTTATATCATGTCATGATAAAAGCAGGACATCAGAAAATGTATAGAAAAGAGGAACAACTAATGGAAATGACATTAAGATGGTACGGGTCAGACTATGATACCGTAACTCTGGAGCAAATACGACAAATTCCCGGTGTAACCGGCGTTATCACGACCCTCTATGGCACCTCCCCGGGAGATATCTGGCTTCCAGAAGAGATTCATGCGCTGAAGAAGGAAGTAGAGGCAAAAGGACTGCACATTTCCGGAATTGAAAGCGTTAATGTGCATGATGCAATTAAAACCGGTGCCCCGGAGCGTGATATTTATATCGACAATTATATACAGACACTGGAAAATCTAGGAAAAGAAGACATTCATCTTGTATGCTATAATTTCATGCCAGTCTTTGACTGGACAAGAACTGAATTGGCACGCAAACGCCCGGACGGGTCTACAGTCCTTGCCTATAATCAGGCTGCTGTTGATGACTTGAATCCGGAAGATATGTTCGCGTCTATTTCCGGCGATTCCAATGGATGCGTCATGCCTGGTTGGGAGCCGGAACGCATGAGCAAAATCAAAGAACTTTTTGCTATGTATCAAGACATCGACGAAGAAGCACTTTTCGCAAATCTGAAATATTTTCTGGAGAGAATTATGCCTGTCTGCAATCAATATGACATTAAAATGGCAATCCATCCGGATGATCCTGCTTGGAGTGTTTTTGGACTCCCACGAATAATCACAAATAAACAGAACCTTTTTCGTATGATGAAAATGGTGGATGATCCTCACAACGGCATTACATTTTGCTCCGGTTCCTATGGAACAAATCTGGAAAATGACCTGCCTGATATGATCCGTTCTCTACAAGGACGAATTCACTTTGCACATGTTCGCAATCTTAAATTCAATAGTCCAACTGATTTCGAAGAATCTGCCCATCTTTCTTCAGATGGTTCCTTTGATATGTATGAAATCATGAAAGCCCTTTATGACATCGGTTTCGATGGTCCTATCCGTCCTGATCACGGTAGAATGATATGGGGTGAAATAGCAATGCCAGGATATGGCCTTTATGACAGAGCCTTAGGGGCTACTTACCTGAATGGATTATGGGAAGCAATTGAGAAAGGAAATAAAAAATGATGCTTTTATCAGATATCAGTACAAAAGGATACGACTCCTTCGAAAATGCAGGCTATCGTGTTCCCAAATATAACAGAAAAAAAATGGTGACAAAAACCATGGAGTCCCCCTTCTGGATTCATTTTGGTGCCGGCAATATTTTTCGTGCTTTTCAGGCAAATGTTATCGAACAGCTTTTAAACAAGGGTGTATTAGATCGTGGATTAATTGTTGCTGAAGGATATGATTATGAAATCATCGATAAAATATATCACCCCTATGACAATCACAGTATTCTGGTAACATTGAAAACAGACGGAACAGTAGAAAAATCTGTAATTGGAAGCGTTGCAGAATCCCTTGTTCTGGATTCAGAAAATCTTTCAGCTTTTTCCAGACTGCAGGAAGTTTTCCGAAGCGATTCCCTACAAATTGCAAGCTTTACCATTACAGAGAAAGGTTATCAGCTTTGTCAGCCGAATGGTTCTTATCGCAAAGACGTAATGGCAGACATCATATCCGGTCCCGACCATACAATCAGCTATATGGGAAAAGTTGTTTCCCTACTCCATACCCGTTATCTTGCCGGTAAAAAACCGATTGCGCTTGTCAGTATGGACAACTGCTCTCACAACGGCAGTAAGCTTTTTGACGCTGTTTTCACTTATGCCAGCGAATGGCTTAAACGCGGTCTCGTGGATTCCGGATTTGTAACATATATCAAAAATCCGGATTCTGTTTCATTTCCATGGACAATGATCGATAAAATTACTCCAAGACCGGATTCATCTATAGAAGCTATGCTGCAGACCGATGGAATTACAGATTCTCATGCAATAATTACAGGTAAAAATACTTATATTGCCCCTTATGTCAATGCAGAAGAATGTGAATATCTGGTCATTGAAGATCATTTCCCAAACAAAAGGCCACCACTTGAACAGGGCGGTTTCCTTTTCACCGATCGAGAGACTGTTGACAAAGTGGAGAAAATGAAAGTCTGCACCTGCTTAAATCCGCTTCATACAGCCCTTGCCATCTTTGGCTGTCTGCTGGACTATCATCTGATTTCAGAAGAACTAAATAATGAAACATTGCGAAAGCTTATTGAAGGAATTGGTTATCGAGAAGGTCTTCCTGTTGTAGTAAACCCCGGAATCATTTCTCCAAAAGACTTCCTTGATACTGTTCTAAACGTAAGACTTCCAAATCCATTTATGCCGGATACCCCGCAACGCATTGCAACGGATACTTCACAAAAACTTGCAATCCGTTTCGGTGAGACAATTAAAGCATATGAAGCATCCAAAGAGCTTCACACGTATGACCTTACACTTATTCCGCTGGTATTTGCCGGATGGCTCCGATATCTGATGGGAATTGATGACAACGGAAACCCATTCACGTTGAGTCCGGATCCAATGCTTTCTCTGGTTCAGCCATACTTTTCCGATATTCACCTCGGCGATATCATTGATGTGGAAACCCTGCTTGCTCCGCTGCTTTCCAATGCAACTATATGGGGAGTAAACCTTTATCATGTCGGTCTTGCCGATACTGTCTGCACTTTCTTCTCTGAAATGATCAAAAGTCCCGGTGCAGTTCTTAATACATTAAAAAAATATATATAGATATTTTCCTCACATAAACAGCAATATTTGAGAACCTTCCTTAAGAAGGGGACTGCCACATGACATGAGAATATATATTTTCTCAGTCGTGCGGCAGTCCCCTTTTTATGGCCACATACCCTTTGCCGGTTTATTTAGTGTCTGCTCATTAAGCAACTTATTTTT